>CEQC01037662.1_pt1 | contig 11211 bp, 15 predicted proteins | sample 531021 | NCBI WGS metagenome assembly CEQC01 (sample SAMEA2621213, study PRJEB7988) | marine metagenome | biome: marine biome (ENVO:00000447); feature: surface water layer (ENVO:00002042); material: "saline water (ENVO:00002010), including plankton (ENVO:xxxxxxxx)" | depth 5 m
CTGAGTCTGGTGTGTATACGATTTCTACATCATCTAGGGTTATTACAGGCCCTTTATACGCGTCTCCAATAGCGCTACGTATTTCTTTAGGAATATCTGATCGATCATTAAGCGATGTGCCAGTGTCGACGTTGCAAGAGAATAATAGTGCAGATAGCATTATAAAATTTATATGTTTGTTCATTATTTAAAATCCGGGGATGGAATGCCTGTTTGTGGGTCTATAGTAACATTTCCTATCGCGTGTTGTTCAATAAAATTTTTAACAGCTTTTTTGTTTTTAAAGTTGCTTAGATATTGAAATCTTCCAATCTCTTTGCTCTCATCTACAAACACAACTTCATAGCAACCATGCCTCTTGTGCGTAATTTGGTATTGTTTTATTTTTTGTTTAAGTTTTTTAGCGGCGGCGCGCTCTTTTTGTTTTTTAGTCATTAAAGTAATATACAATTAAAATTTTATAAAGTCAAGTTTTTTATACTTATAATATGGGGAATAAGCTAAAAAATAAAAAGTTAATTCACAAGCTAACTTGGTATACTCTTGAGCGTGATGATGTTAAACAAGATTTAGAAAAATATGATTTAGAGTTTCAAAAAGAGTTTCTAAAAGAACTGGAATTTTTACAATATAAGAAAAACCAAGAAGAAGTTATTGAAGGTAAGCATGCAGATATAGAGCAGGAGCCAGAAGAAAAAGATAAGCGTATTACCGAAGAAATGAAAGAACTTCATAGGCTATTCCGGAGCATAGCTAAAAAAACTCATCCGGACTTACATGGAGATGAGTTTATAGAAATATTCAAATCTGCAAATGAAGCGTTTGATAACAAACAATGGATAGACTTAATTACTATCGCGGCGGACTTAAATATTGAACTTCCTGAATTTTCTGACGCGTCAGTTAGTTTAATTGAGCAAAGCATTCAAGACATAGAAAACTCTTTAGAAAATTGGACAAATTCGCTTTGCTGGATGTGGGCTTCTAAAAAAGAAGAGCTTGACACAGGGGAAATGAATAATCCAAATGCAACAATTCGTGAGCGAAGAAAGAAAAAAGAATTAAACGATGAGTTAAAAAAGAATGTACGTCAATTGTTAAACATAGATGAAAAAGAATTTAAAGAGTTTCTTAATCAGATTCAATAGTATTATCTACTAGTGAAACAATTACCCAATTAGCTCTCTTGCTATTAGAAAGCTGGTGTTGTTGTAAATAAACATCACTAACAGCTTTTTCAAAATTTTCCGAATCGAAACTTATTGACATATCTTGTTTTGAATCCATGTCAAAAAACTTTGCAGTGTATTTTTTCTTCATGCGATTAATCCAATAGTAGCTTCTTTTTTGTGTTTCTACGTAGTTTTTCTAATTTATCTGATTCATCTTCTTCTCTTAATTCTAAAAGAAGCAAAGTTTCTAAATGAGGATGTTTTTTAAACACTTCTGTAAGTGATAGTTTTTCTTCTCGTTGAATTTTTTCAATTTCGTTTTTTATTTTTCCCATTTTGCTTACTGTCCTCTATTATTTTTTTTGCTGCTTCATATCTTGCTTCATATAGTTTAAAGTCCTCAATAAATTGGTAGCACTCTGGTCCAGGCTCTAGTCCTCTTCTTTGATAGGCTGTTCCGCACCCATTTGCGTTTATTGCAGCTATAGTACCACTACGACCTTCTTCAAATCCACGAACATAAATTTTAGCAGATTCTACTTTATTTTTCGATACCGAAGATTTTTTTTTAGCCCAAACCGCTGGTAACACTATTATTGATGCACATACTGTTGTGACAATAGTAAACGCTGTTAAAACCCTGAACGTTTTTGTATGTAAAAATTTCATTTAGTTTTTTCCTTTTTCTTTTTAGACTTCTTGCTTGGTTTTTGATCAAAATCAGGATGCAATCTAATTTTTACTACAAAACGCCTAGGTTGACGACGTAGTTTTATTTTAGACTCCATTCCTTCTTTCTTTTCGGCTTCCCAAGAAGCTACAATTTCGGTGCGCGCTGTTGAGGCTTCTTCGTAGGTTTCATAATAACCTAGAATATCCCAAGGCTTACCTGCCTTTACGGCATTAGTTTCATTGTTAGTGTCTTCCTTCACTGTTTCCTCCAGAAGTTTATAGGCTACAATTATATAATAGAAATACTATTTTGTTAATACTTCTTCAATTAATCTTACATAACCATCAATATTATCCGGATTTTCAGGTGAATATTGCCAGATATAATCTTCTGCTCGGGCACCATTCGGATTATCTGAATTTTTATTTTCTAAAGCTTTTTCGAGTTGTAGTGAAGCACTATTGATGTCAAAGCCCTCATAGTAGTATCCTGCTTCTTTGAAAAACGGAGAATTGTGAACTAATGGTATGCCTAAATAAAGAGCTTCTAAATATACATAATTTAGAGCACAACAATGTTGGTGTGATAATAACACTCTGGCATTTTTACTAAACATCTGCGCTAATCCGTATCTTTTTTCAAAAGACAGTACGCCGGTTTGAACAACATTTAATTTAGTAAACATGCTTTTTGCTGCTTCTGTTTTCATTAATTTATTAGCGTTAAGAATATAAGCAGCGTCAATTAAGTCTGGGTTTCTATTATATAAGTTTTCGATTGTTACAATTGGAGTTAAACAAGATTTTACAAATCCAATGTTTGGCTCTAAAACTGCTATAGTGTTGTCATTGGGAGTAGAAAAAGTCTCTCTTGTTAAGGAAAGTTTATTAATATTTTTTTCAAAAAAGTCTGGTGACCATACATAGGGTGCAACAGCAGCAACAGGCGTGTGTAATAGTGTTTTGTGCCACTCCAACCACTCTTCAAAGTGTGGAGACATCCAAACTGCGTCCCTGCCTTCATTATAGGGAATTGTTGCGCCTAAACTAGGAAAAACTAATTTTTCTAAAGCACCAAAATACATATTTCCATATGCTAAAAAAGCTATTTTTATATTTGGATTTGCTTTTCTTATCTTTTTAATATTCGGTAAATCGTAACAATAGCCAGCTTCAATTACTAAATCAAAGTCTTCTAAAATATTTCCTTCTTCTACGGTTGTCGTGCTTCTGTGATATACCTTATCAACATCAAAATGCGGATAAAGTTTGTGAAATTCTTTTTTTTCTTCTTCTAGTAAAGCTATATCTTGTTGCTGTTCTTTAGAGCCAATTTTGTAAGCGTATGTTCCATCCTCAAAAGGCTCTGTATGGGCAGTATAATCGTAAAATAAGCTTACGTCGTACAATCCAGTGTTTGTTAAGATCTTTTGAAGAGTATAAATATTTTGATGAATTCCGTTTGTAAAAAGACGTTCATAATGTATCGCTTTTCTAGATAATGTAATAGCTACTTTTTTCATTTTTTCCCCCGTTTTATATTTGTGGAGCCGGACGGATTCGAACCGACGACATTTGCCTTGCAAAGGCAACGCTCTACCAACTGAGCTACGGCCCCATATTTTATAGTAACTAGAAGTTAACTAAGAGAATGCAATAAAAAATGGAGCCTCCTGTCAGATTCGAACTGACGACCTGATGATTACAAATCAACTGCTCTGGCCAACTGAGCTAAGGAGGCATTATTTTTTAATTAATTCTAATAATTTATTGCATAGCGCTACTATTATTTTGTTTCTATCATAAAAAATATTTAATTCGTCCAAACTAGCCAATGATTTAATTTTTTTAATTTCTTCAAGATCTAGTTTTTCTAAATTAAATTTTTTATTTTTCATTAGGATTAGATTTCCAATGCCAAGGCCATAAAGTGTTTCCTAAATAAGTTCTGTGTGGACCAAGATGTCCTGCGTTTTTTGTACAATAATAAATTGTATCACCTATTTTAGCCCTAGCATTACAAGGCTCCTTTTCCATGAAAGGAAGATATCCAAAAAACCTCTTAATCCACTTTATCATATAAAAGTCCCCTTTTATAGTTCTATTAGTAACTATAATTTAGTAAAGGGAAATTCTATATTCAGTTGTCTTTTTATTGTTTGGTCCCAAAGATTTTTTGAGGCCACTAGCCATTGTTGCAGGCCTTTTAAGCTATTTTCTGCGTTTCGCAGCGCTAATCCTTCATTTCTGTATTCAAAATTAATTTTTGCTTGAGTTCGGTCCCACACTTCGCCTGCACCAGTATTTGAGAACTTATCAGATTGATCGCCTAAAATATCGTCTACTATACTAGCTGCTTGTTTGTCTATTTCATCATCACTTGTAGTTTTTAGTTTTCTAAACATTTTAATAAGTGCTTCTGACTTTATCTCATAGACTACTTGAGCAATTAAAAGCTTAGTGTTGTATCCTCCAAGCTTGCCAGCAGTATATTGATTTTGTAGATATGTGGCTATACCTCCGCTGGGGGGTTCATTAAGATTTCTAATATCGCGACTAATTCTGTCACCCATGTCAGTAATTTCTTGTTTTTCAGGATTCCGGCCAAGATGATCGGAGAAAGCTTTTTTAATGAAAGGTAAAGCTTCTCTAAGATATTGAGTAGATTGTCTTTTGAGAACATGAACTGTAGTCATTTTATTATCAAATGTCTTAACTTGCTGTATCGCACTTTTAGTAAAGAATACAGCCTGCATAGGTTCAGCGTGGTGAATCGTTTTTGTTCCTCTGTAATCAGATACGCCGTCGACACCTATAAGTCTCCAGGCCTTAGCCCAAGAGCGCATATCGCGACCTCCACCAGCAGCAAATTCTCTAGTAATATTCCATAATTGTCCTAAAGGAGTTTGTACGTTAGCCATGGTCATTGACTTTTTTACTTCCGGGGTCATTTTAATTGTATCTAATTTTCCTTCTTTACCAGGAGAGATATTATTTTTTTCTCTCCATTCTTCGCCGCTATAGTGATCCCAAGCAAGGCTTTCAGGATCTTGCTTTTTCTTTTGTATTAAATATTTCCAACCTGCCAACATTGCTTTTGCGTGACCTGTATTAAAAATAGGTTGTCTTAGATATATTGGATCATTAGGACCAGCATTATCATTAAATACAAGTGTATCTCGTTCAGGATCTAAATTTAATCTTTCGTGGATCGCATCAATTTCTTCCTGAGTGCCGTTGAATTGTCCGTCGATAATATCTCTCGCGACGCGGTGGACAACGTAAGCAAAATAATCACGTTTATTGACAGTGAAGGACCCCGGCCTATAGTCGTTATTTTTTTTAATCTCTTCTATGTCACTTTTTAATGTAGGGTCTCTGAACTGGCTTTCTAAATCATATATCGTATCTTGTTTACTAAAGATTGTTTTAAGATCAACTCTAGCTTGTCCAGGTGATGTTGTAAAACCGTTATCTAATTGTTGATCAAATGATTTAAATTTTTTATACAAATAAGGCTCTTCTACCAACTGACCCACAACTTCGCCTTCAGGAGTTTTTCGATCACTTGTCCGAGTAAGCTTATTGACAACAGGTGAAGAGAACAATTTCATAAGTTTTTCATCTAGATCTTGATTAGTAAAGTGTAAAGCTTCAGCATCTGCTCCTGCAGTATACAAAATATTACTACCTTCGGCAGGTTTTACTACATGAAGAAATTCTCTTTCAGAAGCAAAAGGTATTTTTCCCTTTTCAAGCTGAGTTAGAATTGTTTCATTGACAGGATAAAAATAAATTCCTAAAGGTGTTTGGAAACTTGAGACCGGTTTTACCCCAATCTTATTAATATCAGAAAAATGCATGTAGTGCGTTGGTATTTGATTATCGGCAACAGCATATTTTTTAAGCTGTGCCAACATAGAAGGAAGTTCAATGCCTCGTTTCTTAGCAGCGGTTGCTTCTTCGTACTTTTCTACTTCATCTAAAACAGAAGAAATACTAGTAGATTCCTTAACAACGTCTTTCTGCAGAAAATTTTGCCAATTCTTGTTAAATTTCATAATATTAAATAGTTTTTATAATTGGTTCTGTATCTGTTGATATACTTTCTTTCTAAATTTGTTTAGCGCGGTGGGATTATCTTTTAAGACCTGCGCGTAATCTAATACAACAGTTGAGATCTCGGGATACTTATTAATATCCACAGGAGTAAGGTTTTTTATCGCTTTAAGAGACTTTTCGACTCCATAGGTATCAACTAGTTGTTCAGCCGCTTCGTGGGCGTACGCGTCGATTTCTCCGTGTCTTGTTAAATACGTTTCTCTGTCGTCGGTAGTTGGCACCTGTTTTGGATCATATACCATCTCTCGATATGCTTCAATATCAGACAAACCTTTATTTTTAGCTTGTTTTTTTAATTGGTAGTAATGAACTAGTTCGTGATTAATAGTCGTAGATATTTTTCTAACCATAGCACCAATATACAGATCATTTAAATCATATTCTTCAGATAGTGGTCTTATCTCTATTAATACTACGTGTTTATAATCTAATTCTTGGTAGGGACCTCGGTACTGACCCACTGTCATCCAATTATTAGGGTATCCTCCATATTCGTCGTTTGGTCCTAAAACATATTCTTCATTTGAACTTTCGACACTAAAATACAAATCAAGGTCTAAACTATTGACCATATCATTTAAACTATTTTGTAAAGCTAGTGTTGCGGGAGTTCCTAATTTATTATCTAGACCAGGTATGTCTGGTTGAATATCAACATCTTTTAGATAATTTGGTTGGGTCCAAAATTTAGACTGAACAATTGCTTGAAAAACATTTTTCTTAAGAGCAGGGCTTAAAGATGTAATCTCATCAATGCGCTGTCTCCAGTTTTCAAGCAGGAGTTTCATTAAAATTGTTTTCCTACTACTGAATACTCATCGCTTTTAAGAAACGAAGGGTCTATATTAGCATTAGCAAGAACATTAAAAACAAAACTACCACAATTCTCAGATCTTTTTTCAGGATTATCTGTTCTACAAACAATTCCATCGGGAACATTAACTGTTTGTGGTAATTTTATAGTTTTATAAATACCCATTTTAGCAGCCTCTTCTGGAGAGTTTGGAACTGACTTTACATTTTGCCAGAACTTTTCGTCTTTCATAACGTCTTTCCAAGTACTTATGACTGGCTCTACAAGCTCACCGCGGTGTCCCGACATATCTTTCATACTGCCATTTGATAAAACAAAGCCTACGTGGTCCCATTTATTATTCTTAATACCCCAGGCAGACTTCATAAAAAATAATGTATTAGAAACATCTTTATTTTCATTTATATATCCACGCCAGTTTTCAAGTAGGAGTTTCAATTTACCAGGCCTTGCAAGACCAATATCTTGCTTTCCATTTAGGTCCGGGGTTGTCGCAATTGTGTCTTGCCCTAAAAGATTTTCTAGCCTTTGGATTAGATTTTCTAATTTTCATATTAGGATCGCCGAAGTTTACTTTTACAACATTACCTTTAGCATTTTTAACATATACTTTGGATTTTTTAACATCGCCGCGCATTGGTTTGTTCAATGTTACTTTGCGACCTTGGTATTCTGCTTCTTCTAGAGTTTCGCCTTCGGCTAACATTTCATAGTAAGCTTGCTCATTTTCATCAAGTAAAGTATCCATCTCTTCTTTAATGATTTCTTCTAGTTGTTCTTTTGTAATCTTCATTGGTTTATTCCTATTGGCTTTTTTTCTATTTTTTTGTTTTTTGATGACATCTGACCCACCGGGCCATTTTAGTTCATCTGGTCATAAGTGAGGTTCATACCAGCCTTGTTTGTTATTCTTCATTATCCTTTTTTTCCTGCTTTAGATTTTTTGCCAGATTTTTTTGAGGTGCCGCAATCAGATGGTGTTGGGCGGCAATGTGGATACTTTGCTCTTTTTTCACCTTCTCCTCTTCCACAAGACTTACAAGTTTTTCTACCAGTCTTCTTGTCTTTTCTACAAGTGTTACAGTCTACCCAGCCTTTTGATTTGCCTTTGCCACCTTGTCGAGAGAACCAGCCGTGTAGTCCAGATTCTTTTTCTTTAGAATAATCAGTTTTCTTTTTCTTTTCTTCTAATGATTCTTCTCCAAGAACATCTTTTCTAGCTTCTGCGTCGGTTCTATATGGTTTGTCGTCCATATTACCTTCACTCATCTCGCTTAGTAGGGCTTCTAGCTCTTCTTCTACAATTCTTACGATGTCTTCTTTTACGCCTTTCCAGATTTTTCCTTGGCGGCATCGTACCACAGCACCAGAAGCATAGGCTGAGGGCCATACATCATATTTACGTTTTGCAATACGAGTGCAGCGGTCGTCTTTTTCTTCTAGCGATTGTTTATTTTTTTCTTGCCATTCGGCTGATTTGTCGTCGTCCACGATTGGACCTCCTTTTGCCCAAGTTCTGCAAGAGCGCGCTGAGTGACATTTAAAATGATGCATCCAACAATAACCTAGTTGACCATCTTCATCAGAAGTTTCACCAGGCATGCATTCTTTCATTCTAGGGGATATATCAAATGCAACACAGTTGCCACAAAGAGATGCTTTTGCAGCTTCTTCGGTGGTATTCCAATAGTCAGCTATGTCTTCCCAATACGAACCAGGTACATCAACATTTAAAGGACCATATTGAATATGGTCTGCCTGTATTGCTGCATCACGATTTTTTGTATTAAGCTCAAGATCTTGTGTAGCGGGTGGGCATACTAAATCTAAAACCTTTTTTGCTGCTTGTTTTACTTTAAGTAATATTTTCATTTTATTCTTTTCTTTGCGTTTTTATAATTTCATACGCTAGACTTAATAAGATACAAAAAATGATTAGGCCTTTAAACATTTTTTTTGTACATAAATAAATAGGATTCAATGATTTCTTCGTCTTCTTTTTCCCATATCTTTTTTAAAACTTCTAATTTATGATCCTTATCTAAAGTATCACTAAATTCACTAAGGTTTCTTCTTGCTTCTTTCCAAGTTAGTTTATCTTTTTCCAGGTCCACACATATAATACACATTCATAAAACCCTCTTTTTACTCTAAAAATTTTCTCCAGTTGTTAAATACATCTTTTTGAGTTGTTTTTTTATTTTCATTTGTCGGTGTTGGCATGCCAGGTTGCCATCCTTCTGGATCTTCTTGTGCACCAGAAAAGACTTGAGCTAACTCTGGATCTTCTTCTTGACCTATGAATAATTGTGGTTCTTGCTCCATGGCAAATTTTCCAAAACCTTTTGCAGCTTTTAAAGCCCTTTGGCCTAATATTTCATAACCTTCTTTCATATGTTTGTCTAACCAACTAATAAAGTAAAGTGTTTTTTCAACTTTATCTATATCATCTGCAAAAGTAATTGAGAAAAGAATAGTTCCTGTTAACTCTTCTTGTGGAGATACATTTACTTGAATATTAAGCATGGTTGGTGTTGGATAATAATAAGATGCTGGCCATTTAAAACCATTTTCTTCGTTTAATGGTAATTGCAATTGTCTTGAAACCATCTCAGAAGATTTATCAAAAACATCAACCATCGCTGCTATCCAATTTTCAGCAAATTCAGTAAAACCGCTACGTATGTGCTGGCCTAGTTTATTTGTTTGCCTATTAATAAAAGCGCGCTGTGCAACAGAAGGATCTGCTTGAGCCCTTTGATGATCTTCTCTATCATCTTTTAATTTATCGTAATTGAAAGCTTTTAATAATCCAGGTAATGGTATTTTAAACTTATCAGTAAAAATTTTGATAGTTCCTTTATCCAGCTTCTTATTAAAATTTTGATATTCTGGTAGTTCTTCAAATAGTTGTCGGCGCGCAGTGCGTGCAGGAGAATCAATAAAACCTTTTTCTCCTAGTATTTCAAGTGCTCGTTCGAGAATATCGCTATGTTTTTCATCATATCCAGATATTCTTTCTGCGAATACTGCAAATCCTGTAGTACCGTCCACTTCATCGTAGTCAGGAGTAAACATAACTCTTACTTCCTCATCAGTAAGGTCGTAATCAACGTCATCAACGTATGCTCCCATTTCGTCACAAGCTTGTCTAAAAACATCTGGTATTTCATCTTCATAATCTGATGCTTCAGGAGCGCCGTCGCCGGTGTCGACCCACTCTAAGTTTTCCGGAAGCGAAAACTCCATCATTGCGTCCCAACCCCAACTTTCTCCACCATACTCTCGGGGATCCATAAGGTTAAGATACGAATGTTCAAGTTTAGTATTATTAATAACTTCTTGAAAAGCATTTTCATCTGGCCCGGCAGGATTATCGAAAGCGTGATTACGGCTTACTCTCTGGACGAGTTCTGCAATACCGTCTAGAACGCGGTCAATAACATAAAATACTTCTTCGGCATCATCTAAATTTTCAATATTTTCTTCTAACTCATCTCCAAATTCTTCAATTAATTCTGCCGAAACCTTTTTAATTAATTCTGGAGTTGGTTCACTTTCATCGAGATCGTTCCACTTATCCTCAAAGTCTTCTGGATTTGGTATAATGCCAGCAAGGACAACCTCTCTCATATTACTGTAAAAGTCGGATTCTTCAATTTCTTTATTTGGTCTGTTATTAATAGCTATAATGTCAGGCTCATCATATCCGCCTTGTGTGCTAATAGTTAAAGCTTGTAAAGACGCATCGTTTTTCTCTGGGAGGTATTTGCTTATTACATAATAGAAGGCTTGGCCCTTATCTGTGTATTTAGTGAACCATTCGTCTCCACATCTGCCTCTGGCAATACACCAAGATGTTTTAGAGCGCGCCGCCCCTAACTCTGCCGCGGCTTCAACAGTGTATGGGCGAGCAACATAAAAATAATCATTTTCAAAAATGATTTCGGTATCTTCTAGAGCTTTTGCTTTCTCACCTTTTCTTTTTCTTCTTTTGGAAAATCCTAATTCTCTATTAACTTTAATAACATCATCTAAAGTTTTATACGAGTTAATATCTTTGTTTTTAAGCCTTTGAGAATTTTTATGAAACTCTTTTATTACTTCGCTGATCTTCATTTGATAGTTAAACATTTCAGAATAGAATATACCCTGCATTCCCTCTTCTTTAAAGTTAGGGTCATCTTTATACAATTCGACTCGGCCAGGGTTTTCTTTTACAGCTTTTTCTAAACGAGCATTAAGCTGTTTTGCTGACCACATTAAATATTTATTATTTTTAGATGGGTCTTCTTCTGCAAGATAATTAATAAACCTGTCAACCTGGGGGTATTTCTTTTTTGCGTCATCAATACGACCCTCTGCAATAAGAGCCAACTCTTCTTCAGTTAAAGGCTCAGGTACAGCACTTTCTGTTAAAAATGTTTTCCA
>CEQC01015451.1_pt1 | contig 11208 bp, 7 predicted proteins | sample 531021 | NCBI WGS metagenome assembly CEQC01 (sample SAMEA2621213, study PRJEB7988) | marine metagenome | biome: marine biome (ENVO:00000447); feature: surface water layer (ENVO:00002042); material: "saline water (ENVO:00002010), including plankton (ENVO:xxxxxxxx)" | depth 5 m
TTTTTCATCCTTTCAACGGCTTGTGCGCCGAAGCCCGATTTGCCGAGAAATTTGTGCGCTGGAAGGCTGGCAGAGGTCATGCGGCATCGCGTCCCCTCAGGAATTTGTGACTGGCCAGTCACCGGTCGGACCGATAGAAGCCCGAAAACGACTACGATCATGACCGGGTCCGGCGCGGCAACGATTTCGCGCTGCTGACCCGGCATAAGAGTTCAGGGTAAAGAGGCCGGATTTTCGTGACGATTGCCGATATTTCGCTGCTGACCGCCATTTTCGCAGGCGCGCTGTCATTTCTCTCGCCCTGCGTACTGCCACTGGTGCCACCCTATCTGTGCTACATGGCGGGCGTTTCCTTCGACGACTTCAACCATGGCGACCGTCCGCGCGACAAGACCCTGCAGAAACAGGTCTTTTTTGCCTCCCTGTTCTTCACGCTGGGCTTTGCCACCGTTTTCGTGGCGCTCGGGGCGGGGGCCTCTTCGATCGGGGTGATATTGCGCCAGAACATCGATCTCTTCTCGAAGATCGGCGGCGTCATCATCATCATCATGGGCCTGCATTTCATGGGCGTGTTCCGCATTCCGTTTCTGGCGCGCGAGGCACGCTTCAACGGCGGCGGCAAGCCCGCCACGCTCTCGGGCGCCTATATCATGGGCCTGGCTTTCGCCTTTGGCTGGACGCCCTGTATCGGCCCGGTTCTGGGCGCGATCCTGGGTGTGGCCGCCTCTCAGGAAACGGTCGGGTCCGGCGCCATGCTGCTGGCCTTCTATTCGCTGGGCCTGGCGCTGCCGTTCTGGCTGGCAGCGCTCTTTTCCGGCGCTTTCATGCGCTTTCTGCAGCGCTTCCGCAGGCATCTCGGTACCGTCGAGAAGGTGACCGGCGGGCTACTGGTGCTCACCGGCATCCTGTTCCTGACCGGCGGGATGGCCACCATGTCCTACTGGCTTCTGGAAACCTTCCCGGCGCTCGGCCTGATTGGCTGACAGCTGCCTCTCAGCGCGTATCGGCGCGGGTGCGCGGGCGCTTGGCCGTCGCCATGATGAGGCCTGTCAGGACAGTTGCGATTCCCACAAGATGGTAGGGGTGAAACGGTTCGCCGAGCACGAAGACGGCGAGGCCCACTCCGTAAGGCGGCAGGAGATACATGAAGATGCCGGCAGTTGCCGCGCCGAGGCGGGCAATGCCGTACTGGAAGCCCGAAAAGGCGAGCAGCGATGCGAAGAACACGATACCGGCGATGCCGCCCCAGGCCGTTGCCGTCACCGGCATGCGTGCGCCGCTCAGGAATTCCCACAAAGCCATCGGTGCCAGAAGCAGCGCGCCGGCGGTCGCGATGACGCCGAACTGGGACAGCGTGTTCAATCCCTCCGGCCGGTTCTTTCGCAACAGCACCGAATAGGCAGCCCATGAGATCGCGGCAGCCACGAACAGAAGATCGCCGGTATTGAAGCGTAGCGAAAGAAGGGCCGCGGGATCGCCTCTCAGCACGATCACGGCGACGCCCAGAAAGCCTATGATGATGCCCAGAATTTCGCGCCCCGTGATCGGCCGGGCAAAGAACAGCCGCTCGATGATCAGGATGATCAGCGGCGACGTCGTGTAGATCAGCGTGCCGTTGGTCGCCGTTGTGTATTCGAGGCCGAGATAGACGATCCCGCCACAGATCCACATGCCGAGAAAACCGAGAAGCAGCCAGTGGCGAGGATGTCCGGTGACGAAAGCGCGTGCGGGAGCCCATTCACGCATCACCCAGGGCGCAAGGATCAGCGCAGCCGCCGTCCAGCGGATAAAGGCGAGGGTAAACGGCGCGACTTCGGGAATGGCCAGCCGCCCGAAAATCAGGTTTGACGAGAAGAACAGCGGCGTCACCAGCATGACGAGATAGGGAACGACACTGGTGCTTTCACCCTGAATCGGTGTTGATGTGGACTTGGACATGGGCTCCCGGTATGTGCGGTACGAACCCGGTCAACGGGCATGGCTGAACCTATAGGGGATTCGGCGATGTGCGAACAATGCGGCCCGGTGGAGAAACAGACGGAGTATACAGATGCAGCGAAAGAGTCTGGCGGTCATTCTCGCCGCGGGCGATGCCACTCGAATGAAATCGTCCATGTCGAAGGTGCTGCATCCAGTCGGCAACCTGCCGATCATCACGCACGTCACCGCGACAGCAAAAACGGCCGGCATTGATCGTGTCGCGCTCGTGGTGGGCCGCGATGCGGAGAAGGTCACAGAAGCCGGCGCGAAAGCGGGCGTCGAATGCACCCCGGTCTTCCAGTCGGAACGCAAGGGCACCGGCCATGCCGTCCTTATGGCGCGCGACGTGATTGAAGAAGGCTATGACGACGTCATCGTGCTTTACGGTGACGCACCGCTCATCGACCCCAAAAGCCTCAGCGACGCCCTGGAAGCGCGCAGGAACGGCGCCGACATGGTTGTCCTCGGATTTACCGCCGCCGATCCGTTCGGCTACGGCCGGATGATCGTCGAGAACGGCGAACTCGTCGCGATCGTCGAGGAAAAGGAAGCCACCGAAGAGCAAAAGAAGATCGACTTCTGCAATGGCGGCATCATCACCATGAGCGGCGGCGAGGCGATTTCGCTACTCGAGGCAATCGGAAACGACAATGCCAAGGGCGAATACTATCTGACTGACGTCGTCTCCATCTGCCGCGCGCGCGGGGGCAAGGTAATCGCGCTTGAAGCGCCTGAAACCGACATGATGGGTTGCAACACCCGCGCCGAGCTCGCTGCCCTGGAAGCCGAATGGCAGGGGCGCAAGCGTCGCGAAGTCATGCTCTCCGGCGTGACGCTGTCTGATCCCTCGACCGTTTATTTTTCCCACGACACTGAGATCGGCCGTGACGTACTGATCGAGCCCAGCGTGTGGTTCGGCCCCGGCGTGAATGTGGGCGAGGGCGCTGTCATTCACGCCTTCTCCCATCTGGAAGGCGCCACCGTGGGGGCCGGTGCAACGGTCGGGCCGTTCGCGCGACTCCGTCCGGGCGCGGATCTCGGAGAACGATCAAAGGTCGGCAATTTCTGCGAAGTTAAGAAGGCCGAGATCGGGGAGGGCGCCAAGGTCAATCACCTGACCTATATCGGCGACGCCACGGTCGGTGCGAATGCCAATATCGGCGCGGGCACGATCACCTGCAATTATGACGGCGTGAACAAGCATCTGACCGAAATCGGTGCGGGCGCATTCATCGGCTCCAATTCCTCGCTGGTCGCCCCGGTCAAGATCGGCGACGGCGCCTATGTCGGCTCCGGCTCGGTCGTTACCAAGTCGGTCGAGGCGGATGCCCTGGCGCTCAGCCGCGTGCCGCAGGAAAACTATCCCGGCAAGGCGAGCGTACTGCGTGCGCGAGCGGAAGCGGTGAAGGCCGCGAAAAGAGAGAAAAAGTAAGGCGGTATCAGTAACTTGATGTCACCATATGTGAATGCGGCCGATAACCGGTCCTGTGGCGCGATCAAGCGCGCCCCTCTATAGCTTGCGCTGACGGGATCAGGGGAGACTACTCTATGTGCGGAATTGTCGGGATCATTGGCGGGCGCGATGTGGCGCCGCTGCTGGTGGACGCGCTCAAGCGGCTTGAATATCGCGGTTATGATTCCGCCGGTGTCGCCACGCTTCAGGACGGCAAGCTCGATCGCCGGCGCGCCGAGGGCAAGCTCGGCAATCTCGAAGGCCGGCTCGCGGCCAAGCCGCTTCCGGGCCATATCGGTATTGGTCACACGCGCTGGGCGACGCACGGCGCGCCGACCGAGAACAATGCCCATCCGCATTTCGCCGGCCGCGTTGCTGTTGTGCATAACGGCATCATCGAGAATTTCGCCAGCCTGCGCGAGGAACTGAAGGCATCCGGGGCCGAATTCGTCACCCAGACAGACACCGAAGTTGTCGCCCACCTCGTCTCGCACTACCTCTCCGAAGGCATGTCGTCGCGCGAAGCGGCCCAGGCCGCGATCTCGCGGCTCGAGGGTGCCTATGCATTGGCCATATTGTTCTCGGGTGACGACGAGGAGATGATCGTCGGCGCGCGTCACGGTCCGCCGCTTGCTGTCGGTCACGGCAAGGAGGAGATGTATCTCGGCTCCGATGCCATCGCGCTTGCGCCGTTTACCGATGAAGTGACCTATCTCGAGGATGGCGACTGGTGCGTGGTCACGCGGTCAGGCGCCGAGTTCTACGACGCGTCGGGTCAAAAGGTTGATCGCGCCATGCGCATCAGCCGAGGTGCTGCCTATGTGGTCGACAAGGGCAATCACAAGCACTTCATGGAAAAGGAAATCTACGAACAGCCCGAGGTGATCAGCCACACGCTGTCGCATTATGTCGATTTCGCCGAGGGCAAGGCCAAGCCTATCGAAGGCATCGATTTCGCGAGCCTCGACCGTCTGGCCATCTCTGCTTGCGGCACCGCCTATTACGCCGGCCTCATCGCCAAATACTGGTTCGAGCGCTATGCGCGCCTGCCGGTCGAGATCGACGTGGCATCTGAATTCCGCTACCGGGAAATGCCGCTCACCGGCAACATGGCGGCCCTGTTCGTCTCCCAGTCCGGTGAGACCGCCGATACGCTCGCATCGCTGCGCTACTGCAAGGGCGAAGGCGTGACCATCGGCGCGATCGTCAATGTGCCGGAATCGACCATCGCACGCGAATCCGACGCTGTTTTCCCGACCCTTGCGGGCCCGGAAATCGGCGTGGCATCGACAAAGGCTTTCACCTGCCAGCTTTCCGTTCTCGCAGCGCTTGCGATTGCCGCCGGCAAGGCCCGTGGCACACTGTCTGACGCACAGGAAGCCGAGATGGTCCAGGCGCTTGTCGAAGGCCGCCGGGTACTCGGCGATGTACTGCGCGATATCCAGCCGCGCATCGAGGCTTTGTCGCGGGATCTGAGCCATTTCAAGGACGTGCTCTATCTCGGCCGCGGCACCAATTTCCCGCTGGCGCTCGAAGGCGCGCTGAAGCTCAAGGAAATCTCCTACATTCATGCCGAAGGCTATGCCGCTGGTGAGCTCAAGCACGGCCCGATCGCGCTGATCGACGAGGACATGCCGGTCATCGTGATCGCGCCGCACGACCAGCTCTACGAGAAGACCGTGTCCAACATGCAGGAAGTTGCTGCGCGTGGCGGCCGTATCGTGCTGATTACCGACGAGCGCGGTGCCCGGGAAACCGCCTTGCAGACGATGGAGACGATCGTTCTCCCCAAGGTGGCCGACATCGTCACTCCGCTGCTTTACGCGCTGCCCGTGCAGTTGATCGCCTATCACACGGCTGTCTTCATGGGCACCGATGTCGATCAGCCGCGCAATCTCGCCAAATCGGTAACGGTCGAATAGTTCCCAGTCGAATAGTTCACAGCCGCCGCCACCTTGCCTAATGCTGCGCTGCACGCCATATATTAGGCAACGCGGCGGCGAGTTGGCCGCCTGAATCCTTCCCCTTGAAAGGCGGTCGATGAGTGACGCGGTGAAGAAGAATTCGGCTGGCATGCGCCTGAGGCGCTATTTCCTTACCGGTCTCATCGTCGTAGCGCCGCTGGTCATCACGGCTTATCTCACATGGTCCTTCGTGCTCTGGGTGGACGGATGGGTCAAACCCTATCTGCCGTCGGCCTATAATCCCGACACCTATCTGCCGTTCAGCCTTCCGGGTTACGGCCTTCTGGTCGCGCTCGTCGCGCTCACCATGGTCGGCTTTCTCACAGCCAATCTGGTTGGCCGGACCATTATCGGATTCGGGGAATCGCTGCTCGATCGCATGCCGCTGGTCCGCGTGCTCTACAAGGGACTGAAGCAGATCTTCGAGACTGTGCTGGCGGAACAGAACAATTCGTTCAAGCAGGCAGCCCTCATCGAATACCCGCGAAAAGGTCTCTGGTCGATCGTCTTCATCGCCACGGAAACGAAAGGCGAGGTCGATCACAAACTGCCTGGCGAAGAAACGATTTCCGTCTTCCTGCCGACGACACCGAACCCGACGTCGGGCTTTCTCCTTTTCGTGCCGCGCAAGGATGTTCTCATGCTCGACATGACAGTGGAGGAAGCTGCGAAGATGGTGATCTCCGCGGGTCTCGTGGCACCGCAATATCCGCCAGCTCCTCCAAAGCTCCCGGTAAAATCGAAGCCGAAACAGATCACCGTGAGCGAATAGGCTCCTTCAGCCGGATCTGAGGAAGCGGATCGCCTCGTCGCGGCGCATGAGATAGAGCAGCATTCTCACGGCCTGGCCACGTTTTCCAGACAGATCTGGATCGGTTTCGCTCAACAGCCGCGCATCGTTTCGCGCCATTTCCAGAAGATCGCCATGGGCCGAGAGATCGGCCAGCCGGAAGCCGGGCATGCCCGATTGCTGGGTGCCGAGCAGATCGCCTTCGCCGCGCAGCCGCAGGTCTTCCTCCGCAATCCGGAACCCGTCCTCGCTGTCGCGCAAAACCGCGAGCCGCGCATGGGCCGTCTCGCTCAGCGGACCGTGATAGAGGAGCAGGCAACTCGAGGCTTCCGAGCCGCGGCCGACGCGCCCGCGCAACTGGTGGATCTGCGACAGACCGAAATTTTCCGCATGTTCGATCACCATAATCGTGGCGTCGGGCACGTCAACGCCGACTTCGATCACTGTGGTGGCCACCAAAAGCCGCGTCTCGCCATTTTTGAAGGCCGTCATGGCGCGGTCCTTTTCCTCGCCCGACATCCGCCCGTGCACCAACCCGACAAGCGGCGCGAGTTCCTTCCCGAACGCCTGCTTTAGGCTTGCTGCGCGCTCTTCCGCGCTCATCAGGTCGCTTTTCTCGCTCTCCTCCACGAGGGGGCAGATCCAGTAGGCTTTCTTACCCTCCTGCACGGCCGTCTTCAGTCGCCCGACGATGTCATTCATTCGCTCATCGGGAATAGTGGCCGTCGAGATCGGTTTGCGCCCCGCCGGCTTGTCGGTGAGTTGCGAGACATCCATGTCGCCGAAGGCGGAGAGAACGAGCGTGCGCGGGATGGGCGTCGCGGTCATGACCAGCATGTGCGGCGCCTGACCCTTGGCCGTTAGCCGCAGGCGCTGATGAACGCCGAAACGGTGCTGTTCGTCCACCACCGCATAGGTGAGGTTCTTGTAGACGACGGATTCCTGAAACAGCGCGTGAGTACCGACGATGATCTGTGCCTCGCCGCTCTCGATCCGCCCGAGTATCTCGGTGCGTTCGCGCCCCTTGCTGCGCCCGGTCAGTACGTCGACGGTCACGCCCGCTGCTTCCGCAGGTCCCTTGATCGAGGCGTAATGCTGGCGCGCGAGGATTTCCGTCGGCGCCATCAGCACAGCCTGGCCGCCGGCCTCCACAGCGTCCGCCATGGTCAGAAGCGCCACCGCCGTCTTGCCGGAGCCGACATCGCCCTGCAACAGCCGGATCATCCGGTCCTCGCTGGTCATGTCCGCCAGGATCTGCTTGATGGCCGTATCCTGGCTGCCGGTCAGCGAGAAGGGCAGTTGGCGGAGAATGTTTTCGCGCAACTTTCCTTCGGCCTTGATCGAGCGGCCGGGCAATTTTCTCAGCCGGCTGCGCACCATGGCCAGCGACACTTGTCCAGCCAGCAATTCGTCATAGGCGAGACGGCGGCGGGCAGGGGCCTTCGGATCGAGATCGGCGGCATCTTCTGGCGCGTGAAGCCGCTGGACGGCTTCTTCGAAGGTCGGAAAGCCGTGCTGCGCGATGAAATGCGTGTCGCACCATTCCGGCAGCGGTTGCAGCTGTGTCTGTGCCGCCGCAATCGCCTTGCGCAGCACCTTGGGCGACAGCCCGCCGGTCAGCGGATAGACCGGCTCGTAGAGCGGCAATTCGTCTTTCTCGGCTTCGCGAACGATATGATCGGGATGCACCATCGAGGGACGACCGTTGTACCAGTCGACCTTGCCGGACACGATGATCGTCTCACCAACCGGCATCTGCTTTTCGAGCCACTGCTGTTTGCCGTTGAAGAAGACCAGCGCCATCTCGCCGGTCTCGTCGTGCACGAACACACGGTGCGGTACGTTCGACCGTCCGCGCGGCGCGGCCTGGTGCCGGTCGACTCTCACAGTCAGCGTCACGATCACGCCTTCAGGCGAATGGGCGATGCCGGGGTTCTTGCTGCGGTCGATCAGATTGTAGGGCGGCAAGAGCAGCAGATCGACCACGCGTGTGTCGTCGGCATCCTCACGTCCGGTCACGCGCGCCAGAGCTTCGGCGAGTTTGGGCCCGATACCGGGAAGGTTTTCCACGGGCCGGAAGAGGGAATCGAGTTCGATCGGTCGCATGGGCGCAGGAAACGGACTATCGGCATCATTTGCAAGGCTTGATGAATGGCTGACAACAGCTCCCGCTTCGGCTATTGAGGCGACCGAAAGAAGGACCCTCATGACCGGAACCACCCGAACCAGTGCCGACCTCGACCCGCGCCGGCGGCGGCTTCTCGTGCGCGCCTGGCGCCGCGGCATTCGTGAAATGGACTTGATCCTCGGCGGTTTCGCCGACCAGAATATTGCCGCCCTGTCTGAAGCGGAACTCGACACGCTCGAAACGCTTATGGCTGAAGACGATGCCGATATTCTGTCATGGATTAACGGCGAGAAAGCCTGCCCGCCGGAATTCGCCACGCCGCTGTTCGCGCGCATTACGGCGTTCCGGCCACAATTCGGCGCTGACGGCGGCCTGAAGACGGAGCGGACCGACCCGCAATGATCCCCGAGAAGTTCCTGAAATCGCTAACGGGCTATGATGGTCCGGCGACGCTCTCCGCCGTTCCGCCCGGCATGGATGCCTTCGTGCTTGCGGAACTGGCGCGCGCCGGCCGACCCGTCGCCTATATCCTGTCCGACGGACAGCGCATCGTCGACATCGAACAGAACCTGGCATTCCTCGCACCAGACATTCCGGTTCTCACGCTGCCCGGGTGGGATTGTTTGCCGTACGACCGCGTTTCGCCGGGAGCCGACGTTTCCGCACGCCGGCTGGAAGCGCTGTCTGGCCTTGCCGCCATGCAGGACAATCCGCATGGCGCGATCGTTTTGGTCACCGTCAACGCAGCACTCCAGCGCGTCCCGCCGCGCGATGCAATTCGCCAGATGGGTTTTTCTGCTCGCGCGGGCAGCGTCATCAAGATGGAAGATCTGGCCGGACGCTTCGAGCGCCTGGGTTTCGATCGCGTGGCGACCGTCCGCGAAGTCGGTGAATATGCCGTGCGCGGTGGCATTCTCGATGCCTTCCTGCCCGGCGCCGACGAACCGGTCCGGCTCGATTTCTTCGGCGACACGCTCGAAACCATCCGCAATTTCGATGCGGTCTCACAGCGCACGACCGGCCAGGTGAAGGAGCTCCGGCTCAACGCCATGAGCGAGGTTTCGCTCGATCCCGAAACCGTCAGCCGCTTTCGTGCCAATTATCTGCGCCAGTTCGGCGCGGCGACCCGTGACGACGCGCTCTATGCAGCGATCTCCGAGGGGCGCCGCTTTGCCGGCATGGAACATTGGCTGCCGCTTTTCTACGAGCGGCTTGAAACCGTCTTCGACTATCTCGACGGTTTTCGCATCGTCACCGACCATGTGGCAGTCGAAGCCGCGGGCGAACGCCGCGAGCAGATCGTCGATTATTACCAGTCCCGCGACGAGCAGCTGGCGCAGTCCAAGGGGCAGGGCATTCAGGCAGCGCCCTACAAGCCCGTGCCGCCGGACGCGCTCTATCTCGATCAGCAGGAATTCTCGGTCACGCTCGACCATTCCGGTTCGCTGAGGCTGTCGCCTTTCACCGAGCCCGAGACATCCGTGCGCAAGGTCTTCGAACTCGACGCCCATGTCGGCCCGCGATGGGCGGCGGAAGCCGAGAAGCGCGAGGACGGTGAGACACGCGTCAATCTTTTCGACAAGGCTGTTGCGCATATCGCCGACAAGCGCGCTGCTGGCTCGAAAGTGCTGATAACGGCCTGGACCGAAGGTTCGCTCGATCGTCTCTTGCAAGTGCTTGAGGAGCATGGGCTCCAGAAGGTCAAACGCATCGAGAAGTTTGCCGATCTAGCCAAACTCAAGCAGGGGCAGGCGGCGTCTGCCGTTCTCGCGGTCGAGGGCGGGTTCGAGGCCAATGACGCCGTCATCGTCGGCGAACAGGATATCCTGGGCGACCGCCTCGTGCGTCGTAACCGCCGCAAGAAGCGTGGTGCGGATTACATCTCTGAAGTCGCCGGGCTCGATGAGGGCTCGCTGGTTGTCCATACCGAGCACGGCATCGGCCGCTTCATGGGTCTCAAAACCATCGAAGCCGCGGGCGCGCCGCATGCCTGTCTCGAACTCCACTACGCCGACGGCGCAAAACTCTTCCTGCCGGTCGAGAATATCGAGCTTCTCTCTCGCTACGGCTCGGATAGCGAAGATGTTCAGCTCGACAAGCTCGGCGGTGTGGCGTGGCAGTCACGCAAGGCGAAGCTCAAGAAGCGGCTTCTCGACATGGCCGCGGGCCTTATCCGGATTGCTGCCGAGCGGCACATGCGGTCTGCGCCTGTCCTGGCTGCACCCGAAGGCCTGTATGATGAGTTCGCGGCCCGGTTCCCCTACGAGGAAACCGAAGACCAGATGGCGGCTATCGAAGCCGTGCGCGCGGATCTCTCCGCTGGCCAGCCGATGGATCGCCTCGTCTGCGGCGACGTCGGCTTCGGCAAAACCGAGGTTGCGCTGCGGGCGGCCTTCATCGCCGCCATGAACGGCGTACAGGTTGCCGTCGTGGTGCCGACCACGCTTCTGGCCCGGCAGCACTTCAAGACATTTGTCGAACGTCTGAAGGGCTACCCGATCCGCGTTTCACAGGCCTCGCGTCTTGTGGGCTCGAAGGAACTGGCACTGACCAAGCAGGAACTGAAATCCGGCAAGTGCGACATCGTCATTGGCACGCATGCGCTTTTGGGTTCGTCGGTCGATTTCGCCAATCTCGGTCTGCTGATCGTCGACGAGGAGCAGCATTTCGGCGTCAAGCACAAGGAGCGGCTCAAGGAGATCAAGAGCGACGTTCACGTGCTCACGCTGTCCGCCACGCCGATTCCGCGTACGCTGCAGCTCGCCATGACCGGCGTGCGCGAACTCTCGCTGATCACCACGCCACCTGTCGACCGCATGGCGGTCAGGACTTTTATCACGCCGTTCGACACGCTGACGGTGCGCGAGACGCTGCTGCGCGAACATTATCGCGG
>CEQC01037642.1_pt1 | contig 11196 bp, 11 predicted proteins | sample 531021 | NCBI WGS metagenome assembly CEQC01 (sample SAMEA2621213, study PRJEB7988) | marine metagenome | biome: marine biome (ENVO:00000447); feature: surface water layer (ENVO:00002042); material: "saline water (ENVO:00002010), including plankton (ENVO:xxxxxxxx)" | depth 5 m
CTGTGTGACCAGCCTTTCGGCGATCGACAGCATGATGGCAGTACGGGCGGGAGCGACCTCGAAGAGCGCATCTTTTGGCGGGTTGGCGCCCTTGTCGGGCAGAAGACTGTTATCGATGCCGGTTGGTCCGATCGAAAAGGCAAGCTTGCCGGTCTCGTCGAGCGTTACCACTCTTTCACGGAACGTGTCGCCGGTCCGGACGAACTGGCGGATAGGGATGGCATCGAAAAGTTCGTTGGCTATGACCAGCGAGAAGCCGTCCGGCACGGAGGCGAAGTCATCGTGCCAGCTGAGCTTCTCCTTGAACTTCACCAGTGTTTGACGCTGGACGCCCTGCAGTCGTTCGCTGGTTTCGACCATATGTGCGGAAAGCGCGCGGAACAGTGGAGGCGCGATGCGCTCGATCGTCCGGAGCGCATCCGCCATCAGCGTGCCGCGCCCGGGACCGATCTCGATAAGTCGCACGGTGTCCGGCTGGCCGTGGCCCTGCCAGGCGTGCACGACGAATATTCCGATCAGTTCGCCAAACAGCTGGCTGATTTCGGGAGCCGTGGTGAAGTCGCCGGAGCGGCCGAACGGCTCGCGTGAGCGATAGTAGCCGTGCTCGGGATCGGCGAGGCATATGGCGAAATAATCGGCCACCGTAATAGGCCCGGCCTCGGCGATGATCGATTTGATCTTCCTGGCGAGAGGCGTCGTCATCGCGTGTCCCCGCTTACTTCGCCACTGAGGAAGGAGCAGCAGCTGCAACTTCGGCACGTTGCGCGCGTGCGGGGGCGGTCAGGATGGCCCAGAGGCCGAGCGCGATCATCGGCAGCGACAAGAGCATGCCCATGGTCAGCCAGCCGCCTGCGAGATAGCCGATCTGTGCATCGGGCTCGCGGAAGAACTCAACGAAGATGCGGCTCAGCGCATAGAGGATGACGAAGCTGCCGGCGACGAAACCCGGTGCCTTGAGTTTCTTCCTGGCAAAAATCAGCCAGGCGAGAACGAGGAGAGTCACGATGCCCTCCAGACCTGCTTCGTAGAGCTGTGAGGGGTGGCGCGGAGCCGGGCCGCCGGTCGGGAAGATCATCGCCCAAGGCACATCGGTCGGGCGGCCCCACAATTCGCCGTTGATGAAGTTGGCGATGCGGCCGAAGAACAGCCCGATCGGAACGACCGCGCAGATGATGTCGAACAGGCTGAAGGCCGGAATTTTGTGAATGCGCGCAAACAGCATCATTGCGATGAAGGTGCCGAGAAACCCGCCATGAAAGGACATGCCGCCATTCCATATCTGGACGGCGCGGATCGGATCGGCGGCAATGGCGGCGAAATCATAGAAGATGATATAGCCAATGCGTCCGCCAGCGATGATGCCGATCGCCGCCCAGACCAGAAAGTCATCGAAACGGGGTAGCGACATCGGCGGCGTGTTGGCTGGCCAGAGATGATCGCGTGCGAGAATCAGGCGCCCGTAGCGCCAGCCGAGCAGGATGCCGGCCACATAGGCCACGCCGTACCAGTGGATCGCCAGCGGCCCGATCGAGACAATGACCGGATCGATCTGGGGGTAGGTGATCAGCGCGAGATATGAGGCAACAAATTCCAAACTCAAAATCCTTTCAGGGCCGTGACCCAAACGTACACGGCTTGATCCACCATGCGGGCATAGGCCGTCAAGCTGGCAGGAGGTCCTGCCGGCGGAGTAACGATGTCAGCCGAGCTTTGCGCCGAACTTGCGGCTTTTGCTTGCATCGCTGCTGGCAAATGCTTACCTCAATTCTACATATGGACGTTAAAGGCCCGGCCACGATGTCCGGGCGCAGCCAGCGAGATTTGCCATGAGCACCGGACCCAATCGTTTGTTCGATGAATTCGCCAAAGTGATGACCGACGCGGCTGGTGCCGCGCAGGGTGTGCGCCAGGAATTCGAAACTGCCGCCAAGGCGCAGATGGAACGCATCCTCAATTCAATGGACCTCGTCAAGCGCGAGGAGTTCGAGGCGGTTCGCGAGATGGCGATCGCGGCGCGCGACGAGAACGAGGCGTTGGCCGCTCGAATCGAAAAACTGGAAGAATTGCTCGCCGCAAAATCGTCCTGATCCAATCCAGGACATTCCGGGGCCGCTTCGGCGGCCCTTATGGTTAATAGATCAAAAATTTTTTCCCCAGAATCGCAGCCTCTGGATAACCCCGAAAAATGCTTTTCCGTGAGTCAGTTAATGGCGCTGGCGGAATCTGTTCCTGAATCGTCAAGCCCTCTTCATACAATCAATTTTCAAGCGGGGGACTGGCGCTCCGATTCAGCATTTATACACTGATTCTAAATGATGATTCGGAACGAGGTCATGAGGACCGGCGTCGGGGATGCCAAAACATCCCACACCGGCTGCGTTTCGACTCATCTCTTGAATCGGGCTGCCTGCGGGGTGGCCATCGAAAAGGGTGGGGCATGAACCTTTCGCATTTTGAAACGGAACGGCAATCAAATCCGGTCGACGTGATCGAATTTGTGGCAGCTTCGAACGACTGGACATTCGAACGTGCAGGCGACGACGAACTGGCCATGACCGTTGAAGGCAAGTGGGCCGATTACCACGTCTCCTTCTCCTGGATGGAAGACTGGGAAGCCCTGCACATTGCCTGCGCTTTCAATCTCAAGGTTTCAGATCACCGCGTTCCCGAAGTCGTCCGCCTGCTCGCGCAGGTCAACGCCCAGGTGCTGATGGGGCATTTTGACCTGTGGCAGCAGGAAGACGCCGTGATCTTCCGTCAGTCGCTGCTTCTGTCAGGCGGTGCCGAGCCCACCAGCCGTCAGGTCGAGATGCTGCTCTCCAACGCGCTCGACAGCTGCGAAGCCTATTTCCAGGCCTTCCAGTTTGTCGTCTGGTCCGGCATGGAAGCCAAGTCGGCGATGACCGCGGTCCTCTTCGAAACCCACGGCGAGTGCTGAGATGATTTCCGCTGACCGTCCGCTGGTGCTGATCGGTGCCGGTAACATGGGCGGCGCGATGCTCAACGGCTGGCTCAAGCAGGGCACCGATCCCGATCATATCATCATTGTCGATCCCAAGCCGTCAGACGGAATGGCCGCAAAGCTTTCAGAGTATGGCGTGCGCCATGTGACCGCAGCGCCCGATGGCGTGACGGCTGGTGTTCTCCTGGTCGCGGTGAAGCCGCAGGTCACCGATGCGGCGCTGCCGCCCGCGCAGAAGCTCGTGGGCGAGGGGACGGTGAGCGTTTCGATCGCGGCGGGCCGGACCATGGCCTATCTCGAAGAGCAACTCGGCGGCGCGGTCATTCGCGCCATGCCCAATACGCCCTCGATGGTCGGGCGCGGGATCACCGGGTGTTTCCCAAATGCGTCCGTCACCGCCGAGCAGCGCGCGGCAGTCACGGATCTCCTGTCCGTCTGCGGCGAGGTGGTCTGGGTCGATGACGAAGATCATATCGACGCGGTGACTGCCGTTTCCGGCAGCGGGCCCGCTTATGCCTTCTATCTCGCCGAATGCATGGCTGAAGCCGGGCGCAAGCTCGGACTGCCCGAAGAGCTTGCCATGCAGCTCGCTCGTGCCACGGTGTCGGGCGCAGGTGAACTCATGCATCAGGCGGACGAGGACGCTGCGACGTTGCGCAAGAACGTGACCTCGCCGAACGGCACCACGGCTGCGGCCCTTTCGGTACTGATGGACGAAGCCGGCCTCCAGCCGCTGATGGACAAGGCTGTTGCAGCTGCCTACAAGCGGGCCAAGGAATTGGCGAACTGAGGCGAGTTAAGAGCATGAGCGACGAGATTTCCTTCGCGGACTTCGAAAAGGTGGATATCCGCATCGGCACCATCGTCTCCGCTGAACCTTTCCCGGAAGCGCGCAAGCCCGCAATCAAGATGAAAATCGATTTCGGTCCGGAGATCGGCGAGAAGAAGTCCTCGGCGCAGATCACCGTCCATTACAAGCCGGAAGACATTGTCGGCCGCCAGGTCATGGCCGTCGTCAATTTTCCGCCACGGCAGATCGGTCCCTTCATGTCCGAAGTCCTCACGCTGGGCTTCATGGATGAGGGCAAGGCGGTGGTTCTCGCCAATGTCGATCACAAGGTGCCGAACGGCTCCCGATTGATGTAGCTGGCCTTTTCAGCTCTGCTCAGACCGGTAGCCGGACCTGCGCCCTCAGCCCCTTCTTCGGGCTTTCCGAGAGAGTGACGTCGCCGCCATGGCTGCGGGCGATATCACGAACGATGGAGAGCCCCAGACCCGAACCGCTCTCATCCTGATTGCGCGCCTCGTCGAGCCGGAAGAAAGGACGGAAGACATCCTCGCGCGCATTCTCGGGGATACCGGGACCGTCGTCATCGACGAGCACGGTCAGCCACTTGCCGCGATGGTTGACGATGATATCGACATTGTCGGCATGGCGGCAGGCATTGGCCACGAGATTGGTCAGCATGCGATTGAAGGCGTTTGGCCGGATCTGGACGATATCCTCTCCCTCAATGTCCACCCAGACGGTGGCGCCGCGTAGGCGGCCATCGGCGGCGACACGTTCGATCATTTCGTTCAGGCTTACCGATCCCACATCCTCTTCCGCATCATACCGTGCGAAGGAGAGGTAGCTGTCGAGCATCGACTGCATGTCATCGACGTCCTTGTTCAGGCTCTCGATCTCGGGACTGTCGCCGACAAGTGCGAGTTGCAGGCGGAAGCGGGTGAGGATGGTCCGCAGATCGTGGCTCACGCCCGACAGCATGGCCGTACGCTGTTCCATCTGGCGCTCGATGCGTTCGCGCATCTGGATGAAGGCGAGACCTGCGCGCCGGATTTCGTCAGCGCCGCGCGGCCGGAAGTCCTCCGGCATCTTCTGGCCCTTGCCGAAGCTCTCGGCGGCCTGTGTCAGTTTCAGGATCGGGCGGATCTGGCCGCGCAGGAAGAGAATGGCGATCGCGAGCAGCACCAGTGACGTGCCGACCATCCATAAGAGGAAGATATGGGTGTTGGATGCGTAGGCCTGGCTGCGCTTGGCGAAGACCCGCAGGATCTGGCCGTTGTCGAGCTGAATGCGGATTTCGACGATGCGTGAGTTGCCGACGGTATCGATCCAGAAGGGGCGCTGGATCTGCCGCGTAATCTCCTCGGACAGGATCTGGTCGAGGATCGAGAAGAAAGGTTTCGGGCGCGGTGGTGGCAGGTCACCGGCCGGATCGATCGCGACGTTGAGCTCCAGCCGCTCACGCGCAATCCGGACGATCTGGTCGTAACTTCCCTCCTGCGGAAAGGTGTCGATCATGTCGATGACGGCGGCGATATCTCGAGTGACGGCCATCGACAGGCGCTGGGTGACCGTCTGCCAGTGGCGCTCCATGAATACGAAGGCAACGACGGACTGCAAAAGCACGATCGGAATGATGATGATCAGCAGCGTTCGTGCATAAAGGCGGGTCGGCAGGCGCTTTTTGAACCACCGCGTCATGCGCCGTATTCCGCGTGGCGGATAGCGCTCGTATTCCCGACGAATGGCGTCGATCGTGGTCATCTCTACCCCGGACTGCTCGACCGGCTGAAACACCGGTCCGACCTTATAACGTGCGTCAGCAGCATTGTTAAAGAGCGTGGAGGAGGGAGGAACAAATGAAAACGCCGCCGGGACGAACCCGACGGCGTTCTCTGTTGGCTATCGGCTGAGGCGGTCAGCTTGCCATCCGCATGGGCTGAGCGGCTCGTCCGCCCACCTCCAGCTGGAACTGGCCGATCAACTGGGCAAGCTTGCGCGAGCTGTCGCTGACATGCTGCATGGTGGTGGTCGCTTCCTGAACCATCGCCGCGTTGTGCTGGGTCACCTGGTCCATCTGGTTGACGGCCGCGTTGATGCCGGCGATGCCGCTCGACTGTTCGCGGGCCGCCATGGCGATCGACTGGATATGATCGTTGATCATCGCCACCTGCTCGGAGATGTCGGCAAGGGTTTCACCGGTCGCGTTGACCAGCTTGACGCCGCTTTCCACTTCCTCGCCGGATTTGGTGATCAGGGTTTTGATGTCCTTGGCAGCATTCGCCGAGCGCTGGGCAAGCTCTCGCACTTCCTGGGCCACCACGGCAAAGCCCTTTCCGGCCTCACCGGCGCGGGCGGCTTCGACCCCGGCATTGAGCGCCAGCAGGTTGGTCTGGAAGGCGATCTCGTCGATCACGTTGATGATGTTCGAGATCTCGTTGGATGCGCCCTCGATGCGCGCCATAGCGTTGACGGCGTCCTCGACGACCGCGCGTGAGGCAACCGTGCTTTTCTGTGCCTTCTCGGCCATGGTGCTGGCCTCGTCAGCACGCTGCGAGGAACTCGAGACCGTTTCGGTGATCTCGGTAAGTGCGGCTGCGGTTTCCTCGAGCGAGGCAGCCTGGCCTTCGGTGCGGTGAGCGAGTTCGTCGGTGGCGTTGCGCATCTCGCCGGACGAGGTCTCGATCTCCTGGGCTTCGGTGCGGAATTCAACCAGAGTTTCGCCCAGACGACCGACGGCGTGGTTGAAGTCTTCGCGCAGCTTTTCGAAGCGGGTTGCGAGCGGTGTATCCAGACGTACGGTCAGGTCACCTTCTGAGAGGCGGGCAAGACCGGCGCCGAGGCGCTCCATGGCATCGCGGAACTGACTTTCGTCTGCGGCCTTTTCTGCTTCACGGGCATTGCGCTCGTTGTCGGCTGCTTCGCGCTGGTCGGCCGCATGGCTTTCGATAGCCTGTTTCTCGATTGCAGCATTGCGCAGGACCGAGAGCGCATTGGCCATTGTGCCGATCTCGTTGCGGTGGCTGGCGTAGGGCACCTCCTCGTCGTAACGACCTTCGGCGAGGCGCGAGGCGGTGTTGGCCAGGGCAGGGATCGGGCCGAGAACATGCTTGGAGACGAAGGCCATGAGCACCGTGCCGGCAATCAGTGTAATGACTGCCGCGATGCCGATATTGGTTGTGATCTGGTTGGCGAAGGCCGTAATCTCGCCCTTGCCGACGCCGGCGTAAAGAATACCGATGATCTTGTTCTCGGGGGAGAGGATCGGCTGGTAGATGGTGTAGTAGGGCTTGCCGAGAATGACGGCCTCGCCACGGAAAGTCTTGCCCTTGGTCACGACCGGGTAGACGGCACCATTCTGGCCGAGCGGGGTGCCTACGGCGCGCTTGCCGTCATCCTTGATGATGTTGGTGGTCTTGCGCCAGAAATCCTTGCTCTCGTCGTCCCAGGCGAAGATGGTTGCCGTTTCGCTGGTGACGCGGCCGATCGTGTCGATCATCGTATGATCGGCGAACTCGGAAGGGATCGAATCCATGACGACGCGTTCGACATTGCCGGACTTGTCGTAGGTGATGTCGACGCCCTTCATGTCGCGCGACAGAAGTTCAGCGGCGACGCGGAGACTGGCATCCTGTTGATCGATCGACTGGTCGGCGATGCGGCTGCCGATGCTCGATGCGATTGCCCACGACACAGCTGCGAGTGCAAGCAGCAGGACTAAAGTCGTTGTAGCGGTTACCGTCGGCACCAAATTGAAACGCGAGAAGAAGTTCATTCCAGACCCCCTAGAAAGTTGAGGTCTTATCTACGCACTTCAGGGTTACTTATTCGTTATTCATATTTCATCTAGTAAACTATATAAATCAGAGTTCGCTTATATTCAGGAAATCTAGCTCGTTGCTGATGCGTCAACGCCCAGGCGATACCCGATGCCGCGCACGGTCTGGAGCCACACCGGATTTGCAGGATCATCCTCGATCTTGCGACGCAGGCGGTTGATCTGGACATCGATCGTGCGCTCGCCGACCTCCTGTGCATTGGGGACGAGTTCGTGGCGGGGAATGGTCTCACCGGGACGTTCGGCGAAGATCGTCATGATATCGCGCTCGCGATCGGTCAGTCTGAGCGTCTCACCGGACTTCTTGAGTTCCCGACGGGCAATCACGAACGTATAGGGGCCGAAGACGACCTGCTCGATCTTGGGCGTGGCCGGCGGGCCGCCACGCTTGAGGATATTGTTGATCCTCAGGACCAACTCGCGCGGGTCGAAGGGCTTTGGGAGGTAATCGTCAGCGCCTGCCTCGAGCCCCTTGATGCGATCGGTCGATTCAGACAGGGCAGTCAGCAGAAGAATGGGTACGGACTTGATCTGGCGAAGTGTCGACGTCAGTGCGAGCCCGCTTTCGCCCGGCATCATGACGTCGAGTACCAGAAGATCGAAATCGATGCCCTCGAGCTTGCGGCGCGCCTCTGCCGCATCGGCGGCGGTCGAGACCCGAAAGCCCTGGTCTTTCAGATAGCGGTCGAGAAGTTCGCGAATGCGCGTGTCGTCATCGACGATCAGAAGATGGGCTGCGTCATCTGCAGGTGCGGCGGCTGGCTCCTGAACCACGTTTCATACTCCTCCGGGCGGCACCTCTTTTCAGATGGCTGCCTCGCCCCCGGCGCCGTCCGACTTCCCGGAATCAACGGCTCCGGGTGTTTCCTGATCTATCATTCCTTTAAGGAAACGCACCACCGCTTGTCGATCCGCAGTATCGAGCGCGGTAAATGCCTCCGCGATACGGCGAGACTGTGGCCGGGCGAGCGCAAGCGCAAGCTCCCGGCCCTTGCGAGTGGGATATAGCTTCCGCTGTCTGCGATCCTCCGGACCGGCGACCTGATGAACGTAGCCGCCTTCCACAAGCTGCTTGAGCACGCGGGCGAGGCTCTGCTTGGTGATCTTCAAGGTGTCGAGAAGGGCAGCCACAGTCAGTCCGGGTTCACGGTTGACGAAGTGAACGACCCGGTGATGGGCGCGACCGAAACCGTATGTCTCGAGGATGGCGTCAGGATCGGATATGAAATCGCGATAGGCGAAGAAGAGCAATTCGATGATCTCGAAATCGATCTCGTTGCCTTCGCCGATCGGGGCGCAAAGCGGCTCCGTCACCGGTGGGTTTGTTGCGCCGGGATTGTTCATCCGGACCTTTCCTTTCGAATATGTCAGTTATGTTGACATATTTTGTCGCAATTGCTAGCCTCCATTTCCATCCCGCAGCCATTAAAATCGCTGTTTCCACCGGTATGACGGCGGGGTTGGCTCAGGGTTTTCGCATTTTGGAATTCTCCAGAGCCGGCAATGGGTTGGCCTCCTTTTCGGCCGTTAGAACAATCAAAACAGGCGGGATATCCGCCGGAGGAAATGCCATGGCGTCCGTACCCTTCGATCAAATGGATGGCGAAATCTGGTATAACGGCGAATTCGTGCCGTGGGCCGACGCCAAGCTGCATGTGCTCTCGCACGGCCTGCACTATGCCAGCGCCGTATTCGAAGGTGAGCGGGCCTATGGCGGCAAGATATTCAAGCTGACCGAGCACACCGAGCGGCTTCATCACTCGGCCGACATTCTCGGCTTCAAGATTCCCTATTCCGTGGCTGAGCTGGACAAGGCTTGCGAGGACCTGTTGGAGCGCCAGGGCTTTACCGATGCCTATGTCCGTCCCATCGCCTGGCGTGGTTCGGAAATGATGGGTGTGTCGGCGCAGAACAATCGCATCAACACGGCAATCGCCATCTGGCAGTGGCCGAGCTATTTCAAGCCGGAAGAGCGCCTGAAGGGCATCCGTCTCGACATGGCAGAATACCGCCGTCCGGATCCGCGCACCGCACCCTCGAAGTCCAAGGCCGCCGGCCTCTACATGATCTGCACGCTTTCCAAGCACCGGGCTGAATCGCGCGGCTATGCCGATGCGCTGATGCTTGACTGGCGGGGTCGCGTGGCGGAAGCCACCGGGGCAAATGTCTTCTTCGTCCAGGACGGCAAGATCCACACTCCGGATCCCGATTGCTTCCTCGACGGTATCACCCGTCGCACCGTGATCGATCTTGCCAAGGCGCGCGGTTACGAAATCATCGAACGGGCAATCATGCCGGAAGAACTCGAAGGCTTCGAGGAGTGTTTCCTGACCGGAACGGCCGCGGAAGTGACCCCGGTTTCAGAGATCGGTCCCTACAGCTTCGTACCGGGCGAAATCTCCGCGAACCTGGTCAACGACTACATGCAGGCGGTCCAGCCGCTGCGTGCCGCGGCGGAATAACTCTCGACCGTTCCGACAATTTGCTGTCACATCGGAACGCCAGTCTCCTCGTCTGGCGTTCATCGATCCCGTGCGAGCATCGCCGCGATGTTCCCGTTCGTTCCGTAAAGAACGCAGAAAGGAAGTCCCATGGGTGAGCTCAGGGCCGGCATCATTCCGGTTACCCCGTTCCAGCAGAACTGCACCATTCTCTACGATGCCGACACGATGGAGGGCGTCGTCGTGGATCCCGGCGGCGACGTCGACACGATCATTCAGGCCGTGGAAGAGAACAATATCAAGGTCAAGGATATCTGGCTCACCCATGGTCATCTCGACCATGCCGGAGGCGCAGACGAATTGCGCGAAAAGCTCGGGATCAAGGTCGTCGGGCCGCATCGTGACGATGCACTGATGCTAGCCAGTCTGGAAAAACAGGCGCAAAAATTCGGACTGCCTCCCAGCAGCTTGCGCAATCTGGTTCCGGATTTCTGGCTGGAGGAGGGCGATAGCGTCTCCTTCGGCGACCACACGTTCGAAGTGTTTCACACGCCGGGCCATGCGCCGGGCCATGTGATTTTCTTCAACCGTGCGGCAGGGTTCGCCCATGTCGGAGACGTGCTGTTTTCCGGCTCCATCGGGCGCACCGATCTGCCGGGCGGCGATCACCAGACGCTGTTAAACTCGATCCGCGACAAGGTTTTTCCGCTTGGCGACGAGATCGGTTTCATCTGCGGACACGGTCCAGGCGGGAAGATCGGCAATGAACGGCGAACCAATCCGTTCCTGCGGGACATCTGATGCGAATACAAAAAAGCCCCGGAAAACCGGGGCTTTTTCATTAGAATGCGCGTTGCCTTACGGGGCGTTGCAGAAATGATCGCGACCATCGTAACCGCGGTAGGTGCCGGTCCGCGCGTTGAAGCTGCGGTACTTGTCTTCGCAATAGCGATACCAGCCCGGGCTCCACGGCTCGAGGCCGCCGCCATTGTAGTACTGCGGTGCCGGAGCGCGGCTCGAAGCGATTGCGCCGGCGGTCACTGCGCCGATCGCAAGGCCCAAGCCAAGAGCTGCTGCGGCGTTGCCATTGTTATTGTGGTGACGGTAGTAACGGCGGTTGTGGTGGCCGTGACGACCATAATAGTGCCGACCGCCGTAATACCGGTTA
>CEQC01037650.1_pt1 | contig 10950 bp, 14 predicted proteins | sample 531021 | NCBI WGS metagenome assembly CEQC01 (sample SAMEA2621213, study PRJEB7988) | marine metagenome | biome: marine biome (ENVO:00000447); feature: surface water layer (ENVO:00002042); material: "saline water (ENVO:00002010), including plankton (ENVO:xxxxxxxx)" | depth 5 m
TTAACAATCCTTTTCATTCCATATAGCATGGTTGACAAGCTAATTAGCATTAATTTTTTTAGGAGAACGGCTATGAAAAATTGGTTAGCTAAAATCAATGCCTATCACAATGTCCAAGTCAGGGTTTATCGTGGTATTCGCATAGATAAATAAACGTTAAATATTTAATTTGACTATCATTATATAAAATGATACATTTTAAAAGCGTGGGGATCAGGCTTATAATCTCCCTGCTATGTAGTTTAATAGCTTGATCCCTTTTTTTACAACACAAATAGGAGAAAAATGATGTCAAATGAAAATAATCAGAGATTTTTAGAAAGAGCGTATGAAGATGCGTTGGATGAAGGATACACCGAAGAACAGGCACAGATAATTGCAAAAACAAGATTTGATCTTGAGTTAGATATTATGGATGACTCTTCGTATCAAGAAGAGGATGAGTAAATTTTAAAGGAGGCAAGAGTAAATGAAGTTAGCAGAAAATAAAGAAAGTACAAAATGGACTACCATGGCTATTCGTAAAAACACCTACGACCGTTTAGGTTTAATGGCAAATTATGAACACAGAACTGTTGGAGAAATGGTTGCTGTCATGTTGCGTGGTTACTATGAATTAATAGCTAAGGATATGAACATGACGACAAAGGAACTAGTAGAGTTTTTAAATAAATATGAAAGAGACTAACATGAGCAAAAAAAATGAAGACGATGATGTATTTAAACTCATGAAAATGGTGCATTTTTATGAGGCTTTTATGTTCTATTTTTTCTTAAATGAAACTTATGGGAAAAATAAAGATACCGATGCAAGAACTGTGGTACTAAAAGCAATAGAATTTGGGGAGAAAGTGATTGGCAAATCAATTGATGACTTATATCAGGAGCAGGACATAGTAAGTAAACCTGATTTTTTTGAAAAAGTTGACCAAACATTTTTTGACTCAAATAAAAAAGACGGTGAAGTAGTTCACTAAATTTTAATTAAATGCCCTAAGGAGGGGCAATATTATGAATAAAAATACTTTTTACGATAATGATAGACAACAAATAGAAAATGTTGAAGAGTACAGTCAATATGTTGATAAAATTGTTGACACAAAATCAGTAAGTTTTTTTATTAAGTGTGCTCCAAGTGACGTTCAAAAACTTGTTATGGAACTTTTACAGGTGCCAGGCATGTCATTTGATGAGGTCATTGATGTTTTTGAGTTCAAAAGCATTAAAAAAACTGCAAAAAATATAGGGGGAAGTGATAATGTCCCATTCTAAACCTAAACCTAAATCTAAAAATAATGTAACGAGCTTAGACCGAAAAATTAATACAGATAGTATTTTAGAAACGACTGATTATGAGCTTTTTAAATTTATAGACTGCAATAGGTCAATCAACAAAGCACATGTGGATAAAATAGTAAAATCCATGCAAATAAAACTCTTAGATGATCCCATTGTGGTCAATCAACACATGGAGATTGTGGACGGTCAGCATAGGTTTTATGCTTTAAGAAAGTTGGAGCTGCCAATTAGGTATCGTTTTGACCCCAACAGGACTGATGCAGACATTCGTACTACGAACAATGTTAAAAGAGGTTGGTCTTTCAAAGACTATTTAGCTTCTTTTATTATTGATGAGAAAGGCAAGGGCAGAAGTTACGCTGGTCCATATACCACATTAGACTGGTTTAAGGAAACTTATAATCTGCCTATGCAAATTTGTATTATGTTATTAGCTGGTAGTGCAGGAACGTCGGGTTTACACAATTTTAGGGTGGGTAAGTTAAAAATTGCTAATTTAGAGTTAGCGAAAAAAAGAGCTAAGATTTTATGTGAACTCTCAAAACTTGATAAATTTACGGCCAGAGTACAATTTATGAAGGCCATGATATTTCTCATGAAACATAGAGATTTTGACATAAAGCGATTTTTAAAAGTTTTGGAAACTAAAAGCAACTCTTTGAAAGGACAAGCTAGTAGAGATGATTACATTGACAACATTGTAAAAGTTTACAATAAAGGCTATTGTCGAGATAAGTGGTTCAGAGTTGAGAGTTATAAAGCTGACAACGATGAGGTGGCCGATGACCTCAACAAGTAGGCGCTACATAGTCTGCAAACATTGTAATGGTAACGGCTTTTTTTATGAGAAAAAGCCAACCAATGTTTTAAATTTTAGATTAAACGAACCTGACATTATTAGCATGGACACTATTGCAATCAAATGTGACCACTGTAACGGCAGTGGTCATGTGGGTTCTTATTTATTTGACAAACAAAAATAAAAGTCAAGTCTTGTCTCACACTTTAAACCATGCATACAATAGTGCATGGCTACAAAAAAATCAATTTGGGAAGAACTGTTCGGAAAAGAAAACGGCTTATTCATATCTGAGTTAGTTGACCCTGAGTCGTTGTCCGGTATGGAGCGATGCTATATGATGGACAACATTCACCGTGATTACTGCTTTTACAAAGACCAAAAATATGATACATATGTCATTCAATTGTACGAGGATACACTTTCCTATCTAGTGAAAGAATATGGACATTGAATATGACCGAAGCGATCAAGGATGATTTAGTTCGTTATGAAATAGCCCACGAGGCCTTATCCGAGTCTGCATTATTACCTGAAGAAAGACTGTGGCGTTCAGTCATTTGCAACGCTTTAGATGATACCCACATTAATTACAGTGACCGTAAAAGCTCTATCGCTAAACTCAAAGCACACAATTGGATAATCAGCAATTGCCAGGACTTTCAAAATGTATGCTATTGGGCTGAATTAGACCCTGAAGTTGTTTTATCACATTACAAAAATTTAGTAAAAAGGCGAGTCATTAAGTTTTATGATAAACAAATACTATGGTATCAGTATGACTTGTTTTATAAAACTCTTGAGAAAACACAAGACGAACAAGAAAAAAAGAAACTGCGCCGTAAGGTTAAAAAGATGCGTGAGTTTATTTGTGATAATCCAAGTATTTTACTGTCTACTATCTTCTTGAGTGTTCTGAGCTGATACAATGGCATTACCAATAAACCATGCTATCTGTGGCACAATGGCGTTACCTAATCCTTTAATCCGTCCGACTCGACCTTTGTCCAGTTCATAGGAAATCCCATCAGGAACTCCACAAAGTTCGGATTGAGTTTGCCACCAGTTTTCTTGTCCTCTCGCATCATCATAGTCGGTAGACTGTCCGAGTTGCGACTCATCGACGCTGGACTTAACGTTGAATCTTTGTAATCCCTCGCTGCTGGTGTCGGATACATCTTCTCCATATGATGTAGTGCATCTTTCAGCTTCACGCCATACCTCACGCCTTTCTTGTTCTTCCTGGAGAAACTGCCATTGTGGAGTTCTACATTCTTCACCACTCCCCCTTCCAAATCGCAGGCTCTCGGTGTCGGATACATTCTTGGTGTCCACTCTACGCTGTGTAAGGTGGTCATCACTTTGTCGTACTTTATCTGTTTTAGATGTGGTTTGATTTTCTCCCAATCCTCTGGACTTGGATGACTGAAATGCTTGTCCTTCCTGAACCAATGTTCGGTGGTGGTCTTTTTGATACCCGTGAGTTTTGCTATCTTGGTCGCACTGGTTTGGCTTTTCAGATACTTTATGAACTCCTCTTGAGGTGGTAAATCCTTGCGTGTTACCATTTCGTGGTTTTGATATTTTTTCAGTAACTCTGGATTCTGCCTTATTTCTTCTATCATCATTTGGTCTGCAAGAGTTATCTGTACATGTTCCCCTGATGCTCGCATTGTTTTGCCTTGTAGCAATTTGGTTGCGTGTTTTAAAGTATCCTCCTTCACATCCATCGTTGTCGGTGTACGATACATTTTCATGGTTGCTGGGTCTACTTGCTCCCTCAAATTGCTCGGCTTGGTTCTGCCCTTGCGATGTCCCTCTTGCAGTTTCTTGGTGCTTTCTGGACTTCTTGGTGGCAAGTGATCCATTGTGTTCGGAGTAGCCAATAATCCAGAGTCTTTCCCTTTTGTGCCATGCACCAACGGATGAAGCTGGAATAATAAATGTCCTTGTGTCGTAACCTTCACTCTCCAAGTCCTCGAGTACGGTGTCAAGACCGAGTTTAATGTGTCCACTAACGTTTTCTCCAACAAACCAAGTGGGCCTACACTCTTGGACAAGTCTAAAAGTGTCTGGCCAGAGGTGTCTTGGATCTTCTTCGCCTTTTTGTTTGCCTGCAACACTAAAAGGTTGGCAGGGGTAGGAACAAGTGAGGATGTCAATGCCATCAACTCCTGTTCTTTCTTTGATGTCTTCATAAGTTAACTCCTTCAAGTCATTAAAGATTGGAACACCAGGAAAGTTTTTTTGCAACACTTGTCTTGGGTATTTATCTATCTCACAGAAAGCTACAGTGTTGATACCTAGCTCACGAAAGGCTATTGCCCAACCACCAATACCTGAGCACATGTCTAAGTGGTTAATTGCCACACATTCCCTCACACTCGTCCATAAAATCAAATTTAAACTGATCGTCACTTTTTTTAAAGTCTACTTTGTCAATAGGTTGACAGCTATTATGTAAATACATCGTGCTTTTCATTTTATTCGTATTACCAGTTTTCGTAAAAAATTTACTCGTATTTCTAATCATATAATCTATTTTAACTACTTCCTCCCACTCCTTTTTGTTCTCTTTTACTTTTACCCACTCTTCATCTGAATGATAAGGACAAAAAGTACAAGCACTTCTTGGAGGCTCAGGATAATTATTTTTTTTCATCCATTCTAAACACTGTAACCTTGATATATCTTTTTCAACAAGTGGGTAAAGATTAGTTATATACTTTAAATTATTAGGCTTCATACGTTGCATTTCATCAGTAGAAATGCCCATGATATGTTCCACTCTCCAAATTTTTCTATCTACACGTTTACCTTTGGTGTAACCCATTAGCTCACGAGTTTTTTGAACAACAGGCTTAATCTTGTAATCGGCTGTGCATTGTCGCATCAAAATACCTCGTTTACCCTTATCATTCATCGTATAAAAAGGTGCTGGAAAACCATGATATGCACCTGTTGAAGCATCTATGATGTCTTTTTTTAAATTTCTCCACTGTACTTTGTAAACAGGATAAGACACTTGTTTCTCTAACCAGTCTAAATGGTCATATACGGCTTGAGGCTCACCTCCTGTATCCGCAAAAATAGCGCCATCCACCATCGGTATTTCTCCTTTTTCAATCATCAACGCAAGTGTCGTACTTTGTACGCCTGCTCCTAAACACAATATCCTGAGTGTTTTCATATTTCGTTCCCCCATGCATCCCAACCATCTCTGTATTCTCTGGCAAACAGTTCAATATATGGAGCATGTGATACATTCTCAATCTTCTCATAAAACTCCTCTGGTTTCTTGGAATGTTTGTCTTTTGGTTTAAGTATTAAAGTGCTTTCGTTTTTAACTTTTGGTTTTAATTTACCTTTGACACCAAACAAACAAAGTTCATGTTGACCACGAAAGTAGTATCCTAGCCCAAAGGATGTCTTTGCCCATACTAGATTGGTTACATATCTAAAACCCCAATGTTCCATAATATCTAAACCATCTTTTAAATAATTATTAGTAACCCACATATACAACCAACACTCGTCATCAGCTATGTCTTGAACTGGCAACATTTTTATGTCTTTTGTTTTCATTAAAGAATAATGTCGGTCTGCACCTCGTTTAATTTTGCCACCACCAACTTCATGCCAAGGTGGGTCAGCGTAAATAGTTCTGTATTTTTTATTAGGAAAAGCTATCATACTACTTCACCAAAATCTTTACCTAAAGCCACATCGACTTTACTAGGCACTTTTAACTCAACGCAAGTTTCCATCAATGTTTTTATTTGTTCCACCTGATCTGTGTTTTCTATGTTAAAACAAAGCTCATCATGTATTTGCAATAAAGGTAAATAACCTTCTTCCACACAACTAACTACCGCTTGTTTCGTTTGATCAGCAGCACTACCTTGTATGAGACGATTAAGTGCTTTATAAGTAAAAGCCCTTTTTATGTTGGCTTGCCCGTATTTAGCTGAAGCGTTCTCAAATCGCTCTGGTGTGTGTATACCGAAGTCCTTAGGCTCCCACATATCAAAACGACATTTACGGCCTAATTTTGTGCGTATGACCCCTTCATTGTTGGCTTTTTTCATACATAAGTCAGATAACTCTTTTACAAAAGGCACTTTACGATTATATAAGTTAATGAGCTCATGTGCTTTATCTACGTCTACACCTAACATAGTGCTTAATTTGTTTTTACCCATACCATACATAAGACCAAGTCCTATTGTTTTGGCCTGTTTACGATCAATGCCTACTAAATCTGCCACGGTTTGATGAAAATCAGCATCATCTTGTTGATAAGCCTCAATCAATTCTTTAGAACCTGACAATCCGTCATCCACGAGAGCCGCATAGTGCACCACCAGTCTAGGTTCTTGTTGTGAATAGTCAAAGCTCCCCCATTGACAACCCTCTTCAGGTAGGAAGAGTCCCCTAATTAAAGGCCCAAACTCTTTTGATCTAGCAGGCAACTGTTGTAAATTAGGATTAGACATGGCTAGACGTCCACTCACAGTGCCACCCTGTTCGCTTTTAAGCTGTTTAATCTCGCCATGAATACGACCATTATGCTCGTACTTTAAAATAGAACTTATAAAAGTATTTTGAAACTTATTAATTTCTCTAGCCTGCACAATAAGTTTACTAATTTTATGCTCAGAGTTTTGTAACCAATTTTGTGTGAAACTTGGTTCATTTGATTTTTTAGTCTTTGGGTAATCAATACCTAACTTATCAAAAGCCTGACCGATTTGTCTGGCTGCCCATATATCTACATCCACGCCTGATAATTTTTTAATCTCTTTGAGCACAACTTTTTCTTTGGCTCTAAAATCTTTTTGCAAGCGTTCTGCTTTTTCAACATCCACTCGAATACCACGCATCCTCATGTCAATCAAAGTTGGTAATAATTTACTCTCCAAATCCCAGATGGTTTCTAAATTTTGGTTATGTATTTCGCTCTTAAATCTTTGCCATAACATGTAAGTTAGCCTAGCATCTTGCTCCGCATAAAAGCCTACATGCTCTGCAGGTAACTTCCACATCTCTCCTTTTGGGTCAACGCCATGTTGTTGTGCAGCCTCAATTAATTCTGTTTCAGCTTTAAGTTCACCTAAATAATCTTTAGATAAGCTGTTTAGGGCATAGCTATAGCGGTTTTCATCAATAAGCGCACCTGCAACCATCGTATCTATAATTGTTCCGTTAACCGTGATCCCTGAGGCTTTTAGCCAACCGACATCATATTGTGCATTGTGAAAAATTTTAGGGCACGGTAGTGCACAAATATCTTGCATGTATTTCCAAACCTGCTCCTTAATTAAATTACCGCCCCCTAAATGTGCAAAAGGGAAGTAACCTTGCCAACCAGCGACGGCCACTGCAAAACCTACAATTTCTCCTGACTTGGTAGCCCAACCTGCACCCATGCCATTGTTAATACCGTCATCTCGTGTTTCTAAGTCAATGGCAATCTCATCGTAAGCGCTCAAATCTTTGTACTCACTAGGGCCTGTCCATATCGATTTTTTAAAACTAAAATTCAGCTGTAATCCATTAGTAGCCATGCTTTTTCTCCTGTAAATACACCAAGTAATCTTCACCCATGGGGTAGTTATATCGGTGATCGGTTGAAAGCAAATGCAAGCTATCTCGAGCACGAGTTGCACCTGTGTAGTACACACGCTTTTCATCTGCTTGTTCTTCTGTGTTTTTATTAGAAAAAGCGGATGGCCAATTGGTTTTAGAGTATAAAACGACATTGTCTGCCTCTCCACCTTTTACAGAGTGTATTGTATCAATAATTATTTTAGGTTCTTGATCTAAACTTTTTTGTCCATATCTTTTCAATAAGCGTATAAAATAATTGACTTGTTCTGGTTTAAAGTTTCTTTGTAAAATCTCCCACCAAGGTAATGGCTTGGCTTCCTCTGGCAAATCCAAACCACACCATTCTTGTAAATGTTCAAAGGTATATTGTTGAGTTGTTGGCTCGCCCATCCAAAACTTAGGTTGACGAAAAGCAATGTCTTTTAAATCACGAATGTATTTATACATATTCTCAGCATCATCTCTTAAAATACTTTTACCTTTACTCAAAGTCGTCCATGACTTAATAGCTTGCCACTGTTTTATATCAAAAGACTTGTTACCTTTATTGTTCGCAAAGTATAAACCAGCGTCTTTGGCACACATACGCAGTTCATTTACTGTGTTATTCACACGACCCAGAATATACCAAGTGCCAGGCGTTTCCCCAATCGGTATCTCATTAAAACTTAAGTAGCGTTTGACCATGCCTTGTTTATCTTGATAGTCATAATCTTTTTCTACACTATCAAATATGCCTCGGCGAATTATCTGGGAGAAATGATGTATGGCTTCACCAAATCTTCTTGTTTTACGCAGTATGACATGTCTACCAGGAAAGTAAGTGGTGAAATATTTAGGGTCAGCACCGTTCCACTTATAAATACCTTGGTCATCATCACCCGCTAAATACACTCGCTTCACGTTATCAACAATCTTGTAAATGACTGACCATTGTAAAGGTGTGAAGTCTTGTGCCTCATCAAGTATTAAGACCTCAAGTGGAGGAAAATTAACCTCATCAATTGCTCTCATAATCATGTCTGTAAAATCAATAAACGAGTCTTTCTTGTAATGTTCGTACGTTGAAATTTTTCTCAAGAAAACATCTAAACTATCTTTTTTGTAAGTTTCTCGTTTGTATATAAGTTTAGGGTCTTCTAACATATTGCGTGCTTTATCATACACACCTAATGACCAATCCTTATAAGTAAAATTATCATCAGCTAACCGGTTGTCAGAAGTTTTTATAATCTTAGCTTCCATAGCATAGTCCAACATACAATTTTTAGGATCAAAGACTTCTTCCTTAAAGTATCGACGACAATACTTATGTAGTGTTTTAAATCTCATAAAATCATCAACAGAAAAATGTGGAAAAGTTGCTAAGGCTCGGTCTCTTGCTGTATTGACGGCTTTATTGGTAAACGAAATGAATGCTATATCTCTTGGGTGCACACCTTTTTTTAAATAACCTTTCAACACACGCTCTATCAAAGTGTGTGTTTTACCTGTGCCTGGTGGACCAAATATCTTAATCGTCTTTTTGTATATCGACTTTTGTTTCTGAATGCCTGAACTTGTCATGGAACTCATCATCTATCTCCGTCAATGTTTTATTTTTTAAACTATTATTTTTTATTGCAATATGAGAGACAAACTCTGGCATCTCCACAAACCATACATTCTTTTCACCTTCGTAATAATCCTTACGTTTACAACCCAATAAACGTAATGCATCAGCCGTTGTATTAAATACACCGTGTGCTTTTTTCTTTAGAAAGTTAGATAGTGTTATCTTTTTAAAATAACAAATGTTTGTTTTGGAATCTAAGACGACATAGCCGTCCTTTAATTTTGTGAACTTATCTTGTTCAACATGCGACTCAAAGAAATCTTTTAACACTTTGTATCGTTCCTCTTCTAAGGTGTCTTCGTAAGTGTGTTCTTTATTTTCTTCGGCTTTCTCGACAATGCCTTTCATCAAAAGCTCAAAAGGTGATGGCCCTTTCGGTGGTTTTGGTAAAGTCATCCAATAGAGTCGATGTTTCAAAAGTTTCACTCTAAAAGACTTTTCATCTTTCATATCTTCAGGTGTAACAATAACATGTTGTCCTTTAAAATCAAACTCATACCAGACATTTTTTGTGTCTTGTATGTAAGTAATATTTTCAAAAGCATCGATAATTTCTGGTATCGCTTCACCAATACCAAGTCTTCTCGTCTTACATAATTCTTTATTACAGATTGGTTGAAACTCTGGATGTTTCGGTGGGCACTGAAATTCGTAACCTTGTTTGTGAACCGATTTACACAACGATGATACCTCGCCCCTTGGTAACGGTGTTGCAAATATTTCTGAATTACGAGTGTGTCCTATCTCTTCTAAATTTTTTACTGTCAATGAATTTGTTTTTTTCATCTCTAATACAAGCACATTAAATAAATAATTATTACGATTGTTACCTGACCAACCCTCTTGTATTAATTTTTGAACACATGGTGGATAATGTCCCCATTCAGACTCCGCTTCATATTCTTGCACTTGAAACTTGTAAAAATCTTTAGGTACAATTTTTCGAGTCTCAGCAATGTCTAAGAAGCCCCCTACCATAACAGGGTTATTCATCTCATCAAACGCAAACTCTTTAGTTCTATTGGCATCAAAGTAAGGCATGTTAACTGCTTTGTTCATTGGAAAGACTTCATTTGATAGAAAATACTGTTGGTTTATTTGATTAAGTTTTTTTTGCACTTGCGTGACATCTGCAAGTTCTGTGAAGAAAACAAATATGTGCAGACCACCAGATTTAGATTTAACCGGTACGAATGGTAATTTATAGTTTCTAATAATCTCTACATATTTTTTTTGGTTATAATCTTTGTAATTATTTGGGTCAACGTCTATACAACCCCAAAGGCACTGCTCACCGATTTCAGGTCTAATGCCTATACGCATTTTGCCATCAAGGTGTTCTTTCCAATGTTTGGCAGTCAGTGGTTCTTTTACGGTTATATAGTCTGCACCTTTTTTACCCCTATCATCGTCCTCACCCGTGAGTGAGGACTTGAGATAACAAGAATCATCACCTTGAAAAAGTTGAAATAATTCTTTGTGCATTTTTAGAATGGAATGTTTTGACCGTCCATCTCACCATCAGTTTTTGGTGGCTGCGTATTGTTAGGAGCTTTTGGCTCACCCTCTGAGTAATCAACTTTACTCATCAAATCTAGCTTCTTACTGCTATCAGAAAATGCCATAG
>CEQC01006135.1_pt1 | contig 10929 bp, 11 predicted proteins | sample 531021 | NCBI WGS metagenome assembly CEQC01 (sample SAMEA2621213, study PRJEB7988) | marine metagenome | biome: marine biome (ENVO:00000447); feature: surface water layer (ENVO:00002042); material: "saline water (ENVO:00002010), including plankton (ENVO:xxxxxxxx)" | depth 5 m
ATTGCGCCAAATAAAGTTACTTTTCCAGAGTTAGTAGATAAAAACTATCCATATCTATTTAATAATGAAGAAGAACAGTATGAAATTATAGCAAAATTACTACAAGATAACATAAGAGAGTACAAATACAAAGAAAGTAATAAGCTGTTATTGGAAACACATGCAACAAAAATAGATAAGTTATTTATGAGTTTAAGACAAGAAGATGAATATGGTGATGTATTTAACAAAATAAAAAAACAAACTACAAAAGTTAAAATACAAGAATATGTAGCAAAACATAGTGTCATTGACTTAACAGAGTTTAAGAATTACATATTTAGATTAGGATATGCTAGTCAGTCGTTTCCAATGACCAAGATAAAAAGAATACTTAATGAACTTGGATATACATATAATATAAACATGGATAAATATTGTAGAAATGGAACAAAATAGAACACGCATAAATAAAGAACGTTTACTAAAAGCCTTGGAAAATAGCTTAGGCGTTATTACAACTGCATTAAAGCAAACAGAGTTAAGTAGAACGAACTTTTATAAATGGATGAAAGAGGATAAAGATTTTGCAGAGCAAGTAAAAGAGATACAAAATATAGAAAACGATTTTATAAAGTCAAAATATTATGAATGTGTTAAGGATAAAGTACCTAGTGTGGTTATACATGCCGCTAAAACTAGGTTAGGTTGGAACGAAAAAACGCATTTAGATATTACTAGCGATAATGAACCTATAAAAATAAATGTAAACATAAAAGGTATTGACTATTGATGCTAAATTTACTTATACGCAGGAACAGGCAATAGAATACTTATTTGACAAACAAACAACAGAGATACTATTTGGTGGTGCAGCAGGTGGTGGTAAGTCATGGGTTGGTTGTGCATGGATAATTATAGTATGTCTTAAGTATGCAGGTACAAGATATCTAATGGGGCGTAGTAAGTTAGATGCACTTAAAAAAACTACGTTAAATACTTTCTTTGAAGTGTGCCAACATTGGAATATTATAGCAGATAAACACTATAACTTTAATGCAAGTACAAACATCATAAAGTTTTATAATGGCTCAGAGATAATACTTAAAGATTTGTTCTTATATCCATCAGACAGAAACTTTGATAGTTTAGGTTCGTTAGAGATAACAGGTGCGTTCATAGATGAGGCAAACCAAATTACAGAAAAGGCAAAGAATATTGTTGCAAGTAGATTAAGGTACAAGTTAGATAAGTACAATATTATACCTAAGTTACTTATGACTTGCAATCCTGCTAAAAATTGGGTTTATACGCAATATTATAAACCTGCAAAAGATGGTACTATAAAAAAACATAGAAGATTCATACAAAGTCTAGTAGATGACAATGAATATATAAGCAAATTCTATAAAACACAACTAGAAACACTTGACGAACTAAGTAAACAAAGGTTATTATTTGGTAATTGGGAATATGATGTGTCAGATGATAGTTTATGCAACTATGATGCAATAGTTAGACTATTTGACCAACAAGGCATAGATGGAGAAAAATACATAACTTGTGATGTAGCACGATTTGGTAACGATAAAACAATTATAATGTTATGGAAAGGGTTACATATTACAAAAGTTATAACGTTGCTTAAAAGCGCTATAAATGATGTTGTAGAGCAAATAAAACAAATACAACAACAAGAGCAAGTTAAATTATCTAACATAATTGTAGATGAGGATGGCGTTGGTGGTGGTGTAAAAGATTATCTAAGATGTAGAGGTTTTGTAAACAATTCTAGGCCAATAAAGAAAGAAAATTACCAAAATCTAAAGACACAATGTTACTACAAGTTAGCAAGTATGATAAATACAGCGCAGATAGGTATAAGTATGAATGATGTAAATATAAAACAAACAATGATAGAGGAGTTAGAACAGATAAGAAGTAAAGACCAAGATAAGGACAATAAATTACAAATTGTACCAAAAGAAACAGTCAAAGCTATTCTTGGTCGGTCTCCGGATTATGCAGATGCTATGGCTATGAGGATGTATTATGAAATAGACACAAGTTATGGTAGATACTATATACAATAAGAAAGCAGGAACAAACTTTGGTCTTACAAAATCAATTAGGCCTACGGTCTATTCCTGCTAACAAACAAAAACATTTCATTACGAAACTCTGCAAATATAAAAAGATAAACTAAAAGTAAAAAATTTCTATTTAAGATTATGACGATAAAGATTTTAGAAAATGATGAAGTAAAAGACTTTACTATAAAGTCATGGAGTGATGTAACACTAGAAAAATGGATGAGGTTATTGGAAAAAGAAGATGGCACAGAGATAGAGCAAACGCAGGAATTAATAAATATGATGGCGGATATACCTACAAAAATACTAAACAAATTAAGTTTAGCGCATGTTGTAGATATATTTAAGAAATGTAGCGATAGACAAGCAAAACAATCTACTTATCTAAGAAAAATAGTAAAAATAAATAATGATGAGTATGGTTTTATACCAGACTTAGAAGAAATAACGTTAGGAGAATACGCAGACTTGGAGCAATATATAAAAATAGATGTAAATAAGAACTTACATAAAATTATGGCTATACTATTTAGACCAATAATTGACAAAGACAAATCATATTACACTATAGCACCATATGATAGTGCAACAACAGGAATGAGAGCAAATAAGTTTCTACAAATGAAAGCAGAACAAGTGCAAAACGCATTGCTTTTTTTTTGGACTTTCGTAAGAGAACTATTGAGCAATTTGCATTGGTATTCTCTAGAACAGAGCAAGATGACAATATAACAACAGGAGAAGAATTTTCTAAAAAGTGGGGTTGGTTTGGTATAATGTATAATTTAACAAAAGGAGAAATAGTAAACCTTAATAATATAACAAACCTAAGTTTATATGTTTGTCTAACATGGCTAACGTATGAAGCAGATTTAAATGAACTAAAAAGTGTAAATAATGGTAAATAATAAAACGTACAATAATCTTATAGATACACTAGAACAACTAGGAGTTAACCATTACCAAATACAACAAGTTAGTAGTGGTGATATATTTGAGATGGATTTAGAAAAAAACACGTTATATCCACTAATGCACATTGTACCACAGACTGTTGTAGCATCACAAGGACAATTTACGTTTAATTTCCAAGTTTTTATTATGGATTTAGTAGAACCAGATGAAAGTAACGAGCAAGAAGTATTAAGCGATTGCCTTAGCATCTGTACAGATATCATAGCAACATTTAAACATGGAGAGAGTTTGTTTAAGTTTAATGCAGAGCATGGAGAAGAAGAAAGATATTTTGTAGATAACGATTTTACCATAGAGCCATTCACAGAAAGATTTGACAACGCAGTTAGTGGATGGACATTTACTATACCAATAATAGTGGAACAAGACTATAATAGTTGTAATGTACCACAACCTACAACACCAATAGGCAAATGATAAAATTTAAGATAGGCAAATTAAGAATACAAATTATACCACCAAAGATTACTTATGAAATATGACGATACATTAGACAAGTTAGATGCTATAAGCAGAAAATTTGAAACATATAACGATTATCCTAAAGCAGCAACAAACAATGCAAAGAGGGCAATAAAATGGAAAGAGGAAAATGGAACGACTTGTGGTACAAGAGTAGGTTGGACAAGAGCAGGACAACTTGCAAGACGAGAAAATATAAGCAGAGATACAATAGCAAGAATGGCTAGTTTCAAAAGACACCAACAACACAAAGATGTACCATATTCGGAAGGATGTGGAGGGCTAATGTGGGATGCTTGGGGCGGAAGCAGTGGAGTAGAATGGGCAATAAGAAAATTAAAACAAATAGATAAAAAATAATGGCAAATTTAACAGTAACATTAACAGAAAATGTAATATTAAATGGTTCGGTAAGAGGTTCTACCAACCAACTAACAATAACAGGAATAGAACACGTTATGGAACGTATAGTTACTGTACCTGCAAGTGCAGACACTACAGTATTAATGAATAAAATTACAGTAGCTAGTCAAGACGGTGCAATAGATATACAAGACACAAAATATATTAGAATAACTAATTTAGATTCTACCAATAGTGTAACTCTATCTCTACAAGCAGATGTAGGTAATGATGATAGTGCAGCAGATGAAAGTTGTTCTATACTTTTAGAAGCAGGTAAAACATTTATGTTAGGTACACCACACGAGTGTGTAAATGTAAACGATTCGTCAGCAAGTATACAAACAAGTCTAAAAGACTTAGAAAGCATATTAGTAGATAGTGCAGCTAACGCAGTAAAACTAGAATTATTTGTAGCAGGTGCGTAACGTAGAAAACTATTTAAAGTCTTTTGGTAAAAAGGTTGTTAGCCAAGCAAAGAATACACTTAAACAGAGTGATAAGAATGTTAGTGGAACTTTGCTAAACTCTATAAACTATGAGGTAAAAGAAAATGCAGGAGAATTTATTATAGAGTTTAAGATGTCGGATTATGGACAATTTGTAGAAAAAGGAGTTAGTGGAACAAAACAAAGAAGATACTATACTGACTACAAAAACCAAAAACGTAGTACACCTTATAAATACACAAACAAAATGCCACCAACAAGAGTTTTTGACAAGTGGATAGTAAAACGAGGATTAGCACCAAGAGATAAAAAAGGAAGATTTATAACAAGACAAAGTTTAAAATTTTTGATAGCAAGAAAAATATATTTTAGAGGAATACAAGGATTGAGTTTTTATAGTAAACCATTGAGTAGGTTTATAAGAGACTTTCCTAAACAATTTGCCATTGCCTTTAATAAAGACTTTGTAGGACAATTTAAGACATAAAGATGAATATAATACAAGAGCCACTATATAAACTTATACCTGTTTACCAACCAATCATATTCGTAGTAGAGGATGATACAATAACAGCAACTAAGTTTAATGTAAAATTTATTGCAAAAGTTAGAGTAGCAAAAATAAACACAGCAACCACTACGCAGGTTGTTACATTAAAAGTAAGTCCTAATGGACAAGGTAAAGGCATATTTGATTTTAGTAAAGTGTTACAAAGTTATGTAACAAGTGATAATTTAGGTGGAAAGGTAAGCGACCAAGTGCCCAATAACTTTTCTACTTTTAAATCACAAAATTTTGATGATAAAAGACACTCTATACATAACATAGATAAGTTTGCAACAAATAAAAACTCTGTTAGATTATTACAGATAGAATTTGGTATCCAATATTCAGAGACACAAACAGGAAGTCCTGCAGTAGATGATGGTGTTGTAAAACAAACAGAAGAATTTGTTATATATAATGGCACACTACAAGAGGATGATATGTTACAGGAAGTAAACGACAACTTTGGTTATAATTTAGATGTTTTTAATTATATAGCTAATGATAGTAATGCAAAATTTCTTACAGATTGTCCAACTACATTAGAAATAGGCACAAACGATTATCATACTGTAGCATTTTTTAATAATTATGAAGCGGATTTTGTAGTTGGTAGTGTTAATGCTACTAGTCCAAAAGTTAATGCAGTTATAGTTAAATTTTATCCAGAAGTTAATGCGCAAGGCACTCAAATATTATCAACTTTAACTTACAATAATACACCGACTAATGGTGGTAGTGGAACAAGTTATAACAATAGCAATAGTAAAATGATATTTTTTGGATGTGGTATGGCAAATTTTAGAAACCAAGGTTTAGCAAGTGGTTATTTAAATGCACAATCTTATAAGATAGTTCTAAGAGATGATAATGGAGATACTATTGGACAATCTTATATATTTAATGTTGTAGAAAATGATTGCAAGGGTTTTGAGAAAATTAGATTAACATGGTTAAACAGGCATGGTGCTTGGGATTATTTTAATTTTACTAAGAAAAATGTAAGAACAGTAAATACAACAAGAAAAAGTTTCCAACAACTAAAAGGAACATGGAACGAGGATAGATTTAGGTTATATGGTTATAAAGGTGGTACAAAGACATTTAGAACAAACTCTAAGGAAATTATATCGTTAAATACAGACTTTATTACAGAAGAAACAGCAATATGGTTTGAGCAATTATTCACAAGTCCAGAAGTTTATATTTTAAGCGAATTTAGTGCAGATACAGAGGCAGGTATAAGAAGAAAATATGTAAAACCTGTGGTAATAACATCACAAACATATACAAGACAAACAAAAGCAAACGATAAACTTATACAATATAGTTTAGAAATAGAAATGAGCAAGGACAAAGTAATACAACATGCCTAATACGCAATTAATTTTATTTCCACAATCGCATGATGGCTCTTTTAGTGCAACGACAATAGCGCATAGTAACCATTTTATTGCAAATTTTTCTTTTACTGGTCAGATACAAAGTGCAGTAGCTGTACCAATTGGTATGGTGTCTTATATAAATTTTTACTTAACATTATTATCTACCACAGGTAGTACAACCACAGTACCATTTGGTAATTGGATACCTTTTCATAGAGATGGACAAACAGCAGTATCACAAGCAGGTGGACAAGTAACACTATCCACCACAACTTTAAGTGGTCGTATGACTGGTATTGCACAAAAAATACAATTTTTAACATCTGGACATGATTATGAACTAAAAGTAGATGTAGCTAGTGTACCATCTGGTAATTTTATTATAGAAGTAATGACTGTAGATGATACAAGTTTAGTTAGTACAATGATAAGCAATACCATACAAACTGCAGGAATACATACATTTATAGTAACAGCGACTGCGAATGATATGGATTTAGTGATAACAGTACAAGGTGATGCAACGAGCACATTAGTTTTAAATAAAGTAACTATGAAAGAAGCCATAGGTTTCCAAAGTGTTACATTTACAGATATAGAGGATGGACAAATTATTTGTGATTTATATGAAGATGAGGCAATACCTGTAACATTAAGTATAGACGAGTTTACGAACACTATAGAACAAACTAAGAGTTATAGTAAAGATTTTATGTTACCTGGAACAAAAAGGAACAACAGGATATTTAACGAAATATTTGAGATAACGAGGTCATCACAAGACAATACCTTTACTTTTAATTCTACTATATTTAATCCATATGTAAAAACAAGAGCAGTTCTTAAAAATGATGGTTATACTATATTTGATGGTTTTCTACAACTTAATGATGTAGTAGAAAAAGATGAGGAAATAATGTATAATGTTAATTTATATTCCAATACTTTATCTCTAAAAGATAAGTTGGCAAACAATACAATAGCAGACTTAGACTTTAACGAGTTAGACCACTTATATAATAAAGATACTATAGAGGCATCATGGACAGGAAGTTTACCATTATCATCTGCTTTATTATCTGGTTCTTTTGCAGGTAATCAAGGAGCAACTACAACAGATGTTTTAAAATATCCATTTTGTGATTGGACAGGAAGTTTATTTGCAAATAACAATAACGTAGAGCTACAAAATTTAGAACAAGCATTTAGACCATGGCTAAAAGTACGTTATTTAGTAGATAAAATATTTGCTTTAACAGATTTTACGTTTAGTAGTAATTTTTTTGATGATGCTGATTTTAAGAAGTTATATATGGACTTTAATTGGGGAGAGGGCGTTTTTAGTATAGATTCACAGGGTGAGGATTTTGTAAGAAATCTAAGTTCACAGAGTTTTATAGGAACATCTTTCCAAACATATAATTTTGACACACAAACTTCTACTTCATTAACATATTTTAATTTGTCAAATGATAGATTTACAAGCACAGTTGCTAATTTAAGCGTTAATATTGCTTATGGTATTAGTGTGATAAATACAAGTCTTTTTAGAACAAAGATTGTAATGCGTATCGTACATAGAGATTCTAGCAATAATATTATTAGCGTACTTGTAAAGAAAGACAGAAATTTAATTGGTACAACTTCTATAAATAATGACAAAACATTCAGAGGTACGCTAAATGTTATTATGGGCATTGGCGATTATATACAAGTGGAGGTAAAAACAGATAATGCAAGTAGAATAAGAGAAAACCAAGGCATATCTGATGGAATTAGATTCAGATTTAGTACAACAGGTACAACTTTACAAAATTACTTAATTAAGAAAAGAGGTTCCACTAAGTTATTTGACATACTTAATGATTTGAGAAAGATGTTTAACCTAGTATTTATACAAGATAAAGAAGATAAAAACAATATAATAATAGAGCCATACGACAAAATATTTAAAGATACAACAGATACTACTACAATAACAGTAAAGGAGTTAGATTGGACAGAAAAGCTAGATACAAGAGAGTATAAGTTAAAACCACTAGAAAATTTAGATTTAAGTACAACATTTACTTATAAAGAAGATATAGGTAATCATGCATTGCAAGTCTTTGAGAATTTTACATCATATTACTATGGTTCTGAAACATTCGTAGTGCCAGATTATTCCAGATTAGAAAATAAGCAAGAAATAAAATTAGATGTATTTGCACCTACGGTTATGAAACCTATACTCGATGTTGTAGATGAAGAATTTACAGTACCATCATTGTATGCAAAAAAAGGAGAAGAAGAATTTTCTGACTATGAAAACGAAGCAAGAATACTATATGATGTAGGTGTGAAAGCATTACCAACTACTACTTATACAAGTCCTGTACAAAATAACACATCACAATTTAGTGCAGAACAACAGTATCTATGTTTTTCTCATACAGAAGCCATACCAACTACGATAGATACAGTAGATTATAATTTTAGAAGTAAGGCTCTTTTTCCAAGTATGGGGCTCACACCTGTAAATAACTTATTTAACATATATTGGATAAATTATATAGATGAGTTATATCATCCAGATACAAGAATAGTAACAGTTAAATTAAACTTAAATCCTAATGATATAGAAAATTTTAATTTTTATGATAAAGTATTTATAAAAAATAGGAATTTTAGAGTAAATAAGATAGAATATAAAGAGGATGAATTAGCAACAGTAGAATTAGTATTATTACCATAATGGATTTTAAAAGAGGATATAAAATAAAACCAAAAAGCATAAAAAGTACAGGCGAAGTTATTTTTACAGATGGTACTAACGAGGTATTTGCTAACGAAATAGTATGTAGAGGATATGGATATGAATATGATAAAAATTTAGGTGTTTGTTATGCTTTTAGATACTCAAAAGATGCACAAAAACAAAACCAACACCAAAGTATTTCTATTAAAGGAGCAAATAACGAAGCACAAAGTGGAACAGAAAATAGTATAATATCTGGTACAAAAAACAAGACATTAGGTGATGTACAAAATTCATTGGTTATTGGCTCTAATAATTTAATACAAAATAATATAGATAATGCATTCGTAACAGGTACGTTTGGCTCTGCACTTAATCAAGGAGAGTTCGTTATTGGAGCAGGACAATTAGATAACAAAACCTTTGGCGCTCAACAAATGTCAATAGTACAATTTATCGGACAAACAACCAATGATACATTAACAAGTTTAAGTATACAAAATGATGGCGAAAGTTATATAGAAATACAAAATAATTCTATACTTGGTTTTGAAACACATATAATAGGTTTATGTACAGGCGGTGATGATGGTACAGCAGGACAATATATGTACTACAAGCTAGTTGGTGCATGTAAAATAAATAATGGTTTTGATACTACATTTACACAATCAATAAGTACGATTGCAAACGGTAGTTTACCATTAGAGGTAACACCAAGTTTTGCATCAGTAACAGACAATTTTATTACATTAAAAGTTACAGGATTGGCTAACGTTAATATAAATTGGTATGCAAGTATGCATTCTTACACTAATAAAACCATAAATACATTTTAAATATGAGTGAAACAATAGGAGTATATAAAATAGAAAGTCAAGGCATAAAAAGTGCCACTAAGGAAACAAAAGACTTAAAAAAAGAAGTAAAAGAAGTAAATAATGAGGCAAAAGATACTCTAGGTAATTTTAGAATGTTTGGAGTTAGCTTAAATGATATAGGAGCAGGATTTACTAAGATGAAAGGTATTGCTAAGGCATCATTTGCTACCATTAGAGCAGGTTTGATTAGTACAGGTATTGGTGCCTTTGTGATAGCCATAGGTTCATTAGCAGGATACTTTACCAATACAAAAAGAGGAGCCGACAAATTTAATGTAGCTTTAACAGGTATAAGAGCCACTTTTGATGTGTTAAGAGATAGAGTTAGTTCTTTTGGCGAGGGATTAACATTAATTTTTAGTGGTGATTTTAAAGAGGGTGCTGATTTACTTAAAAATTCATTTACTGGTATAGTGGATGAGATAAAAAATGAAAGTCAAGCTATGATGGACTTAAAAGTAAGAACAAACGAGTTAAGAGATGCAGAAAATGATTTTATGATACAAAAAGCAGAAACTCGTAAACAGATAGAACAAGCAAGATTACTAGCAGAGGATGAAAGTTTATCTGCAGCAGAGAGACTTAAAAACCTAAAATTAGCACTTGACCTAGAAGAACAAACTACCAAAAGAGAGTTGGAGTTAGCAAGAGAAAGAATGAAGATAAAAGAAGAAGAAATGAAACTTAGCGAAAATAGTGCAGAAGATGAAAGAGAATTAGCGCAATTAAAGACACAAGTAATAAATGCAGAAACAAACTCTGCAAGATTGCGTAGGCGAGTTATAACAGAAGTAAATGCGTTACAAAATGAAATTAATACAGAGGAACAAAATAGGTTAAAAGAGCAGATGGCGTTACAACAGGAACTTATAGATTTAGAACAACAAAGATTAGACAAATTAACCACAGATGCAACCACTATACTTGACAAATACTATAATTCACAATTGGATGCAGAACAGCAACAAATAAATGCAGTATATGATAAGTATTTTGCAATTATTGAAGGACAAAAACAA
>CEQC01093229.1_pt1 | contig 10895 bp, 5 predicted proteins | sample 531021 | NCBI WGS metagenome assembly CEQC01 (sample SAMEA2621213, study PRJEB7988) | marine metagenome | biome: marine biome (ENVO:00000447); feature: surface water layer (ENVO:00002042); material: "saline water (ENVO:00002010), including plankton (ENVO:xxxxxxxx)" | depth 5 m
AAGAGAGTTAGAGAAAATAGACAGAAAACATCCTGGGCTTCTAAGTACAAAGTATATTAAGATGACTCCTAAAAGTATATGGTCTGAGTCTGCACCTTTGTATTCATTAGAAATAAACAAAGACATACTACAAAATATAAAAGCAGAAGGAACTGCTAATGCGGATCTCACTACAACAGATGAAGTAGACATAGACCAGTATGTTAGATTTGTAGCTGGTGCAGAAACAAATACAAGAGATTATTATCTAGACGAAATGGCTAGAAGAGAGAATACCAGTAATAGTAAGTTTTCTTCTATGGATAGAGATAGTATGGAAAATGTATATAGAGTTACTAACCATCTAAAGAAGTCATTTGCAAAAGCAGGTATAAATGTAGAGGTTGTGTTTGACACTGCGCTAGAAAACATAGGACAGGTAGATGCAGCTATAGAAGGAACAGATCCTGTAATAAGAATAAACCCTCTTAAGGTTAGAAAAGATACTACATACCACGAGTTTGGACATATATACATAGACTTACTAGGTGTTAATGACCCTATAGTTGCCAGAGCAATACTAGAGCTAAGAGATACAGATTTATATAACCAAGTAAAAGAGGCGTATCCTGAGCTATACGGAGAGTTGTTAGACAAAGAAGTACTAGCAACTGCAATTGGATTAGAAGGCGCTAAGATAACAAGAAAGAATCCTAATAAACTACAAAGAATACTTAATAGATTATTTAGAGCTATTGGTAAATTGTTTGGTATAAAACCAAATGCTGCAGCACAACTTGCAGAAGAAATGTTTGCGCAAGACCTTAGAGCAACTAGTATGGTAAATCCACTTAGTTCTTACATACAGGCCAGCAAAGATCAAGAGAGACTACAAGAGCTTATAGACAATGCAAGAGTTAGAATAAACTCTGAGATATACGAGCTAAATCAGTTACCAGAAGACCAGATAGATGAACAAGAAAGAACTACATTACTTAGACTAGAAAATAGTTTACTAAGAGTTAAAAAGGTAGAGGACTTATTTAAACTTGTAGATGCTATGGGTGGCGCACTATCTAGAGCTAAGAGTAACTATAGACAAATAATGGATCTGCCAGAAGCAGAAAGAGGCACAACAGCTAATCTAAATAAAATGTGGGCCCTAAAGAAAACTCTAGATAGTTTAGAAATGTTCCAAAGCATTAAGAAACTAATGTTGTCTATAAAAGATAAGGGTAAAATAAAAGACTACGAAGCTTTTGATAATTTAGAAGATAGACTAAAAGAAATAATAGATCAAGCAGAAGTATTAGATAGTGATTTTAAAGATGATATTATACCGGTATGGGCACAATCTGTAATAGGTTTATCTAATAAAAATTTACCAAAAGAAATACAAAAGATAGTAGATAATATACAAAAAAATAAAAGACTTGTAGGGCCTGACACTACTGATATTGCATGGGTACAACTTACTGAAAGATATAATAAAGGTGAAATTACAAAAGAAGAACTAACAGAAAAAAGACTTAAGTTAAACGTAGACCAATGGAAACAAAAACAATTATTAAACTATGGAGATCTTGTAAAAGAACTAACAGCTGCGCATAAAGATAAAAGTGGCTATTCTTTTTACTTTGACCCTATTGTTTATTCTAGCGATAGAGGTATACAACTACTAGTCAAAGCAGTACAACAAGCAAATTTAGAAAAGAATGATCTAACACTAGATCTTAAATCTAAACTAGCTCCTATCTATGAAGAGTTTGCAGCTGGACAAAGTGAGTCTGATGTAGCAAAGCTTAATGAACAACTACTAGAAGAAGTAACTATAAATGGAATGAAAAGGTTAGCGCTTGTTAATCCAATTGACCAAGAGAGATACTACAGTGATCTTAGAGAGCACAAACAAAAACTAGATGAGCGGTATGATAAACCTAAACCAGAAGATGTAAATAATGATTTAGAATTATACAAAGAAAAATATAGTAAGTGGATAAACAGTAGTCAAGGAAGAGCATATGCTAAGGCTATGGTTAAGTGGAATAGCGATAATAGTACTCCTATAGAAGGATGGGAAAATGAATTACAAAAAATAAGAACAGAGTTAAAACTACAACAATCAATACTTAAAAATTTAAAAGCAGACGGACAAATAAATACAGATGCATATCTAAATGCACAAATACGTAGAAATGAGTTAAATAAATTTTTATCTAAAAACTATATAAATGGTAAGCCTGCAGGCGATTGGGTTCAACCTGATCCTAAAAAGTATACTAATGCAAAATATACCGCTATACAAAATGACCCTAGACTTAAGAAGTATTATGATTTTGTATTACAAGAGTTCCAAGAAGCTCAAAGAATGGTAGGTATAAATCGTATGGATAAAAACACATGGGATAAGTATTCGTATTTAATGCCAACATACAGAAAAGAAGACTACGATAGAGCAAAAGAAAATGGCACATACAATACTATAAAAGATATGCTGAAGGACGGGTTTACTATACAGGAAACTAATCATGATTACTATACCTATAATCAAAACAACAAAGACATAGAAAAAAGAATACCTGTTTATGCTACAAACAGAGTACCCGCAAGAGAGATCTCTAAAGACATAGCTAGTAGTTTATATAGGTTTAGACACATGGCACATAACTATAAAACTAAAAGTGAAATACTAGGACAAGTTATGGTGTTCCAAGAAATACTAAAGAATAGAAAGACATTAGAGACTAACTCAGCAGGAATACAGCTGATACAAAAAGCTGCAGAGAGTATGGGTATAGCCATGCCTAAGATAAAAGAAGGTGAGAGTTATAACTTTAGACATGTTAATGAATGGTTAGACTCTATAATGTTTGGACAAAGTAATTTACAACAAGACTTTACAGTATTTGGTAAAACGTTTTCTGCTAACGAAGCAGTAGGTACAATAAATGCGTTTACAGCAATGAGTACGCTATCGTTTAACTTATTACAAGGTGCTAACCAGTCTATATTAGATAACATGATGATGTTGCAAGAGGCTTTTGCTGGACAGTTTATGACAAAAGAAGACTTGGCATGGGCAAAGGGTAAGTACTGGGGATCTGGTATGGCTATGACAGACATAGGTAGATTTGACCCAAAGAGTAAAATAGCAAAAGCAGTAGAATATTTTGATGCGCTTACAGAGTTTACAGACGGTGAAGGAAATCAAATAGTAGGAGGTAAAAGAAGAAAGCTAGCACGAACTGGTAACCTATTGTTTTTACAACAAGCAGCGGAGCATGAATTATCTGCAACTAGAATGCTAGCACTAATGAAAAACTTAGAAGGTACACTAAAAGATAGTGATGGTAAAGTTATATTAAATGACGAAGGTAAACCTGCTAATCTATATGACTTGTTAGTAATAGACGAAAAAACAGGTAAGATGTCTATAGATCCTAGACTCGACGAGAAACAGTCAGGGTTTAATAGGCTAGATTTTATGACAAAATTACAAGGTATAAGTAGAAGGACTAACCAGATAAAAAGTAAAATGCATACTAACATGTTACAAAGAAGATGGTGGGGTAAACTATTTATGCTATTCCGTAACTGGATGCCACCTGGAATTAGAAGAAGATATGGACACGGCGGTGGATCTACAGTGCATGTAGACGAAGAATTAGGAGCTGTTACACAAGGTATGTATATATCTTTTTGGAATTTTATTGCAGAAAGTATATCAACAAAGTCTTTTGCATATAGTAAAATGACTGAAATGGAACAACAAAACGTTAAAAGAACATCTGTAGAACTAGCATCATTAGCAGGAGCTATGGCGTTAGTAGCAGCACTATCTAATTTAGATGATGAAGAAGAGTCATGGATAAGTAACTTTGCTTTATACCAAGCTAAACGATACCAGACAGAGATCCTACAATGGACACCGCTGGTAGGTACAAAAGAAGCATTTAGAATATTACAGTCTCCTACAGCAACAGCTAGGCCAATACTAAAAGGTGGTGAGTTGTTAGGACAAATGATAAACGAAGTTAGATATGTATTAGGAGATCCATTTATTGATGACTCTGCTATTTTTTATCAAAGAAGAACAGGTAGGTTTGAAAAAGGTGATCGTAAGATAAGAAAAGACTTTGAGGATTTACTACCTATATTTAGAGGTTTACAAAAGTCACAGACACCAGAAGAAGCATACAAATGGTTTACAACCCTAGACTAAAGGGGCTGCAAAAAGGGGGCAACGCCCCTTTTTTTAATTCATACTCATTTTTAACAAAAGCAAATAACCAATAAGGTCATCGACTGTATCCTCAGTCTGATCATTTATACCTTTATTTTTTATACGCATGATTTTATCGTCTATACGTGCACATAAAGCCTCTGTAGCATCTAATCTGCTAAATATCTTAACAGGTGATAATGCAGTGTTACCGTAAGCTTTGTTCTTGTTTTTTAATAACTCTACAATATCACTAGCTGCAGCGTCTAGTTTATTTGAAAAGTCTTCAAAAGCAATCTCTGATCTTTTTTCTAACCAGTCATCATCTACAGGATTCTGACAATTTAGGTTGTCTTCGTAAGTTGGATCATAGCCCGGAACAGTGGACTTAACTACTTCTACATTATTTGGACTAGTGTAAAAACAAAAATCTAGTGCGTCTTCTGCGCATAGTCTAATTTCTGTCTTTTTGAGTTCTGTAATTACATATTTATTACCTATGACACCACGATGATGATATTCATCATGCTTTCTTAGGATTACTATATCATTTATTTTCATATTAGTTTTTTAAGTTTATAAATTTCTGGATTAAATGTCTCATCTTCTACTTGTATTATACTAAGCAACTCTGATTTCTCAGGGATCTCTGCATCAAGCCTTTCTTCTAGCAATTTTCTACGTTTGTCACTCTTAAATAATATTTGACCTATCTCGTTTTCAATATCTAGATTGTGAAAGTCTAGTATATCTAGTTTGTAATCTCTACTAAATTTAGAATATTTACCTAGTATAAAAGCTCTATATTCTCTCTCAAAGCCTTTAGGTATATCAAATACAAACATAACATAGTTAGGACTAGGATCATACCTGCGCCTAAAATTGTTAAATTGCGATAGTATTTTCTCAAACTTTATGTATCTAAGATCTCCTGACCATCTAAATAGCATAGCAATACACTGTTCGTCTTCTGGCGTAGCTATAAAACAATTTACAAATAGCTTGTTCCAAAAATATAACTTCTTATTACCAGGTAACATAGGCATAATAAATGTAGTTGCCTTTGTTCTTTTTGCTATAGATAAATCATAAGCCAGTTTATTAAAAACACTACCCACTTTCTCAATAATATTTACTTTGTATTTTGTTTTCTTAACCATTACAGTAAGCCCTAAGGTTATATTAAGATCCTCAGGGCCCTGTAAGGCTATGATTTTATCATCCTGCATAACAGGAGTCAAGCATTTTGTGTCTCCACTAATTCTAAATGTCAAAGCATTTACTGGTGTGTATATTAGATTCTCACATTTTACTACCATAATTCTTCTTGGTTTAAATTAAAAGCTTCTAGTTCTATATAATGAGGTTCTAGATCAGGCAGTTCTATACCCGTCTCTCTCAATACATCTTCTTTTGATTTTAGTATATAAATCAATTTAAAAGTTTCTGTAAATCTATGAATTCCTTCAGAATTTCCAAACTTTTCTATATATTTATTTAGTACAAAAGCAGGCATATCTGATGGACGAATGTCTTCTAACCAACCCTCAGCTGTTTTAGGGCCTACCTTTGGTATACCTTGAATGCCATCCGTAGAGTCACCCATTAGCACTTGTTTCCATAAAAACATAGTAGCTTCGTTTTCATCTACCGCCACAAACTCACCTTTAGCATAATTGTAATTATTTACTTTGTTCTGGTACAATACATCCTTGTCTGGACTACATATAATAGTCTTCATAGGATCATGGTACACTGACACCAAATCATCTGCTTCTAGTTCAGGTACAAATATAAACTTCCACTTTTGTATCAAATACTCTTTTATCGAATAAAATATAATAGGTAATTCATCTCGTTTTCTATTGTATTTATATGGTTTGGTAGTTGCTACGTTGTATCTAAAGCATTTACCCTTAGTTAGAAAACCTGCATAATAATTACAGCCGGTTATATTTATCATATTTTTTATACGCACGTCAATGCCAGCTAGCGCTTCTTCTAGAGTATGTTTTTTCATCTCGTAATAGATTAGACTATCGCCATCTATCAGAGCTATTTTATCTTCTCTTTTCATATATTAAGTTTTAAATAGATATAGGGAAAGGTTTCGTGTGGAGGACTAAGAACCTCATACACACATACTACCTTCCCCATATCTTACCAATTAAACACTAGCTACAGAGCATTGAGCTCAGCAACTTCCTTGTCACTTTGAGCTTTCTTCTCTGCGCGTTCCTGTACAGCCTTAGCTCTCATCTCATCCCACTCTGCATCTGTCATTGCCGCATAGCTAGAGCTATGGTAAATAGATCCATTAACACCTGCTAGAGATGAATGGACAAAATATTGCTTACATCTAATAGCACCGTCTACATCACATGGTACAGCACCGATATGCATCGGGTCTACAAATATGTTATGTATCTCGCCACTGTAGAAAGCAATATACTTAAGGCCGCCAACGTGAAGCCCTTTAACGCATGATACTGTATCATTAACGTTAACCTGGCTCCAGTCAGCTAGTCTGTGGGTACAACCCACTTTGATAAAGTGTTGAGGACTACCAAATCCATTAGGGCCCTCACAGTAGAATGCATCCCCACTGTTACCCATAACCGCGGGTTCAAATAGTCTGTCTTCTACGTGTTCTGGTAATCCATCACCCTCTATCTCACCGGTGTCTACATTGAATGTTCTTTTGTAACGATCAACTTGCTCACCAGTTTCCGGGTCAAACTTATGCAGCACTTCTCTAGAGACCTTGTAACCATTTAACAATCCCTCATGGGTGATCTTCATTTGGTACATCGTTGCTCTTTTACTGGCTGCTTCTTCTGTTAGCCCGTGGTTTTCCATAAGATCTTCTTTGTGTTTAGGATGCACATATTGCATGTTAACAAAATTGAAGAATCTATTACAGAAATCTTGTCCGTGTCCTTGCTTCATCTTTCTCCACAAGATCGGATTTCTTAGCCACCTTGTCCACATCTTAATAAGAGGCATAAAATCTATCTCTTTGTCTAGAGACTCAAAGATTCTATCTACAAGCGCTTGTGGCATAGGTATACTAGATACCACACCATTGTGCTTAAGAAAGAACTCTCCTGTGCCTTTATTAATATGTATGTAAGGACATTGTGTTTCAATAGTCTTAGTGTAATCTACAACAGTTAGCTTAGCAAAAGCTTCTATTATACTATTGTATTCTTCTATTGTAGTTGCACTGTTTGCCTGATCTGCTAGGCCTTGCATTTCATCATACAGCTCTTTGCTGTAATCCACTGTGAATGGATGCTCTCCATAATTACCACAGATTTTGTCTTCTATAACATTAATTGTAATCATATCTATATATTTAATTGGTTAAAAAATATACCTTATTTTATTCCAAGGTACTAATTTATTATGTAATTTCCTAAATTCTTTTATGTATTTAGACTTCAATCCTAGTCTGTATCGTACATTCTCACCACCATACTGAGACGTTTTTATCTCTTGTTTGTCTGCAACCCACAGGTCTACCTCTGTTTTTGGGTGCCTGTTAAGATTTACGACATGCTTTTTGTAATTGTGTGTTAAGAATATACATTCTGCTAAAACTGTACTTTTATTCTCTACATAGTCATTCATCATATTAAATATATACTCATAGTCTTGCAACCATCCGTCGTATATAATAATAGGACTGTAATTTACATGTACGTCATAACCAGCTTCTATAAATGCATCGATAGCTTTTATCCTATCTATTATTTTACTGGTACCACTCTCGTGTAAATCTGACTTATGCTGAGGCATAATGCTAAATCTAATACGTATTTTACCTTTTGGATCAAATGTAGTTAGTTGTGGATTTACAAACTTAGTTGCAAAACTACCCATAGCTACAGGATGATCTCTAAAGAACTCAAATATTTTTTGCCACTCATGATATTTAGCATGCAACGCAAAATCTTCGTTACAGCTAATATCATAAGTAGTAAATTGAGGATGGGTCTGATTAGGTTTATCTACTGGTGTAAAATATGCGTGATTATTAATCTCTGTCAATATATCACCCGTATTTACAGCAACAGATAAACCTTTATCTTTATGGCGTTTCATATAACAGTAAGAACAATTATATAGACAACCATACCCAAAACTAGGAGATATAAAATCCGTAGACCTACCAGAGGCACGTATTTTAAAAGTTTTTCTCACATCTCTAGTTACTAATCCCATATTTCTCTAGATTTAGCTCTTAGATAAACTCTGATCTCTTTTTCTAGTTCAGGAGACATATCACAGTCTCTTTGTTCTAGACATCCTAGTTCATCTAACAGCGGTTTGACTTCTTCTGCAAATTCTACAATATTATTGTATTTTGCTAATATACTCAAATCTGCAGCCTTAGCATCACTAACGTCTGACAAAACAAACAATTCTCTAGACTTTTGTTCTATCAAATCTGGATCATCACACTGTGATACAAAGTGTTGAAACTCAAATAGCTTATCCATATGTTTAATAATATCTGGCGCTACACTTTTTACATATCGATACTCAAACTCTGAATAATGAGTGTTTCTTAGATCCATAAGCTCACAGTAGTCTTCCTGCAGTTTAGGATGTATACAAGCAAGACCCTGCATAAATTTAAATAGGCTTATCTTATCTAGTTTATGCGCAGTGTAATATTTAACAAGTGTATTATCCATAGTATATCCGTTTTTATCTGTTAGTTGTAAAAATAGTTCATCGATGTGTTTGACATTAGGGTTTTGTTTAATAAACTTAACCTTGTTTTGACTAACACGTATAAGCTGAGGTGTATCCCATCCTTGTACAGGAACAGCCCAGTCATTATAGTCTCCCTTCTTATCCCACTTCATAAATCTAACAGGAGGATGCTCATACCAGTAAATAGGATACTCTGTAGCTTTGTAATGATTGCCATTGTCATAACTACTAGCATTTGGATATACCTGAGTAAATTTAGGTACACTGTATCTCAATAGTTTTGCAGCAGCCCTCATCTTACCCTCATCTTCTTTAGTACAATAGTATATACGATTAGAACTATTCATAAGGTCTTTTGCCTTAGGCTCTATCTTCTCTAGTGTAAGGTTATCATCCTTGAGGTGATCCCATCTAAGAGTATACGCTACCATTCTTTTCTCTATCTCACGACGCTCTGCAGCTGTTAGATTAGAATACTTAGACTTTTCTATCTCTTCTAGCTCTTTGTCTTTACACTCTGCAATAAACTCAGGAGGAACTACAACATCATCATAGACTTTGTACCACTCTGATTGTTTTACATAGTTAAAAACAGCTGTTCTTTTAGCTCTAACCCTATTCTTTTCTCTTGCAACAAAAGACGGATCATCACTTTTAGAAGAAACCTCTTTGTAATGTTCGTCAAGATCTATAGGAGTAAAAGTTGTAACAGCATTATGATAGTATTTATCATCTTTATCTTTTGTTAGAAGATATTTGTCTTTGTATTTACTAAACTGCTCTTTTCTAAAATACAAATGCTTAGCGTCAAAACTAGCCCAATCTTTGACAGGCTCTCTTTCTACTTTAGTACCCATAGCTATAAGAACCGGTTTCATCAACTTAAAGCCCTCAAACATTTTAACAGCTGGCCCATACATAATTCTAGGATCTGGACCAAACTTAGGTTTAATCATATCTCTGTCAATAATACGAGAAAGCTTGTTTAGAACTCTGTTTTCTTCATTGTCGCCAGAAATAATAGACCTACACTTAGAAACCCATTTTAGAAAGTCTGTCTCTTTTAGCTGCTCTTGAACCATATCACTAGCCTCTTTTGCAGCTGCTTGAATCACACTTTTGATGTATTTCTTAGTTGACTCGTTCCATATAACTTTCTCACGAGATGGAGTAACATCTACACCTTCTTGTAATACAGTCTCTGTACCGTCTTCATTAGTAATTACCTGTCTAGCAGGACATTTAAAAGCAACACAGCCCCACATCTGCTCCATCTCTAGCTCTTTGAAGTCAATATAACCATAGTTAATACCTGTAGTAGAGTTCTTATCTTTAACAAGAACAATATGTGGTTTACTAAAATAGTGACTATCAGAAACTATAATGTTATCAGAGTTGTGTAGTATAGTAGCTTTAAAAGTTATATCACGAGTATTGCCATGCTCTTCTTTAACATTAAAAGAAACATTGTCAAAATACAATAACTGTTCTTCTACAGCATCTCTAAATTTATTACGATTGTGTCTTTTTACACCAAAAGATATTGTAGTTCTGTTATCAAGATCAGTAGTTTCATAATATACTTTAGTGCCATCTGTAAATGTAATAAATGGATTCTGTTGACCAGTCTTAATGTTAAGAGCTGGTATAATAAAATCTGTTTTGTAGTTGTAACAGTTACATTTAAATCTTTTACCGTTATGTATAGTCTCTATAGTATAGAAGTCCACGCCTGTAGACAATGCAGCTTTTGCACCTAGGCCAAAGGCACCGAAGTTCTCGCTTGTGTTACGTTTTGTAGAATAACCTAGCTCTAGTATACCTTCTAGTCTTCTACCACCTATACCTACACCGTAGTCTGTAACTGAAAATAAGTCACAATACCCCAAACCCTCGTTCTCTTCGTAAAATAACTCTACATGACTATTACTAGAAAAATTATCTATATTGTAATAGCTTTTATCAAAAT
>CEQC01004961.1_pt1 | contig 10884 bp, 10 predicted proteins | sample 531021 | NCBI WGS metagenome assembly CEQC01 (sample SAMEA2621213, study PRJEB7988) | marine metagenome | biome: marine biome (ENVO:00000447); feature: surface water layer (ENVO:00002042); material: "saline water (ENVO:00002010), including plankton (ENVO:xxxxxxxx)" | depth 5 m
CGCGCCGAGGTAGTCGCCGCGGCGTTCCTTGGCGATGATGTCCTGGTAGATCCGGCCCGAGGTGATGTTGTCGCCCTGGTGCGCCGATACGCCGGTGAAACGCTCGTAATGGCCGAGATCGAGATCGGTCTCTGCCCCGTCGTCGGTCACATAGACCTCGCCGTGCTGATAGGGGGACATCGTCCCCGGATCGACGTTGAGATAAGGGTCGAATTTCCGGATACGGACCTTGTAGCCACGCGCTTGGAGGAGGGCAGCAAGCGATGCTGCCATGAGACCTTTGCCAAGCGAGGAGACCACGCCGCCGGTGATAAAGATATACCGCGCCATGGGGGTCGAGCCTTAAGCTGTGGGATTGAGTCGGGGCAAGCGCAAACGCACATGGATCGCGCCATTTGCACGGCGCAATCCACAGCTCTGCGATGGATTGGAGATTATTCGGTCGCGCCGGACAGCGGATCGCCGTCCGCAGGAGCGCTCAGGGGATCGGCGGCAGGAGCGGCTTCGCCGGTCGTGGCCGCACCCAGCGGATCGGCCGGTGCAACCGTGCGATCGAGCGTCGATTCGATGGCGTCGCTGCCGGTCGTCTCGACTGCGACTGCAGCCAGCGCGATCGACAGGACGACGAACAGCACCGCGAGCCATTTGGTCGAACGAGTCAGGAAATCCGCCGCTCCGCGCGCGCTGAGCATGCCCGACGGGCTGCCACCGATGCCAAGCCCGCCGCCTTCGGAGCGCTGCATCAGGATGACGCCGACAAGCGCGGCTGCGATGATCGCCTGGACGACGGTTAGGAACAGGAACATGCGAATACTCTTGGAAAGGCTTTAGCGGAGCTCAGGCGCATCTAGGCGCGCCGGCGGCAAACGGCAAGGTCGGGTGCGATCAGGCCTCTTCGGCTTCGGAGGCGCCGACCACGATCCCGAGGAAGCTTTCCGCCGACAGGCTGGCACCGCCGACCAGCGCACCGCCCACTTCGGGGGTCGCGAGGATCTCGCGCGCATTGTCGGGCTTCACCGAACCGCCATAGAGGATGCGGACCTTGGCGGATTCCTCTTCGCCATAGGTTTCGTCGAGCAGCCGGCGGATAGCCCCGTGCATCGCTGCGATATCCTCGCCGGTTGCGGTGCGCCCGGTACCGATCGCCCAGATCGGCTCATAAGCGATCGTAAGACGTTCGGCGGGATCTTCGACCACCGTCAGAGCGGCCTTGATCTGGGCCAGCACGTATTCTTCGGCCTTGCCCGCGTCACGCGTATCGAGCGGTTCGCCGCAACAGAGGATGATGCGCAGGCCCGACTCGATGGCCGATTCGATCTTGGCGTTGATCAGTTCGTTGCTTTCGCCGTGGCCCTGGCGCCGTTCGCTGTGGCCCAGGATCACGAACTTCGCGCCTGCATCGGCAACCATAGAGGAATTGATGTCCCCGGTATGCGCACCTTCCGCGCCCGGGTGGCAATCCTGCGCGCCGACGCCGATCTGTTCGGCTTCCTTATGGACCGCGTGAATCAGCGTGTAGGGAGGCGCCACGGCGACCTCGACCTTCATGTAACGCTGCGCGGCACGATCGATCGCGCGTGCTTCGGAAAGCATGGCGCGCGTGCCGTTCATTTTCCAGTTTCCGACGATGTAGGGCCGTTCGGCCATGTCTTGGTCCTGCGATTTATTGAAATGTGTGGCCCGCTATATGGGGCTTGGAATGCGCTCCGCTAGACAAGGTTTCTTCCCGCGTCAAAACCCTTTGCAACCTGTTGCCGCGAGGTCGCAGGGGGGATAAAGCGCCCCAACCCATCCAGGCTCCGCCTGAACAACAGCAGCCATCCAACCGGATCGTCCGTCTATCATGTTCCAATTCTTCCGCAATTTCTTCAAGACCAAGCTCGGGCTGGCAATCGCGCTCGCCTTCCTCGGTCTGATCGCCCTGGCGTTCGCCAGCGCGGATGTTTCGTCCACCGGGACTTTCGGCGGCATCGCGGGCGGTGACCGCGTGGCTGTCGTCGGGGATGAAAAGATATCCACTGCGGATCTGATCCAGGGCGCGAACAACGGGCTCGACCGGGTGCGGCAGGACCAGCCTACGGCCACCATGCAGGCCTTCCTGCGCAGTGGGGGTCTCGATTCCGCGCTCGAAGCGCTGATCAGCCGCGCCGCGCTGAAGGAGTATGCCCAGCGCTACGGGCTCCGGGCGGGCGACAATCTGGTCAACAGCGAAATCCGGATGATTCCCGCGTTCCGCGGCCCCGACGGCAATTTCAGCGAGGATACCTATCGTCAGGCGCTCGCCCTGCAGCGGCTGAGCGATGCCGACGTGCGCGAGGACCTGGGGATCGGCCTGCTGTCGCAGCAAATGCTGCTCCCCGCGAGCTTCGGAGCGACCGTGCCCGACAAGCTTGCGTACCGTTATGCGCAATTGTTCAAGGAACGGCGCGAAGGTTCGATCGCGTTGCTCCCCGCAGCGACATACGCCCCGAGCGGCGCAGCCGACCCCAAGGTCTTGCGCGCCTATTACGATGCGAACCGTGATGCGTTCGTACGGCCGGAACGCCGGACGATCCGCTATGCCACCTTCGACGCGGCAGCACTGGGCGACAGGGCGGAACCGACCGATGCCGAAATCGCCACGCGCTATGAACGCGATGCCGAACAATACGCCGCTGCTGAAACCCGCGACGTCACCCAGCTGATCGTACCGACAGAAGCCGCCGCCAAGTCGATCCGTGACCGCGTTGCCGGTGGCGCGTCGTTCGAACAGGTCGCCCGCGAAGCGGGGCTGCGCGCTTCGCCCGTGGTCGATGTCGTTCGCGAAGGTCTCGCGAGCCAGGCGTCGCCTGCGGTCGCCGCAGCCTATTTCTCCGCCGAACGCGGCGCGATGACCACGCCCGCGCGCAGCCCGCTCGGCTGGCATGTCGCGCGGATCGACGCGGTCGAAACCACTCCTGCCCGCTCGCTGAGCCAGGTGCGCGGCGATATCACCGATACGCTGCGCGCGGAAAAGCGGGTGCGCGGCCTGGCCGATCTCGCAAGCGAGATCGAAGAGCAGCTCGGAAACGGCGCCACGCTCAGCGAAGTGGGCGAAGAACTGGGTCTCGAGCTGGAAACGGTCGGCCCGGTTCTCGCCAATGGCCAGCTGTTCGACGAGCCCCGCAGCACGGTCCCCGAGGTGCTCCAGCCCGCCCTTGCCACGCTGTTCCAGATGGAAGTCGAAGAACCCGAGATCGCCCCGATCGAGAGCGGGCAGACCTATCTGGTTTACGAAGTGGACGATATCACGCCCGCTGCCGTCGCCCCCTATGCACAGATCGCCGATGCGGTCGAAGCGCGCTGGCGTGCTACCGAGGGCATGAAAGCCGCGCAGGCCGCGGCCGACCGGGTTATCGCACGCGTGCGGTCGGGCAAGACGATGGCCGCCGCGCTCGCCGAGGAGGAGCGCCGCGTTCCCCCTGCGCAGAGCGTCGACATGACCCGCGAAGATCTCGCGCGCCAGCGCGAACAGCGCATCCCGCCCCCGATCGCCCTGCTGTTCAGCATGGCCGAGGGAACGACGAAGCGGCTCGAAGCGGGCAACAATGCCGGTTTCTTCGTGGTCGATGTCGATGATATCACCATGGGCGAGATCGCCGGCGACGATCCCCTGATCGCGCAGGCCACCCGCCAGATGGGTCCGCTGCTGGGCGAAGAATACGCCGAACAGTTCAGCCGCGCGATGCGCGAAGAACTGGGCGTCTCGCGCAATGCCACGGCGATCGAAGCCGTGCGTGCCCAGCTCTCCGGCAACTGAGGTCCAGTTGGATAACGGCCTGAAAGGCGTCGACCGGGCGCGCACCGCACTGGCGCAGGGCACTCCCGCGCTGATCTGGCGCGAAATCGTGGCCGATACCGAAACCCCTGTCGGCGCGGCGCTCAAACTGTTCGAGGAAGGGCGCGGCGATTTCCTGCTCGAATCGGTCGAGGGCGGTGAAGTCCGCGGCCGTTACAGCCTCATCGGGCTCGATCCCGATCTGGTGTTTCGCGCGACGGGCGACAGCGCGGCGATCAACCGTCGCTGGCAGCACGACCGCGAGGCTTTCGAGCCCTGCGATGCCGGCACGCTCGACAGCTTGCGTGCACTGGTCGAAAGCTGCCATTGTGCTGTTCCCGGCGAACTGCCTCCCGCTCTCGCCTGCCTCGTCGGGCATTTCGGCTATGAGACCATCGGGCTGGTCGAAAAACTCCCGCGCCCGCCGCAGGGTGCGCTTGACGTACCCGACATGCTGTTCGTGCGGCCGACCGTGCTGCTGGTGTTCGACCGGCTCAGCGACGCGCTGTTTTGCATCGCCCCGGTATGGTCGGGCGGTTCGATCGAACGTTCGGGCGAACGCATCGACGAGGTGCTGCGCAGGCTCGCCCGGCCGGCGATCCCGTCGGAAACACGCGCCGCCGATCATCCCGAACCCGCTCTGACGCCGACGATGCCCGCCGCGGACTACGAGGCGATGGTGCTGCGTGCGAAGGACTATATCGAGGCCGGCGACATCTTTCAGGTCGTGCTGTCACAGCGCTTCGCCACCCCGTTCGAACTGCCGCCGATGGCGCTTTACCGCGCGCTCAGACGGGTCAATCCCTCACCCTTCCTCTATTTCCTCGACATGCCCGGGTTTGCGATCGTGGGGTCGAGCCCGGAAATCCTGGTCCGCGTGCGCGAAGGCGAAGTGACCATCCGGCCCATCGCCGGCACTCGCCCGCGCGGCGCGACGCAGGCAGAGGATCGCGACGCCGAACGCTCGCTGCTGGCCGACCCGAAGGAACGCGCCGAACACCTCATGTTGCTCGACCTGGGCCGCAACGATGTCGGACGCGTGGCACAATCGGGCAGCGTGACCGTCACCGACAGTTTCATGGTCGAACGCTACAGCCATGTGATGCATATCGTCAGCAATGTGACCGGCCGGCTCGATCCGGCGAAAGACGCGATCGATGCGCTGTTCGCCGGCTTCCCCGCGGGCACGGTAAGCGGTGCGCCCAAGGTGCGCGCTTGCGAGATCATCGCGGAACTCGAGCCGGCGACGCGCGGCCCCTATGCCGGCGGCGTGGGCTATTTCGCGCCCGATGGTTCGGTCGACAGCTGCATCGTGCTGCGCACTGCGGTGGTGAAGGACGGGACCATGCATGTGCAGGCCGGCGCGGGGATAGTCGCCGATAGCGAACCCGCGTATGAGCAGAGAGAATGCGAAGCGAAAGCGGGCGCCCTGCTCGCTGCGGCGAAGGAAGCCGTCCGCCTCGCGAAGGAACCCGGATTCGGCCAATGAGAACGACACTTGCCGCGCTGGCGCTGCTCGCGCTGACTGCATGCGAAGCCCAACCCGAGGGCGAACCGGTGGCCCGCGCGCGGATCGACGGACAGCCGCAGGATGCAGCCGGCGACACGCCCACTCCGGCGGCGACAATGGCGAGCCAGGTCGAAAGCGCCTGCCGCTCGATCATTTTCGAAGATACGCCGCTGACGCACTGCCTCGCGGTGCCCGAACGCCACCAGATCTCGACTGCGCTCGACCGGGGCGGATCGCGCTACGGCAGCCTCGCCAGATATGCCGATGCCAATGACGGCGACACCATCGCCTTCGCCATGAACGCGGGGATTTTCGGCGAAGGCGAACGCCCGGCGGGCTATTTCGTGGAAGATTCCGAACGATTGAGCGAGCTCGACACAGGATCGGGCTCGGGCAATTTCTACATGAAACCCAATGGGGTGTTCTACGGCAGCGGCGGCGACTGGCAGGTGCGCGAGACCGACTGGTTCCTCGCCAATGTCACCGAGCGCCCGCAATTCGGCACGCAGTCGGGGCCGATGCTGATCGTCGAGGGCAAGATCCATCCGCAGATCGTCCATGACGGCCCGTCGCGCAAGATCCGCAATGCGGTGGGCATCGATGGCGCAGGGCGCGCGCATTTCGTGATCTCCAACGCCCCGATTTCCTTCGGCAAACTCGCCCGGTTCTACAAGAACGAGCTCGAGGCCGAGAACGCGCTGTTCCTCGACGATACCGTGTCGCTGCTGTGGAATCCGGCGACCGACCGGCTCGACACCGGTGCCGCCATCGGCCCGATCCTCGTGGTCAGAAAGAAAGCAAGCGAATGACCGATACCCGCCGCACGCACTATCCGGAGATCGAACCCTACGAGACCGGCATGCTCGATGTCGGCGAAGGCCATTCGCTGTATTACGAGCGCGTGGGCACACCGGGCGCCAAGCCGGCGGTTTTCCTGCATGGCGGGCCCGGCGGGGGCATGGCTCCCGATCATCGCCGCCAGTGGGACCCTGAACTCTACGACGTGTTGCTGTTCGATCAGCGCGGTTGCGGCAAGTCGCTGCCCTTCGCTGAAATAGAACACAATGACACATGGCGCATCGTCGAGGACATCGAGCGCTTGCGCGAGATGTGCGGACACGAAAAGTGGCAGGCGTTCGGCGGCAGCTGGGGTTCGACGCTCGCGCTTGCCTATGCGCAGAGATATCCCGACCGGGTGAGCGAGCTGGTGCTGCGCGGCGTGTTCCTCGCGCGGCAGCAGGAAAAGTCGTGGCTCTACGCCTATGGCGCGAGCGAGATCATGGCGGAGCAATGGGATGCGTTCACCGGTCTCATTCCCGAAGCCGAGCGCGGCGACCTCGTGCGCGCCTATTACAACCGCCTGACCAGCGAGGACGAGGCGACCCGGCTTGCCGCGGCGCGCGAATGGTCGCTGTGGGAAGGGCATGTCGCGACACTGCTGCCCAATGAAGACCTGCTCGAAAGCTTCGGCGATCCGGCCAAGGCGGTTCCGTTTGCACGCATCTGCGCCAAGTTCTTCCTCGAGAACTTCTTCCTCGAGGAAGGCGAGCTCCTGCGGAACGTGGATTCGCTGGCTGGAATACCCGGGATCATCGTTCAGGGCCGCCACGATATCTGCACCCCGCCGGGCGCGGCATGGGCGCTCAAGAAGGCCTGGCCCGAAGCCGACCTGTGGATCGTGCCCGATGCCGGTCACAGCGCCGGTGAACCTGGCATCGTCGATGGCCTCGTCCGCGCCACGGACAAGCTGGCCGGCAAGACCGCCTGATCGGCTGCGGGAAGCGCGGTGCCGGCCGCGCTGGCCTGCAAACCTTTCCTTGCTTGAAAGCGCGTCGCCATCGCTTCAAGGACCGTATCGATGACCGACAGCCGATCCATTCTCGTAATCGACAATTACGACAGCTTCACCTTCAACCTGGTCCATTACCTGATGGAGATGGGCGCCCGCGTGGAGGTGGTGCGCAACGATGCCATATCGGCGGTCGAGGCGATGGATGGCGGTCATGCGGGCTATCTGATTTCTCCCGGACCCTGCACTCCCAACGAAGCCGGCATCAGCCTCGATATCGTCGCGGCCTGCGCGGCAGCGGGCAAACCCCTGCTCGGCGTCTGCCTCGGCCACCAGGCGATCGGCCAGCATTTCGGCGGCCGCGTGGTGCGCGGCGGTCTGATGCACGGCAAGACCTCGCCCGTCACGCATGAAGGCGACGGCGTGTTTGCCGACCTGCCCTCGCCCTTCACCGCGACGCGCTACCATTCGCTGGTGGTCGAAGACATTCCCGATTGTCTGGCGATCAACGCGACCAGCGAGACCCCGGGCCTCGACGGCAGCAGCGTCATGGGGTTCCGCCACCGCGATCTTCCGCTCCACGGTGTCCAGTTCCACCCCGAAAGCATCGCCACCGAACACGGCCACGCCCTGCTGGCGAACTTTCTTGCCATCTGCGGCATCGCCGCCAAGGTGCCCGCATGAAACAGCTCCCCGATGCCACCCGGCACCTTGCCGAAGCCGAGGCCGAGGAAGTCTTCGGCTGGATACTCGATGGCGAAGCCGATGACGACGCGATCGCCCGTTTCCTGGTCGACATGTCGGCGCGCAGTGAAACCTCCGAGGAAATCGCGGGCGCGGCCCGAGCCCTGCGTCACCGGATGATCCCCATCGCTGCGCCCGAGGGCACGGTCGACTGCTGCGGCACCGGCGGCGACGGCCATCATACGCTCAACGTATCCACCGCGGTCAGCCTGGTCGTGGCGGCCTGCGGCGTCCCAGTGGCCAAGCACGGCAACCGCGCTGCCAGCAGTAAGGCGGGCGCGGCCGATACACTCGAGGCGCTCGGACTCGACATGGAAGCGGCAGGCCGTAGCGCGGAGAAGACGCTCGCCGAACTGGGCATCTGTTTCCTGTTCGCCAAGAACCACCACCCCGCAATGGGGCGGATCCAGCCCATCCGCCAGAAGCTCGGGGTCCGCACGATCTTCAACCTGATGGGGCCGCTTTCCAATCCCGCCGGGGTCCGGCGCCAGCTGATCGGTATCGCCCGCCCCGCCTATGTGCCGATCTATGCCGCGGCCAAGGCCCGGCTCGGAACCGAGCGCAGCTTCATCGCCTCGGGCGACGAGGGCCTCGACGAACTCAGCCTCGCGGGCGGCAACGAACTGGCCGACGTGACGGGCAACAGCTTCGAAATGCGCCGCGTGCTGGCAGTGCAGGCCAATCTGCCGCACGCCCCGGTCGAAGCCATCCGCGGCGGCGATCCGGCGCACAACGCCCACGCGCTCGAGGCGCTGCTGGCAGGCACCCCCGGCCCCTATCGCGATGCGGTGCTGTTCAACGCATCCGCCACGCTGATCGTCGCCGGCCGGACGGACGATTGGACCGAAGGCGCCCAGATCGCTGCCGAGGCGCTCGATTCCGGCGCTGCCCTGACCCTCCTGCGCGACTGGATCGCACTGAGCGTTTGACATGAACAAGCTGGAAGAAATCTGCGCCACCAAGCGCGAAGAAGTGGCTGCCCGCAAGCAGGAACGCTCGCTGTCCGATCTCGAAACCGCGATCCGTGCGCAGACCCCGCCGCGCGGGTTTCAGGCTGCACTCGCCCGCGCGCAGGATGACGGGTTCGGACTTATTGCCGAGATCAAGAAAGCCTCGCCGTCGAAGGGCCTGATCCGCGCCGATTTCGAGCCTGCGGCGCATGCCAGGGCCTATGCCGCAGGGGGCGCGGCATGCCTTTCCGTGCTGACCGATGCGCCCTATTTCCAAGGCCATGAGGATTACCTCATCGCCGCCCGCGAGGCCTGCGACCTGCCCGTCCTGCGCAAGGATTTCATGGTCGACCCGTGGCAGGTCGCCGAAGCACGCGCGCTCGGTGCCGATGCCATCCTGATCATCGTCGCGGCGCTCGATGACAGCGTCATGGCCGAGATCGAGGCGGCCGCGCTCGACCATTCGATGGATGTGCTGATCGAAGTCCACGACGCCGCCGAAATGGACCGCGCGGCGCGGCTTTCCTCGCGGCTTATCGGGGTGAACAACCGCGACCTGAAAACCTTCACCACCGATCTCGCGACGACCGAGCAGCTTGCCCCGCGGGCCCCGGCGGAAAGCCTGCTGGTGGGGGAGAGCGGGATCAGCTCGCATGCGGATTGTGCCCGTCTCGCAGGTTCGGGTGTGCGCAGCTTCCTCGTCGGCGAGAGCCTGATGCGGCAGGCCGATGTCGCTGCTGCGACCAGGACGCTGCTGCACGGCTGAACCGTCGCGCCCGGGGCAAAGCAGGAACAGCTGTTCTCGCCTCCATACCGCTAAACCGGCGCAATTGCTTGACTTGCCGATTCGGGTTGCCTACTTGTTCCGTATTCGTTCACAGCTTTGTGAACAGGCGATACGGGAGTTCGCACCATGCTGACCGCCAAGCAGCACGAATTGATCCGCTTTATCCAGCAACGCCTGGAAGACACCGGCATTTCCCCGAGTTTCGAGGAAATGAAGGAAGCCCTCGACCTCAAGAGCAAGTCGGGCGTTCACCGCCTGATCTCGGCGCTTGAGGAACGCGGTTTCATCCGCCGGCTGCCCAACCGTGCGCGCGCACTGGAAGTGGTCAAGCTTCCCGAAGACGCAGTTACCGGGAGCGACAAGCCCAGTGCTGCGAACGACCTGGTCGGGGCGGCAATGCCGACCAAGACCGTGGCACCCGAACCCGCCAACGACATCATCGACGTGCCGCTGCACGGACGGATCGCCGCTGGCGCGCCGATCGAGGCGATCGAAGGCCAGTCGAGCATGCCGGTTCCCGCTGCCCTGCTCGGTCCCGGCGAACATTACGCGCTCGAAGTCTCGGGCGATTCGATGATCGAGGCCGGCATTTTCGATGGCGACTTCGCACTTGTTAAACGGACCGACAGCGCGCGCGATGGCGAAATCGTGGTGGCGCTGGTCGACAACGAGGAAGCCACGCTCAAATATCTGCGCAAGGACGCGGGACGCGTGATCCTCGATCCGGCCAATGGCGCCTATGACCCCCAGGTCTACGATGCGCACCGCGTTCAGGTGCAGGGCAAGCTCGCCGGGCTCTTGCGCCGCTATCACTGATGGTACGCGCACCGCGCCCTATCGGCGCGGTGCCCGCCACCAGCCATGCGCCCCCTGGTCCTGCGCGACCGTATCGACGCGTTCGCGATCGAGATAAACCGCGACGCCGCCTTCGCGTTGCAGATAGCGCCGATCGGCCTTGAGCCAACGCGGCCGGCAGCTGCGCGGCAGGAAGCGGTCGGCCACGACGATATCGGCCTTCGCGCAGGCTGCGGCCAGCGCACGCTCGGCGATCAAGTCGCGATTGCGGGCCACGAGCACGCTCCATGTCTTTCCGCTTCCCTCGACGGGGAGCACGCAGAACTCGGGGCTGCAGCGGCTCTGCGGCCACGCCGCGATCGCCATGGGCTCGCGGTCGGTTCCCGCCAGTTCGAGCAGGTTCTGCTGCGCATAGCCCCCGCCGCTGTCGCGGAGGACGAGCAGGCGGTCGGCCTGGCTGGCAATACTGAGATCGCGCCCGTCACGGGTGATCAGCAGGTCGGGAACCGGGGC
>CEQC01021278.1_pt1 | contig 10855 bp, 3 predicted proteins | sample 531021 | NCBI WGS metagenome assembly CEQC01 (sample SAMEA2621213, study PRJEB7988) | marine metagenome | biome: marine biome (ENVO:00000447); feature: surface water layer (ENVO:00002042); material: "saline water (ENVO:00002010), including plankton (ENVO:xxxxxxxx)" | depth 5 m
CTAAAATGAGTTGCTTCATATCCTTTAGGTATCATTTTTTGTGCAATATAACCAGTTGAAGCAGAGCTTGGCGCCATACTTCTTCCATCAGTTGCCATGTTTGGATAAAACCTATAACTAGATGCTGCTACAAAATCTTGAGGTAAAACTGGAATATAAAGATCTTGAATTACACCTATATTACTTCCTCTATATAACCCCGTTGTATTTACATAATTAGTTGCAGCACCAACTTCTAATTCTATATTAGCACCTGAATCTAACGTAACAGTTGTTCCTGCTACTTCAGCTGTTCCAGAGCAGTTTATAATACCAGATGCCATAGCTACAGAATCATCTGTGATAACTGTTGTGCCAGTGGTAAATCCACCTGCAGTTATAACTCCAGACGTTGTGTCATCACCTGAGTTAATTAAAAAAGCGTCGTCAACATTTATAGTTACATCGCCTGAACTTCCACCACCAGAGCAGTTTGTTCCAGCAGTTACAGATGTAATATCTCCACTTGCTACATCTTGCTTATATAGTTTACCACTAGTATCTACACCAACAACATGATCTTGAGCGGACTCAGTTAAGTTTTCTAAATAAACATCAGATCTAAACCTAGATATTAAACTCCATATATGTTGACCTATCCATTTCATTTTAATAATTTATAACTACATGCCGCAAGAACGATTGCTGTTACACATATTGGGCAAGGGCACATTATATTTCAAATCCAAAATTAAACACCATCAACTTAAATCTAGCACAGCTTTTCTTTTTGTTTTCACAAACCCAACAAGGACAAAACATTAATTCAAATACTGTTAATGTACTTATTCTCAATGCTAATTCATATTTATCTTTCTTATTACCTGCTTTCCAGGAGTTTATCCAATTTATCATATTTATTTTTTTTTAGTTTTCCAATTTCCTTTTCTAGCAAAATTAACCATTTCTTCGTGAGTATTAAATTTATAAATTTCACCAGTTCTTCGAGCTTCATCTTCAGGGTTATCTGGTTGATACCAAACACCTTTTTCTGTTTGAAACAATGTTGGCCATGCTGTTTTATCACCATCATCACTCATTAAATGAGTAGATGGTTGATGACCCTCGTACATTGGTTTGTCTGAAAATTTCTTATCTCCAACATATACACTTCCTTTTCTTTTTTTTGGTTCTTTGCTAAAGGGTGACCACCCTTTCATTTTAAATCCCATAACTATATTATTACACGTTTATTGATGAGCATAACACTTCTTATTTTTATTCTCTGTTTTATTCTTACATCTTTTGCCATTAGATTTTATAGCAGTGCATCTATATTCTTTTAATCCATCGCCATCTCTATCCATACCATCTTTAAACTCCATGTGATGTGTGCATAAGAATTTCTTATCTTTAGTATAGTCTGACATTATCTTGCATCTCTCACCGTTTGATCTTACACCAGAGCATCTAATCTTTTTAAAACCCCTTTTCTGCATATCCTTTTCTTCATCCTCTTTCTTCTTACGCCTATCCTCTATTCTTCTATCGTTTATGTTTTTCTTAACATCTTGTTTAGCTTGTTCTAACTCCTCGTCTTTTATACCTAATGACCACATGTCCCAACCCAAAGCTAGTGCTATACGCTGCCATGTTTCATGTTGACTTGTTATAGCTTCTTCTAAATTATTTGCCTTTCTAACTAGTCTTTGTAGTGGTATATTAGTTGCAGCTTCTATTATACTAGCTAAAGCATATAACTTAGGGTTCTCTATTCTAAAACCTATCTCATCACTAATTTCGTCCATATTATAAGACTCTGTTTTAATAGCTGAATATATTTTTCTAAGCTTACTACCAATAGGTGGAGAAAAGTTTAATGCTTCTAGTATTATTCTACCGTCATCTCTTCTACCATAACCTTTTTCTTTTTCAACCTGCCATCTAAGTATAGTATTTTTTATTGCCGCAACAGCAGCTCCATACATACCCGTACCTCTTAGTAGAGAGTCGAAAGCAGAGTTTAATGTTCTTTTAGCTTTATCATCTATAACTTCTTCGTCTTCCTCATCACCCCACATCATGAAAGCCAAAGCACTTTGTAGTGATGCAAATATAATATTTTGTACAGCACCATAATATATAACCTTAGATATATTAGTTTTCATATCACCTCTTCCGTTTACTATATCAGACAGTGACTTCTTCATTAAACGCGTGTACTGCATTGTAACGTTTTGAAAAGCTAAAATTAATCTACCTAAAACACTAGCTTGTTGTTGAGATATTAAATCCTCTCTTGAAGACTGTTGTGTTTCTTCAGCTATTTCTTGAAAGTCAAGCATCGCTTTATCTTTAGCTTGAGCCTCAGTCATACCTTGTTTTATGTAGGTTTTTATTCTATTTCTAATAAAAGAAGCACCACCAAATGCTATAGCAAAACTATCTGCTATTTGGGTGGGTGTAAAACCCTTTTCTAGTAACCAGTTTATAACAGATTGCGGTGTTCCTCTACCGTCAGAAAAAGCTCTTGAAAGCTCTGATGCTGATACATCTATTTGTATACCAGCTCTTCTTTGTTTTAACTGAGGTGAGTTAAATAACATAGCAAAGTCAGACCAAAATTGTTTTTGATTAGCAAACGCAGCAGATGCTTTAAATATATTGTTATCACTCCAGTTAATAAAGTTAACAGTAGATATAGTTTGAAGTATAGCAGATCTCATATTAAAAAACATAATAGCACCTATAGAGCCATTTATCCAGTTTAATAATCTATTAGAGTTTCTATCATATATTCTGTTTCTATTTCTACCGTTTTCCATACGGTATAATATGTTTTCTAGAGCTTCTTTAAAACCAGTTCCATACAGAGCTTCTATTTTATTCATATTTTCTGTAGTAAAAATAGCTTCAACGTTCGCTAAGTATTCTGCTAAAAATTGTTTTCTACCAACCTTGTTTACAACATTATTTAAATCAGTTGCTATAGTTTGTATACTCCAATTATTACCAGGTTTAACATAACCGTCTTTAGTCTGAGTTATCGCACTCAATATATCAGCAAAGTTTCTTACTTCAGTGTTATTTGTAACGTAATCATTTAGTATGTTTTCAGTTGCAGCGTCTAATCCAGGTATTTCAAAACCAGCTTTTTTCCATAAATATACTCTTATCGCAGCATCAACAGTAAACGTTGTTCCAGGAACCTTATCGTTTAAAGACTTAGTTACATCTTTAAAATCTTTCTTCAATTGTTTATACTCATTAACCATGTTTTGTTTATAGATATTCCAAGATCTTATTCCTTTAGCAAATGGATCTAAAAGATTATCTTTAAACCACGCCATATGTTTATCACCTTGTTTTCCTTTTCCTAAAAACCTATATAGCAAACCTTTGAAATCTTCAGCTGATGGTGGAACAAAAATTCTCCACCAACCCTTATTTCTACCTAGTCTTTTTGCTTCAGCTTGAGAAATTATCCTATCAGCATCTGTACCCTGTGACTCTTCAATTATTTTATTAAATTCTTTACCAGCTGTTTTACTAAATTTAACCTTTGCCTGAACAACGTCCGATTTAACGTCTAACTGATCAAGAACTTTTTTGACAGCTTCAACATTAGCTAAAGCATCATCAACGAAGTACATGTCATTATAACCTTCCGCAAACTTCTCTAAGAACCACTCTGCCTTAGCGTTACCAGTACTATTAGCTAGTCCAGTTATATTTTCTATAGGTATATTTAAGCCTTGCGATTTTAAAAACTCTTGTATAGCTTTAGCAGAAGCTTGAGGCCTAGCAGTTAAAATATACATGTCTTTAGTTCCAAACTTTTCAGCTCTTTGTTTAGCTTTGTCTAACAGTGGACCAGGCATACCTTCAACAACATCGTTAAATTCTGAAAAATCAAACTCACCTCCTTGTTCTAGTATAACACTGCCTTGCTCAGCAAATTCAGCTGCATCTAATCTTCTCTTTTCATAACTAAAAACAAAATCATTCATCTGCTCTATAAGCTCTGTTGGCATGGGACTATCCATTGTTAAGTTATCTGTATTAACTTCCATGAACCTTTTTCCAAACATATCTTTAAATGTAGATTTATTATTTTGTACAGACTCGTGGTTACGTCTAACAATAACATCAAGTAACGAACGTTCTTTTCTAGCTCTATTACGCTCTAAGGCTACATCTAATGAAGTTTCTACAAATACCATGCTAACATCATATCCTTTAGCTTCAAACTCTTCTACGAGCTTTTGCATTTGCTTTGCTGATCCACCTGTGCCATCAACTACAACTCCATTTCCATTGCCTTGAAACTTCATCATTTTTCTTCTAGCAATACCTCTAGCTTGATGACCTAATTTACCCAATAAACTTCTTTGTTCTTTTGTTAGTTCATTCATATTTTCAGGTAAACCATGGTTTTTCTTTAGCCACTCCAATGATATATCTTGGTTAACTATTTTAAAACCCATACCCTCTAAGCCTAACTTTTTAATAATATTGCCCTTGCCACTTCCAGCACCACCAGCTAAGAATATAACTTTTTTACCTGGTTTAGGTTTACCATCATTGTTTGGTATAGTAACTCTAACTCCAGACTTAGTGTAAGCCATTGTGTCGTCAAAATCAAACGTTGACATACCTGTTTTTTTACCACTTTTACTATACTTAATTTGGTTAGCTATAGCGCTGTTATAAGTTACAATAGACTTAGATCTTTTTACGCTTTCTAAATGTTTACCCGTTTTAGATAAAGCGTCTACACCGGATTTATCTAAAATGTCTATGTCTGATTTGCTAGTTATTTTATCTACAACTGGTATAGCTCTGAGATTAATATTAACATAACCTGTTTTTGTTGTTACCTTTTTTACAGTTTGTTTTTGGGAAGACTTAACTTGTCTTATAGGTACACTAAATGTACCTTCTAATCTAGGAACACCAAGGTTTAAAACGTCACCACCTATACTAAAAAGTCCTTTACCTAATATGTATATGTAGTTAGTCGGTACAGCTTTGTTTAAGTAAAAGTTTTCTATTAGTGTTTGAGTAAACGTAGCTCTTTGTGTTAATCTACTCCAATATCCTTCTGCTTTTAATACACCGTGAGCCCAGTTTGGCATAAAACTTTTTGGACTATTCCAATTTTTTAAATAATTTATATCTTGCTTTGTTATAGACTTAGGTATTTTTATTTGTTGATTTCTTGGTAACTTTTTATTTGCTTGTCCTATTAAAGATATGATATCTTCTTTGCTCATTGAAGACATTTCTTTGGCTCTAGATTGCACATCTTTTAAAACTGGAACTATTTTTTTTGCTATTTCTTTTATTTTGTTTTGGTTTTCTTGAGATAAATTATCTATTTTATCTATTATAATTTCACCGGTTTTCAAATTAACATCGTTAATCGACAGACTACCAACTTGAGCATCAAACATTTTAACTTCAATATGAAAGTCTTGACCGTGAAACTTAGCGTAAACATCTGGTATATCAACACCTTGTTCTGATTGATATTCAAACACAAGATCCACTCCTTCTATCTTACCAAACCTGTCAATAACATACTGTTCAAATCCCTTCGTTCTAGTGTCACCAGCTGGAACTAGTTTAGATAATTTTTTTAATATATCTCCAGGGTGTAAAGATATTTTATTGTTTTCATAAAAGTTTTTTATCACAAAGTTTATAGTACTAGAAGGTATATCCGTATACTCATTAATCCCCACATAATTTCCTTTACTATTTAACTTAGCTATACCAGTTAAATCACCTTGAGCTGATATAGCATTTACTAAGTCTACACCATCTTTAAATACTTTAGAACCAGCAGAACTAGCACTAAATTTAACTCTAGGATCTCTATTTATTTGTTTAGCTATAACTGCTAATTCGTTGACAGCTTGCTCTTGTCCTTGTAACTGTAGTATGCCTCTTCTTTTTTCTTGAACATCAGGCATCTGCACAGTTTCAGCTGTTGCATCAAAAGCTAATTCAACACCTATTTCCATAGCTAGTTTATCTTTTCTAGTACCAAGAGTTGAAGCACCAACCTCATACCCTAATTCCTGTAACATGTTAGTTCCCCTAAAAAAGGCCATTACTTTTGCTTGACCAGGATATGGATTTTTTATATGTAATTGAGGTCCGGATAACCTATTAGTGTCTTTAGGTAATAATCCTTCACTTATTAATTTATCAACTTCTACTGGCTTAGTTACTCTTTTTGATTTAGTAAATATTCTTTGCTCTGGCTTAACAGACCTTTCCATTTGAACTAATGTTTCAACTGGTAAAGCGTTATATACAGCTTCAAAATTATTTTTTAAAAACTCATTATAATTATTTCTAGAACCTATTAAATCTTGTATGGTTTTTTTAAGTTCTGTTCTAAATCTTTTTTGAAGCTCATCTTTAAATTTTTTAGTATTAACATCTGGTAGTTTAGTACCAAAAGTTTTTATAACAGCTCGACGAACTTTGTCCATCATTTCCTTACCTAAATTCAACCTTCTTCTAAGCTCAGAGTACATATCTTGCTGTTTGTCATCTAAACCTATTTGATCTATAAGATCTTGTTCTAAGGAAGTATCAGCTTCTACTTGAAAAACAAGAGCACCCTCACTGGTTCTAGCGTCAATATCTTGAGTTCTTTGTGTTACTTTGTATTCTCTATTATATACGTTACCAGCTTTATTTGATATTTGAGAATTAATCCAACCAAATAAACTATCATTTATTTCTGGATTAAAGTTTTTAATATGAGGAGTTAATTCAGCTAAAACCTTTTTAACAAATTCTTTTGTTCTAGCTGGTGACATTGGTACTTTTAATTTAGCTGCTATTAATCTATCTAGTAAACTTTCTTCTTCTATTGTCTTAACAGCAAAAACGTGCCCTACGGTTTTCCAACTAACATTATCCCAACCATATTCAGAACCTATTTCATTAATTATGTTTTCGGCCTCTGTTTTAGAACGTTTATCCTGAGTTTCTTGAGTTTCTTTTGGATCAGCTTTTTCACCAAGCTTACTTTCTAATTTAGTTTTTAAAACTCGTCTTTTAGTTATTTGACCAAACAAACCCTTTCTATTAACATGCTCTGTATATGTTTTTATAAAATCAAATATTTGTTGCCCTGTATTCAATTCAACAGAACCAAGACCAAGACCAGTAAACATATCTTTAAAGGCTTTTGATAATGTTTTAGGACTAGCATCTGGTAAAGGCATTTTATTTTTCTTTATAATATCACTTAACATTTGAAAATATTCTTCCAAAGCTCCAGGTTGAAACTTACCGTCTCTACTTAAATACCCGTTTTGTATTAATCTTTTATCTATACGATCTATTATAGCTTTACCTCTTTCAGTAGTACTTAAAAAATCTTTAAGAGCATCTACCATTTTCTTCATAGAAGCATTATCTACCTTAAAGTTTTTAGACATCATGTAGTGAAGTAGCTCGTGGCCTAAAACATTTGTTTGACCAACAGCCGCCGCAGCAACAGTGTTCACATATATAACACCATCATTTGATAAAAACAAACCCTCTTCACCACTGTATTTAATATTTTTTTCCTCAAGTTCTTTTTTAGCAGCCTCTATTTGTTTTTCATTGTTTAAATATTTTATTTTTAAATCACTACCAAAACCTAAAGTTGCTGCTTGTTTTTTAATTTCAGCTAAATTTTGAAGAAATTCACCAATAGCTTTTTCCGTTGACACATCGACAAATCCATCTGTTAAACTATTTTGCTCTTCTAATATTTGATCTATACGTTTTTCTACATCCTTCTTGTCCTTAACAGACATTTTAGTATTTAACAAACCTAGTTCTTTACTTAAAGCGTCTTGTTTTTTAGCATAATTAATCAGCTCTTTATTTGTCATACTACCAAAAGCAGTCTCTAATTGCTGATCGTGTAAAGTGTTTTGTTTGTTTAATCCTTTTAATTTGTTTTCAAAATAATTTTTCTCTTGGCCTTTAGCATTTTTTAGTTTTAACTCTGTTTCTATTATGTCGTTTTGAATCTTTGACTTTTTTGTTTTCCACTTCATAGAAGCTATAGCCATTTGAGCTTGTTGTTTAGTGGGTTTATTAACAACTTCCATAGTACTAGAAAGACCACCACCTAGTACACTACCTATTAAAAAACTATTAACACCATTTCTCCAAAAATCTTTAAAACCAACTTCATCACCATAAATATGCTTATCTGTAGCATCTTGCATTACACTGGTGAAAGATTCAGATAAACCTTCTGATAAAGAACCTCCTATGTAACCTGCTATAAATCTTTTCGTATAACTATCAGTAAACGCTTTAACCGTTTTCTTAGCAGCTCCGCCACCAAGTAGACCGCCACCCGCTCTAAATAACATTGCTCCAGCAAACTCTCCAGCCCACTCAGCACCAGCTTTCATAAAAGATCCTTTTCTTAATAGTGACGCTTCTTTATCTGTAATAATTATACCTTTATCAATATATAATCTTTCTAAATCAGCTACCATTTCTTGTCCGTACACGCTACCACCTAATATACCAGCTCCAATTGCAGCACCTGCAGGTCCAAACGCTAATCCACCACCAACACTAATTGCTAAACTAGGGATTTGAGCTATAGACTGTTCAGCTAGTAAAGTTGCAGCATCTCCAATTCTACCAGTTTGTATAAGATCTTTTGGAGTCATCACTCCACCTTGCTCATCGAAATGTTTTGTAGCAAATTGATTACTTATTTTATTAAAGTCTTTTTGAATTAAATGCACAGGAGATATGTCGCGATCTTCAACCATTTCTTCAATTGTCTTTCCCTGCTTAGCACCTTCAAGTATACGTTCACTCTCAACAGCGGATATTAATCCAGTAGTTATATTTGACGCTACACCCGCATATCCCATACTAGCATTCATAATTAATCTACCAACACCAGTATTCATCATAAATTTAGTTTGCAACCTGTAAAATAAAGGAACATCTTCAAGATATTCGTCAAAACCTGGGCTTATGAGTTCCATGTTTTCTAAGGCTTCAGCGTACTCATCTTTACCCAGCATACCATCTTCATATCTTTTTTTATAATCTTTTACTATATCATTATGAGTAGCTTGCTTCATGTTTCTTTCTGACTCTGTTAATTCAAATAGTTCTTTTGTTTTAGGATTATAACCATGAGTACCATCTTCTACAACTTTTTTTCTTACATCACTTCCGTAACTAGCATTTATATCAAACCATTCTTTGGCTGTATTATAAGTTAGTATTTGATCTGGAGTACTAGATATAAACTCTGCTTTTTTATCTCTAGCCCTCTTTGACATTTTATCTATATCTTTAAATTCCATGTCATAATCAGGTAGTTCGTCACTTAGTTCAATGTTTTGAAACCTACTATCAACAAGTGAATAACCTATTGGATTGTTAGATATTCTAGGATTATCTTTGTTGTAAATATTATTATACCCCTTAATGTTATTATTTAATATTTCATATTCAACTTCATATTCTTTTAATATAGAATTGTAGTTGTTTACTAAATTATTATATTTTTCAGGGTTTTCATCACCATCAATAGATTTCAACTGTTCATTAATAGAACCTAATCTCTCCTCATACTGATTGTCTAATATTTTCTTTTCAGACTGCTTTATTTTAGCTGCAAGTGATTCCAAAGAACCATCTTCCAAGTTGGATTCCGTATTTGTTTGTTGATTTGTTTGAGGCTGGCCCGCCTCTTTCGACTTTCCCGGCACTGTAGATTTTATTGCCGTTGGATTATTTTTTAAAAAATACTCTTCGTATTTTGGCTCAATCTTCACGACTTTACCATTTAATATATATTCTATTTTCATACTGTATCGTTAGTTACCCGTGTTAATATTTATTGCTTATTGATTGTCTGGTATGTAGTTTCCATTTTCGTCAATTGAACCACCTACTACCTCAACCTGCTCTACCTCGTTATCTTTAGTTTCTTTTGCTTCGTTTGAGATGTAAGCACCATGCTGTTGTTCTATGGCTTTAGTAAAGTAATTAGATAAATGCTCTTTTAACATATCTTGATCGCTCATTAAAGCTTGAACTATTGTTTCTGCGTCTTGCTGAGATATTTTATTATCATCACCATCTGTATTTGGATCTAGGCTTTCAACCTTTTTAATAAGTCTTTTTTTTCTTTTCGCATCAGTGGTAGAAGCGCCAGTACTAAATATACCTAAATCATCGTAGTTAGCCGTCTGTAAAGCTTGTGTTAAATCTGCCTTAAAAGAACTATTTGTAATGTTATTCTTGTCTGACGCAAGTGATTTTAAATTTGTATTTTCATCATTAATTATTTTCATCATATCACTTCTAACAGCGCGATAGTTAAAAGTTTTATTACTTTTAGCATCTTCTATAACTTTAGAAGTAGCAGCATCAACCTTACTAAACGTGGCTTTATCTTTTAAGTTACCTTTAATATGTTCTTGTATATCTTCTATTTTAACGAATTGAGGTTGGTCATCTAATAACTGTTGTGCTTCTTCTGGTGTTAAATACTCTCTTTTACCTGTAGTTGAATTAAAATGCAACAGTTTGTTACCAGTTTCTTTGGCTTGATTTATCCAATACAACTTTGCTTTTCTTTTAAACTTTTCATATCCAGCTGTATTATTTTCATACTTGACGCCATCTTTATCTATTTTAAACTTACCATCTGGTGAAACCTTAAATCTACCATCGTCCCAAGCTTGTCTATAGCTCAATAAAGTTTGCTTACCATTTTCGTCTTCAATAACAAACTCTTTTAGAGATGGTCTTTTATCAGCAAATTGAGGTCTCATAATATAACCAACGTCTCCATTTTCATTTGTAA
>CEQC01037478.1_pt1 | contig 10845 bp, 9 predicted proteins | sample 531021 | NCBI WGS metagenome assembly CEQC01 (sample SAMEA2621213, study PRJEB7988) | marine metagenome | biome: marine biome (ENVO:00000447); feature: surface water layer (ENVO:00002042); material: "saline water (ENVO:00002010), including plankton (ENVO:xxxxxxxx)" | depth 5 m
GCCGAGAGGCTCGAGGCGCTCGCCGCCGATGCCGGTTGCGGGTTCCTGCGGCTGCGGCCGGAGCTGGAGGACTGGAACGAGGATCTGAAGGCAAAAAGAAGCAATATGGATGGAAGGGAGGAAGAGAGGGACGGCTGCCGCATGCCCGCCGGCCGCCTCAAGGGTGAAGCTCCGCCCGGCTGACGCCGGCCCTTGACCCGGCCGGACGGAGAGGCGGCCGCGGGAAGGGGTCCGGAAGGGCTGAAGAAGATGGTGATGCCGACAGGGTGCGCCGCGCTCCAGCCCGTGACAGGCCCCAAAGGAGCCCGCCATGACCTCTCCCATCCGCAAGATCCATTTCGGAATCACCGGCCGCCATCAGATGTTCAGATTATTCGACCGCCATGCGCAGCGACCCGATCGCTGGCAGACCGACGACAGTGCCCTCTACGCCGGGGAATGGTTCGAAATCGCCCGTACCGAGCATGACTATATGCTCGAAATCCTGCCGCCGCTCTGGATGCGCGGCGAAATGTTCGCCATGCGCGAATTCCGGACCGGCAGCATCACCAGTGTCTTCTATACGCTCAGCATCAATGGCGTGACGCGGTATTTCCACGCCTATTGCGATCTGTCCGATCCGCGTTCGCCCTATGAGGTGCGCGATGCGATCGTCGAGCGCGAACGGCAGCCGGTCAAGGCGATGACCCGCGACGAGCGCATCGAGCACATCTGGAGCGCCACCCACGACAAGTATCGCGGCTATGCCGACGCGGACTTCCGGCCCGAGCATCGCGGCAAGCGCACTGTCATCGTCTACGCCAAGCCGGGTACACGGTTCGAACTGCTCGAGAGCCTGAGCGATCAGCAGATCTCCGAGAAGCTGCCGGTGCATCTGCGCCACCTGCCGCTGCCTGAAGCAGCGTGAGGTGGGCCATGTTCACATTTCCGATTCTTTCAGTGCGCAAGGTCATCGCGCGCGGCGAAGAGGATGCCGCCGCCAATGGCGGCTTCCGCAATCCCTATTACGGCACCCGTCCGGGAGAGGGCGAAAAGCCCGGCTTTTGGCTCGTCGGCGACGAGGGCGTCTACATCATCTCCAATGGCAAGCTTGCCGAGGGCCAGAAACCGCTCGTCGTTTATTCGACCGAATGCCACCCGAAGGGCGATACCGACTGGTGGGACTACAAGCGCCGGCATTTCGGCGGCGATGACGGCATCGAGTTCATCGATGCCGATCTGCTGGTTCCGAGCTTCAACCGCAGCTTCGGGATCACCCATCTCGGCATCCAGCTCACCGAAAACGACATCTCGTTCTCGCTGATCACCCGCTAATCGCACTTCCAATTCTGCACGTCTCCGACGCTGCCGACTCGCCCGGCGGCGCGGCTTCGTGCGCCCGCCTCACAGGAGACATCACTATGTCAGACCACGATCCATTCACCCTCGACATGTTCGGCAGTTCGCACAGCGGGCTCAGTTCCGGACTTGGCTTCGGCGTCACAGCCTTTTCCGAAAGTCCGGCGATCGAACCCGACAAGGACGTTCCGCTGCCGGCAGCACCGGCCAAGCGGTCCAAGAGCCGACAGCCCGCGAAACGACAACTGGCCGAAGCGCCCGATCGCGGCAGCAATTTCCATCTTTCCGGAAGCCGTTCGTTGGCCAAGGGCTGGAAGGCCCGCGCCCGCGACAATCTCGAAGCCATCGCCCTGGCCGCGGCGATCGCGGCCGAGGATCGGCCGGCGACAGCGGCAGAACAGAAGCGGCTCATCCGGTTCACCGGCTTCGGCGCCTCCGAATTGGCGAATGCCGTCTTCGCCCGGCCCGGAGAGGAGGGGTTCCGCAAGGGATGGGATGAGCTGGGTGAGGAGCTGCAGGCGTCCGTGAGCGAGGCCGATTACGCCTCGCTCGCCCGCTGCACGCAATATGCCCATTTTACGCCCGAGTTCATCATCCGGGCGATCTGGAAAGGGCTCGAGCGCCTCGGCTGGCGCGGCGGCCGTGTTGTCGAACCGGGGATCGGGACGGGTCTCTTTCCGGTCCTCATGCCGGAGGCACTCCGCGATGCGTCCTTGGTCACTGGCATCGAGCTCGATCCCGTGACCGCGCGGATTGCCCGGCTCCTGCAGCCGGTCGCCAGGATCCTCGATGGTGATTTCGCGCACACCGAACTTTCGGCGCATTTCGATCTCGCCATCGGCAACCCGCCGTTTTCCGACAGGACCGTAAGGTCCGATCGCGCCTATCGGTCGATGGGTCTGCTTCTGCATGATTACTTCATCGCGCGGTCGATCGATCTTCTGAAACCCGGCGCGCTGGCCGCCTTCGTCACCTCGTCTGGCACCATGGACAAGGCTAACGCCACGGCGCGCGAACACATCGCCAAGTCGGCCGATCTTATCGCCGCGATCCGCCTGCCCGAAGGCAGTTTTCGCGCCGATGCTGGCACGGACGTCGTTGTCGACATCTTGTTCTTCCGCAAGCGGAAGCCCGGCGAGCCGCAAGGCGACCCGAGCTGGCTAGACCTGGCCGAGATCATTGCCGCCAGTGAGGACAGCGAGGCCGTCCAGGTCAATCGCTGGTTCGTCAGCCACCCCGATCATGTGCTCGGCCGCCACGCCATCACATCCGGTCCATTCGGCGAAGCCTACACCTGCCTCGCCGGTGACGGCGATCTCGAGGCCGCCCTGGATGCCGCCATCCTATCGCTTCCGACCGCCCTCTATGACGGCGAGCCTGCCGAGATCGATTTCGATCTCGAGCTTGGGACGACCCTGTCGAACGTCGCCAGCCCCAAGGAATCCCATGTGCGCGAGGGCAGTTTTGTCTTCGACGCATCAAAGGGCCTCATGCAGGTGCTCGACGGCAAGCCTGCTCCGCTTCCCGTCCGCAAGGGCCGGTCCGGCGAGGGGTTTTCGGAGAAACAGATCAACATCGTCAGGAAGCTGATCCCGGTCCGCGACGCGGTGCGCGCGGTCCTCAAGGCCCAGGAGACCGATCAGCCATGGCGCGACCTTCAAGTCAAACTGCGCATTGCTTGGTCGAGCTTCGTGCGGGATTTCGGGCCGATCAATCACACCAAGGTGTCGATCACCGAGAACGAGGCAACGGGGGAGACGCGCGAGACGCATCGCCGCCCGAACCTGCAGCCCTTCCTCGACGATCCGGACTGCTGGCTGGTCGCCTCCATCGAGACCTACGATCTCGACACGGATACGGCGAAGCCCGGCCCGATCTTTTCCGAGCGGGTTATTGCCCCGCCGTCGCCACCCGTGATCACCAGTGCCACCGACGCGCTTGCCGTCGTCCTGAACGAGCGCGGCCATGTCGACATCGATCATATCGCGGAGCTGCTGCATGAGAACCGAGAGACTGTCATCGAGGAGTTGGGCAGCGCGATCTACCGCGATCCGGCGGATGGGTCATGGCAGACATCCGACGCCTATCTCTCAGGCCCCGTGCGCGACAAGCTGGCGATTGCCGAGGCTGCCGCCGAAATCGATCCTGCGTACAAGCGCAATGTCGAGGCTCTGGAGGCGGTCCAACCGGCCGATCTCAGCCCGTCCGAGATCACCGCGCGTCTTGGCGCCCCCTGGATCCCCGCTTCCGATGTCGTCGACTTCGTCAAGGAGACGATGGGGACCGACATCCGCATTCGTCACATGCCGGAACTCGCCTCTTGGACGTTCGATGCCCGCATGCTGGCCTACCGGGCAGAGGGCACGTCGGAATGGGGCACCAAGCGGCGACACGCTGGCGAACTGCTCGCCGATGCCCTCAACAGCCGTATACCGCAGATCTTCGATACGGTGAAGGACGGCGACAGTGAGCGCCGGGTTCTCAATGTCGTCGACACCGAGGCGGCCAAGGAAAAGCTCACAAAGATCAAGACCGCCTTCCAGAGTTGGATCTGGTCCGATCCGGACCGGACCGACCGGCTGGCGCGGGTCTACAACGACCGCTTCAACAATATCGCGCCCCGATCCTTCAACGGGGACCATCTTCAGCTACCGGGCGCTTGCAGCGCCTTTGTTCTTTATGGGCACCAGAAGCGTGGCATCTGGCGGATCATTTCATCAGGCTCGACCTATCTTGCCCACGCCGTCGGCGCCGGCAAGACGATGACGATGGCAGCAAGCATCATGGAGCAACGCCGGCTCGGTCTGATCTCCAAAGCCATGCTCGTCGTGCCCGGCCATTGCCTCGCACAGGCGGCGCGCGAGTTCCTGGCGCTCTATCCGACAGCACGGATCCTTGTTGCCGACGAGACCAACTTCACGAAAGACAAGCGCCACCGCTTCCTGTCGCGTGCGGCGACTGCTGCCTGGGACGCGATCATCATCACCCATTCGGCCTTCAAGTTTATCGCCGTCCCCGCCGAATTCGAAAAGCAGATGATCGAGGAGGAGCTCACGCTCTATGAGGAGCTGCTCACCCGGGTCGAAAGCGACGACCGGGTGTCGCGCAAGCGGCTGGAGCGGCTGAAGGAAGGATTGCGGGACCGATTGGAGGCGCTCGGCTCGGTCAAGGACAACCTCCTGACCATCTCCGAGATAGGCGTCGATCAGATCATCGCCGACGAGGCGCAGGAGTTCAGAAAACTCTCCTTTGCCACCAACATGTCGACGCTCAAGGGCGTCGATCCGAACGGCTCGCAGCGCGCCTGGGACCTCTATGTCAAATCCCGCTTCATCGAGACGAAAAACCCCGGTCGGGCGCTCGTGCTCGCCTCCGGCACGCCGATCACCAACACGCTCGGCGAGATGTTCTCTGTCCAGCGCTTCCTCGGACTGGAGGCGCTGAAAGAACGGGGCCTGCACGAGTTCGATGCCTGGGCCTCGACCTTCGGCGACGTGGCGACCGAACTCGAATTGCAGCCCTCCGGCAAATACAAGCCCGTCTCGCGCTTTGCGACCTTCGTCAATGTGCCCGAGCTGATCGCCATGTTCCGCTCCTTCGCCGATGTCGTGCTGCCGGGCGATCTGAAGCAATATGTGAACATCCCCGCCCTCGCGACCGGCAGGCGCCAGATCGTCACCGCCAAACCAACGGATGACTTCAAGCTCTACCAGCAGGTGCTCGAGGCCCGCATCAAGGCGATCGAGAAACGCGAGGGGCCGGCCCAGCCCGGCGACGACATCCTCCTGTCCGTCATCACCGATGGCCGTCATGCGGCAATCGATCTGCGACTGGTCGATCCGGACAATGACAATGAATCGGACAACAAGCTCAACAAGCTGATCGAGAACAGCTTCCGCATCTGGCGCGAGACGGCTGCCAATACCTACCTGACCCGCGAAGGAAAACCCTTTGACCTGCCGGGCGCGGCACAGATGATCTTCTCCGATCTCGGCACGATCAGCGTCGAGAAATCACGCGGCTTTTCCGCCTATCGCTGGATTCGCGACGAGCTCGTCCGCCTCGGCGTTCCGCCTTCGGAAATCGCCTTCATGCAGGACTACAAGAAGGCGGAGGCGAAACATCGGCTCTTCGCTGACGTCAATGCCGGCAGGGTCCGCTTCCTAATCGGGTCGTCCGAGACCATGGGCACTGGTGTCAACGCGCAGCTTCGCCTCAAGGCGCTGCATCACCTCGACGTTCCCTGGCTCCCCTCGCAGATCGAACAGCGCGAGGGCCGCATCGAGCGGCAGGGCAATCAGCATGACGAGATCGACATCTTCGCCTACGCCACCGAAGGCTCGATGGACGCGCAGATGTGGCAGAACAACGAGCGCAAGGCCCGGTTCATTACCGCGGCGCTGTCCGGCGACACGTCCGTTCGCCGGCTGGAGGATCTCGGCGAAGGCCAGGCCAACCAGTTCGCCATGGCCAAAGCGATCGCTTCCGGCGATCAGCGCCTGATGCAGAAGGCGGGACTTGAAGCCGACATTGCCCGGCTCGAACGCTTACGCGCGGCGCATCGCGACGATCTCTTCGCCGTTCGTCGGCAGATCCGCAACGCCGAACGCGATATCGAGCACGACACCCGCCGGATTGCGGAGATCGGTGAAGACATCAAACGACGGGTTCCGACTACCGGCAATGCCTTCGCAATGACCGTTGCCGGACAATCCTTCACTGATCGCAAGCCCGCCGGCCGCGCGCTGATGAAGGAAGTCATGACCCTCGTGCATCTGCGGCAGGAGGACGAGACGACACTCGCGACAATCGGTGGTTTCGATCTCGTCTTCTCCGGCCAACGCTTCGGCAACGACGAATTCCAGTATGACGTCGCGCTCGCACGGACCGGCGCGGAGACCGAAATCGATCTCGCCCTGACCGTCACGCCGCTCGGCGCGGTCTCGCGTATCGAGCATGTGCTGGCCGGTTTCGAGGACGAGCGGTCGCAGTATCGCTTCCGGCTCGACGACGCCAAGCGCCGGCTGGCCTCCTACCAGTCCCGCCAGGGTGGCGAATTCGGCTTTGAAGACGAGCTGGCCGACAAACGCCGGCAGCTCGATGGCATCGAGGCCGATCTGGCGGACGAAGTCCTGAAGGAGGGGAAGGAAGCCATGGAGGCGGCCTGAGAAATGAAAAGAGCGGGAGGGGACCGGTCGCAGACCGGTCGGGTCCGGTGACGCTCATGCTCAACCGCCGCCTGCGCCATCCCGGCCCGTCGTCCTTCGCAGGGCTTGTGAGCCCCGCTCGTCCGGCCGGGCAGGGACGCTCGGCCGCAGTTGCACCGGTCCGCCCGCTCCGCGGTCCCGGGGATGTCTTCGAGAAGAAGACGAGAAAGGGAGCCGGCGGCATGCCGGGTCCTCAACCCTAACCAGGAGCTTCCCATGCATATCATCAAGATCGACCCGCGCGCGCTCAAGGACAATCCCGACGACGCCCGCAAGTCCAAATCCACGCCGCAGGGCGATGCGCTGTTGGCCGCGACCATCAAGGCCGTCGGTATCATCCAGCCGCCCGTGGTTTCTCCCGAAGCCGATGGCGGCAACGGCTTCATCATCCAAGCCGGCCATCGCCGCACCAGGGGCGCGATCGCGGCAGAGCTCGAGGAGATCGAAGTCATCGTCACCGATCCCGCCGCCGACGGCGGCGCCATGCGTTCCATGGTCGAGAACATCGCCCGCGAACCGCTCAATCCAGTCGACCAGTGGCGCGCGATCGAGCGGCTGGTCGCGCTCGGCTGGACGGAAGAGGGGATCGCGGCGGCGCTGTCGCTTTCGGTGCGCCAGATCAAGAAGCTCCGGCTGCTGGCCAATGTGCTTCCGGCCATGCTCGACCAGATGGCGAAGGGCGACATGCCGGATGAGCGGCAGCTCCGGACCATTGCCGCCGCCTCGATTGCCGAACAGAAGGAGGTCTGGAAGGCCCACAAGTCCAAGAAGAACGAAACCACGTCGTGGTGGTCGGTCGCCAATGGCCTCTCCAAGACCCGCATGTATGCGCGTGACGCCAGCTTCGACGACGAGCTGGCGCAAGCCTACGGGATCGCCTGGGTCGAGGACCTCTTCGCGCCCGCGGACGAGGACAGCCGCTACACGACCGATGTTGAGGCTTTCCTCGGCGCCCAGCAGGAGTGGATGACCAACAACCTGCCCAAGAACGGCATGATCACCGAGTCCAACAATTGGGGTCAGCCGGAATTGCCGAAGAAGGCCGAGCGGGTCTACGGCAAGCCGAAGAAGTCCGATTGCACGGCGATGTATCTCGACCGCGAGGGCAAGGTGCAGTCGGTCGTCTACCGGATGCCCGAGCCCCAAACAGCGAACGGAATGTCGGCGAAAGGCAAGGGTGGCGAGGGCCGCGCCCTCGCGCCGGCGCAGCGCCCCGATGTCACCCAGAAGGGGCAGGACATGATCGGGGACTTCCGCACCGATGCGCTGCATGAAGCGCTTCAACGCGCGCCGATCGAGGACGACACGCTGATGGCGCTGCTCGTCATCGCCTTCGCCGGTCAGAACGTTCGCGTCGATTCCGGCTCGGGCAATAGCGGTTCGTTCCGCAGCCAGATCGCACCCCATGCCGCGATGCTCGTGGACGAAGCCGGCAATCTCACTTTCGACAAGGACACGCTCCGCGTCGCGGTCCGCTCGGTGCTGATCGAGGTGCTGTCGTGCCGCCGCAACATGTCGAACAGCGGCATTGTCTCGCGGATCGCCGGCGCCGTCGTCGGGGCCGACAGCTTCCTGCCCAACATGGGGACCGAAGACTTCCTTCTGTGCCTCTCCCGGCAGGCCCTCGAAGGCGCATGCGCGGACACTTCGGTGCTGCCGCGCAACAAGGTCCGCGACACCCGCGCGGCGCTTGTCGAGCATTTCAGCCAAGAACGCTTCGTGCATGCGTCGGCGCTGTTCGCGCCAGATACCAACGAACTCGCCGACTGGAAGGCCCACAACGAGATCGTCGAGGATGAAGACGCCACCGACGTCGATGGCTCCGTCGAAGAGCCGGATGAGAGCGACATCGACCCGGATGCCGTCTCAGAAGGTTTCCGCGAAGCCGCCGAATAGCGGCGTCCTCCCTTCCGAACGCACATCGCGCCGCCGGCATCGTCCGGCGGCGCTTTCGTTTCCAATCCCGAAAACAGGAGGACATCACCCATGTCCGCGCAACTGATCTCCGACACCGCGCCGCTCGGTGCGATCATCCGCTATTCCGACGGCACACCGCGCCTGCCAGAACGGCACCGCCGCAAACTCCAAGCCTGGGAGCGCCACAACAATACGGGCCGGCTCGTCAAGAAACATGCCGCCACCATCGTTGGCCAGACCACCATCCCGGCCAGCTTCACGTTTCACGAGGGGGACTTCGGCAGCAAGGCCGTCATCATACTTCGGGTCTTCAGGACCTTCTCGATCGATAGCGCTCTCGCGTTCTCGGTTGTCGAGCATCCCGCCGCAGGCTCGATCCTCGTGCTCGATCGTCCGGGTGACGCCGGCGAACTGGTCCATGTCGCTCAACACCAGCAGGCGGCCGACGAATGGCTGTCGCGCCACGGCTATCCCAATGCCCAGCTGCACGAAGTAACGGCCGACGAGGTTCCCGCGGGGAGCGGCAAGGGGAGGGCGGCATGAGCCTTTCCCGACACAAAACGGATCCGACGCCGGCCCAGGAGGTTCGTTTCGCCACCAGTGCCGAAGGGTTGCCGGTTGCACAGTTCGGCGACACCGCTTTCGCCATGCTGCCCGGTCGCGACGGAACGCATTTTCTTGGGCATGCGTGGCGAATACGCCGCCCGCTCGATGAGCTGCTCCGCAAGGACTTCTACGGGCATGGCGGTGTGCTCGCCGATCAAGAGGCGTTCCGCGCCAAGGTGCTCGAACAGGCCGAGCACATCCGTGAGAGGCAGGCGCTCGGACGGCACGAAATCCGCTCCCACGCAAACACGCCATGGGGACCGTCGCAGGGCGCGACGGTGTTTGCCGAGGGTGTCGTCTGCCACTCGACCGCTGGCCATGGCGGTTTCCATCTTGCGACCGACCGCAATGCGAAGGTCGACCGGCGACTTCGCCGGCCCGGCGGCTGGTACGAGGAAGACGCGGAATGGGCGATCGTCGCGCTCACCTTTCCGCATCTCTTCACGAGCTTCGAACGGCGTTGCGCCGAGCAGACCGTGAAAGACAGCTGGCCGGATGCCTGGGAAGCGATCTTCGCAACCGTGCTCGCGCCCGGCCAGTCTCATGAAAAGGATCGGCGTGCCTTTCATGCGCGGCACGCGGGCGACTGGATTGTGATCTCCGCCATCAAGTCCGAGCACCACAGCCGTCATGTGGAGGTCATCGCGACCCTTGGCGGCCACCGGGACCGGGGGGCCGACCAACGCCGGTTCCTCGTTCCGTCCGGCGAATACGAGATCGGCCGTTTCGGTTTCGTCGTCGATCCCGACCGGCACGAAATCTACGAAGGTCCGTCGAGCTTTGTCGGATGGGGGCGGTGATGCCGGTCCCCTGGAAACTTATCGCCTCAGCCTTTGGCTGGCGCGCCGGCTTCAGGCTCGAGGGCGCCCATCCCCGGCTCGTCATCCATCACAGGCGCCACAGCGCTCGGCTAGTCGGCGCCGACGCATGGAAACGCGCCGTTCTCATCTCGATCCGCGCCCCCGAATTCGTCCATCCAAAAGGGAGACCCTCTTCATGAGCACCTTTATCGTTGCCATCCACCTTATCGTCGATACGAACGGCCCAAATCCGCGCGCAGAAATCATTGCCGCTCTAGGGGCACAACTCGACCAGCCCGCGGCACCTGTGCCGGCTACAGGCGGCATTCTCGACTGGGCCGTCGCCGGCGAAGACCTGGCTGCGTCCATGGCTCCGGTTACCATTCCGTCCGACTACAGACCCGGGGCCACGCAATTCCCGCAATGGCCCCGAGTCGTGCCGAAACGGGCCGCATCATGATGGCCGCCAAGCGAGCGAGACTGCTGCGTCGGATGGAATTAGCGCACCGGCAGACGAGGGCGCACCTTGATCGGATCGAACGGCAGATTTCCGCCAAGGCGGAACGCATGACCACGACCGCCAAGGCGAAGGCGAGATCGCATCCGCGCGGCGGATCGCGATGGACACGCTCGGATGAAGCCCTTTTTCGGGCATATGTCGACCAGATCAGTTTCGAGAGGCGCGGCGAAATCGAGGCGCTCACCCGAAAGCTTTCCCGGCAGGAAGTTGCGATCGACGCCGTCAGGGCAAAGAGTACCAATCTTGGATTGCGCGAAGGAGCGGATGCGCAGCCGGCATGCTGACGGCAAAGGCGCATCGGCGCGCCATGGTCATTTCCTTCACGTTGGGCGTCGGTGGAATGCCACCCCTGCAGGCCCTCCCTTCGGTTCTGGTCGCGGTCGTAAACCGGCGGCCGGAGCCTTCAAGGCCGCTGACGCGCCGCGGTGCGGCCGCGCGCACCATCCTCGCCAAACCG
>CEQC01003741.1_pt1 | contig 10827 bp, 11 predicted proteins | sample 531021 | NCBI WGS metagenome assembly CEQC01 (sample SAMEA2621213, study PRJEB7988) | marine metagenome | biome: marine biome (ENVO:00000447); feature: surface water layer (ENVO:00002042); material: "saline water (ENVO:00002010), including plankton (ENVO:xxxxxxxx)" | depth 5 m
CCATATCTCATACATGAATTTAAAATCTTAATAAGTGTTTGTATATAATCATCAAGTAGAGATGGGCATAATGAAAATAACCTCGTGATTAATAAGTGTGATGTAATTGACTTATCATTTATCCAAGTTGGTATTCTTTCTTTAAAAACATATCTACCGTAAAGGTTTGAATTATCATATATGCCAATATTAAATTCATCTTGTAATAAAGACCTAGCTGAATATTTAAATATTCTTTTTACAGAGCTCATAATTTTTTGTAGGTCTGAATTTTGTTTTAATAGTGTAAGGGTTTTGATTAGTAATAATATTTCAGCCTCACTTTTTTTACCAAACATACCAAAATCTTTTATCTGTGCATCTTCACACCAATACATTGTGCCGTGAACATACTTTGATATTTCCTTCATGTGTTCTGGATCACATGAAACTGGTGAACCATCTGTAAAAAGTATTATAGCCTTTGGTGCTTTTTGTTTTAAATTTTCAAGTGTATCTATGGTTTGTTTGAATCTATCTTCTTTTGTAATTACACCAACTCTGGGCTCTAACGCTGAAGTAACTATGAATAAATTTTTATCAGGTATTATTGATGCCATTCTATATCTGGATACATTTTAACTGTTTTAGTTTCTACGTTGTAATGTTGTTCTGTAATAAAATAAACCATATCTGCTACATCCTCTGGTCTTAATAGTTTATCTAATTTATCATGAAAGTCTACATTATCTTTCCACATTGGTGTATTTACACCACCTGGATGTATACTTGTTACTTTGATATTCTTTTCTTTTAACTCTTTACCTAGAACACCAGCAAATCCTGTGAGCCCGTGTTTTGTAGCACAATAAACAGATTGATTTTCTAATTGTTCTAGGCCTGCAACTGAGTTTATAAAAAATATTTTAGAACCTGAGTTCATTAAAGGTAAGAATGTTCTAGTTATGAACATTGGGGCTTTTAAATTAACATCAATCATGTACGACATATCGTTCATATTCATATCAGAAAAGGACTTGTATTGAAATAAAGCTGCATTATTAACTAACACATCAATTTTTTTATCAGTTAATCTATTAGCTATCACCTCAAGCCTAAATGGGTCAGCAACATCAGCATTCCAATGAAAATAACTCTCATGCTTTATAATGTTAGCGCCACCTCTAGCTAACCCCTGTACTTCATAGTCTTCAAGTAAAAACCTATCTGTTATAGCTCTACCAATGCCCTTTGTAGAGCCTGTTATTAAGACTCTTTTTTTAAAAATATTTGGTTTCATGGTCATGAAAATTCCCTATAAACTTTTATCACATCTTTAATTTCATCAGAGCTTAGATCATTTATAAAATTATAATTACCAACATCTATCGGTATTGGTATTCTTTGTTTATTGTTTCTATGTTTCATGGTATCAGATAAAGCTTTATTAATCAAGTCAATATCCATAAAATCTTTGTGTTTTGTAGGCAGTCTTAAATTTCTTGCTAAGTTAAATATTCTCATCAAGTCATCATGTTCTAATTTATTTCTATAATATGCAATACAAGAACTAAAAAGGCAATCAAGTGTTACTGCTTCACCATGTAATAATGATTCTTTGTTTTTCATTTCTATAATTGGACTAAATGTATGACCAAAATCAACACACCTATCTAATTCTTTTTCCCATAAATTAGGTGCTAACTCTTCTATCATCTCTGATATGGCTAAATTAATTACACGAACAGGCACAGCACCATACTGAAACTTCTCTTCTAAGAGTTGATGACTATTCTCTTCTAATAAATCAAATAACTCACTTGATTTGATTACTGCAAGTTTAAATATCTCTGCAAGGCCATTCACGATCTCTCTTAACTCTTGTGTCTTTACAAACTTTTTATCTATAAGAGTTGCAATTGGTGGGTAGTATGCACCAAGTCTATTACGTCTATCAAAATAATTTGTTGCAACTTTTACACCAACTGAAGCATCAACAATAGCTAAAAGAGTTGTCGGTATTTTTATGTAAGGTATGCCTCGTCTGTAAATACTACAAGCAAAACCAACAATATCTAAACAAACACCACCACCTATTGCAATGATTGGTTCTCTTCTTGCTACTTTACTCTTTTCAAAGAATGATAAAATTTTATCAGTTGTCTCCCACGTTTTATCTGGTTCAGAACATTTGATTTTCAAGATTTTAAAATCTCGTTTCATCCTTTCAAAGTAATTATGAATAGCACCAGAATATAAATTATAAACATTTTCATCACATACGACTAGGCTTCTAGTTTCTTCTGTATAACTAATCATATCATAATTTTTTGGATCAAAAATATTATTAGAATAATGCACAGTAAATGAAACTGGTAAAGATGATTCTATTTGCCAAGCTCGCTTTGATTGATAAAAATTACCCAAAAGATTATTCAAATAAATTCCTTAATAAATGACAAGCATGAATATAAAAGTATTTAGCATGAGACACATGACCAGCTGCACACTTAAATGGTAACATACGAATAAATTGTGTCGCCTCTAAAACATCAATCAACATTTTATCTTCTTTCTTTATGGTAGACTCAAAGAGTTGATTAAAGTATTCTAAAGGTTCTGGTACCCGTTTTATGTTTATATACGGCATAACGGTATGCTCTCTATATGAAACAGTAGCTGAGTTATAGAGTTCGTAATGACTACGACTACTTTGAAGAACCATTGCATAATCTAAAAACTTTGTATCAATTATACTCTCTTCGTATGGGTCTATGAATACAATTGACTTATCTTTAAAAGAATACATTGTATTTTCCAAAGTTGGATTACCATGTATGTGTTCTTCACTCTCTAACTTTAATTCAGAAAAATAATTTTTTAGTTCATCTAAGTAGTTATTAAGGCCATGTGTAATTACACCTTTAAATTCATAAGTACCTCTTTCGTAGAATGAATTGAACTTATCATCTTTTCTGGCATCTTCTATTTTCTGCTCAACTTCTTCTATAAAATATAGTAGCGGTGCACCTGAGTTCGGCCTATATGAAAATTTATGTATGGCTCTGAGACCAGTTACAAAAGCATGATGTATCTTCTCAACTTCATTAAGTGATAATTTTTTATCAGTTAGTATTTCAAATAAATTTTTGTGATTTGAAAGATACTCTAAATCAAAATACGCCTCATCATCATCATATGACACATTTAAAACTTTAGGGAATAAACCAGGTAAATCTGATTCAAGTCTTTGTAATTTTTTAAGCTGAGAATACCATCTCACATAACCATACTCTCGGTCTTTTGTGAGTGATACACATTTTCTAATGAACTTCTTATCACCTTCTTTAATAAGATAGGTTGAGCTCAATGAACCACCCTTTAGTTTCGTTTTTTCAATGCCCATTTTGTATATTCCATACTATATTCTTCAGGTGAACCAAGAACAATTGTCTCTTGATTTTTTACTAACTCATTCGTCATAACTGGACTATTGTTATTTAATATAGCAGATATAATATTTGCTATGTATATTTCTCCAGAATTATTTATATTCTCAAAGGTGCCTTTATATTCATATGCAGAATGAAAACAGTACAAACCAGAACTTGCAAACGGTGAGATTACATCTTTCTCAACTATATCTAAAATATATTCTGCATCTTTTTTAACATATGAATAATTAGGATTGTTTGCAACGAATATATCAACATAAGCCCTTGCGCCAGTTATACCAATCAACTTCTCTTCTATTTCCTTGAAGTTTCTATTTGTAAGAAATGTATCTGCATTATGAACGTATATTGGTTTATGTTCATCTTTGACCAATGTTGCACCAATATATGCTGTGTGTGCCTGACCATTCGTGTCACCAATGTAATGTATATTATTTTCTGATAGGCCTATCTTTTCTATTTCTTTTACTAAGTCGTTTTTAAAGTATTGGTCTCTTTTATTTGCAAGTAGTAGTACATCATCAAACTTGTAATCTTTTTGAAACTCAGCAACGATTGCGGCCACAATACAAGTATCACGCCATGGTAATAAATATTTTGGTACATCAAAACCAACATCATGAAATCTGGTGTTTAAACCAGCCATACATATAATCAAACTGCCCATTGTTCAAAGTCCTCTCTAATCAAAGAATGCCAAGTACCATTATGTGGACCAGGAGGAAACGGGTGGTCAATATTACAATAAACTAAATTTTCACCAACCATGTCATGATATTTCCAATTGGCACTCATTAAATCTTCACACATCATTTGTGTGCCTTTATCATAATGATAATCAATATAATCAAATGTTTTAGCGTAGGCGTTCATCACTCTTGAACCAGAAAAAGCAAACTGGTCATTACCAAAATCCCTTGCAGGTGTCATTCTACAATTTGGTATGTGTAGTTTGTTATTATTCAGCTCTTCAAAAGGTATACGAACATTGATTGCAAAATCAAATCTTGATCGTATGACCCAATCATACACAAATTTATTCTTCACCTCCTCTTTTACCTTGAGTTGATTGCATTTCTTAATTGCATACAACTGAGCATATGTTGATAATGCAGGTTTCTTCACCTTCCAGTTTGGTTGAGGTGGTGGCACTCTCGTATACTTTGATAAGTCTGGATTAATTGACTCTTCAATCATACTACCTTTTGGCTTATAAAGGTCAATCAACTCATTTAAGTTAGGTGATTTCCAAGTGTGAATAAAAACATCAACGTCATTATTTTCTATAATGTTTTTGTAATGATATTCATAACCTTTTTCAAAACTTCTAGGTTGCCCTGATATACAAAGTGCTATTTTCATTTTGTGTATTTCATTTGTATTATGTGTCGCCATGCTGGTACCCTATCATATTGATGAACAATTGTAAAGGGTTTTCCTTTAGAAGTTTTAATTAAGCCACCCTCCATGATTGGCGATTCCTCTAGTAAGAGAGGTTTAAATTGTTCTATCTTTGCCGGGTCAACCGTTGTACCTAATTGACAAGCCCAACCATCTTCAGATTTTAAATACCTAGATGTCTTTGTATATGGTGGTTGAGAGATCATGAAATTGAAAGTTGATTGGTCGCAAATTGGTATTGGTTTACCCATACAAGATGAAAATATATTAATTAGTAGAGATTTCATAGCTTCACCTGTGCCACCTAAAACACCTACATTATAGATTTCATTCTCTTTAAAAATTTCATGAATGTATGGGCCGTAAGTATCAAGCAAGTTTTGATTGCCCCATGGTTCATCTTTATACAACATACTTTCAGATGCGAATACTAAGTCATGTTTTATATTCATCACTTCACCATTTTCAAATGTCTCTGTACATTGCTCTTGTACAAACTTACATGGGTCACTCTGAAAGATTACATCTTTTACATCAGTTGTAACTACCCAATCGTAGGGCTCTGCTTTTCTTAGATATTCATACATATGCAAAAACCTCTCGACATGAGGTGGCATATTTGATTCGTGTGTGAGATTACCTTCATCATCTTTTTTAAAAGCAATAATCTTAAAACCTTCTTCTTGAACTTTTAAAACTGTTGTTTTATCACAGTTCATTAAGACTAAAACTTTTTCACCATCAAATCCAGATTGGTTGATTGAATTACACCAATACTGTAAAGTAGACCAATCATAGTTGCTTGCACAACCAATAATCAAATTTCTCATAACAAACTCCAGTTTTTATTTTATATAGTTTTTAAATTTTTTCATTCTTGAATATGGTGTATCATTCATATATTTTTTTACAGCTTTATCTGTGCCTTCTTCACCTGCACCATATTCTTCTTCTACTGTACCTTCTTTGTAATATGGGTTCTTAGGGTCTGCATCTTTTGTTTCATCTGGCCACCAATCATTTGTATAGGTTTTGCCAGTTTCAAACATCTTTCTCATCTCTAAGATTCTTTTCTCATACTCTTTCTTACTTGGCTTCACTCGACCTGCAACTATATCTAAAACATAATTAAGTGTTACTGCATTTGCTGTAAGTGAGCCACATCTTGCACCAACTTCGTTTTTAAGAAAATCTAAAAGTATTGATTCACTACTGTTCACCATGTCTTCTGCAAATTCGTGTGGCACTTTTAGATCAATATAACTATAAACAAAGTCGTAATGTGGCGCAGGAGAACCATGTAATATATGTTCATCTAGTACCACAATTCTTTTGAATCCATCTTTACCATACCAAACTGCTCTCTCACCAGTAAGTTCATCGGGTTGACCAAATGTCTTGGTTAGATGCTTTGAATACTTAACAGGTTCGGCATATGTCCATTCATTGTATGGTGAACTATCTTCGTTCACACTCTTATGTAGTTTAACACCAGTAACATTATGAATCAAATCTCTAAACTCTTTGTGTTTCTTATTCTTAATATGTGAGTTCAATTCTTTCTTTTGTTGTGGTGTGGCCTTAGAGTGAAACTTAACTAACTCTTCAAATCCAAGATTGCCAGCATAAGCCGCTTCATTCATCTTTTTAGTTTTTCTTTTCATCATATTGATGAATGAACGATATACAGCAGCCGCTTCTGATTTACCCATCACTCGAGCTCTTTGCTCCATAGCTATCGCTGCTTGAATCTTATGGGCGTGGGATCTTCCACTTGCTTTGATTTTTCGTACTGATGCTTGTGCATCAGACTTGGATGCGAATTTGAGGCCGTGTATGGTGCCTTTAGGGTTTTCATCTGTATATAAGTCTGAATGTTTTTTAGAACCTGCTGGTTGTCCAGGTTTTCTTGGTATTCTTTTATTACTCATTATCCTCTCGTAAGTTTTAACACTCTCTGCATTTGTTTTTCTAATAAATTACCACGATTAGGCCAATGAATATAAGCCTGTTCTCTGGATTTATATAGGTTAGTTAGGAAAGGCATAATTAATTTTTCTAATTCACTTAGTCTTTCTTTATATTGTTCAACTGTAATGTCCTTCTGATAACTCTCTTTCTTTAACTCTTCTTGTACTGCCTCATATTCCGTTTCATCAACTGCTGTGAAGCCGAAATCCATATCTCCATATTCATGTATGATTTTATCTATATCGTAAGCCATTTATTTGTCCCATTGTTTTTTAACTGTGAAATTTTGATGTGAAAATTCTAAACGATCAACAAGTTTCAAGGCACCACCTGTTAGTTTGTCAACTGCAACAAAACCCTCTGGGTTTGTAATCTTAAAACCATCATCTGTTCTTACAAACGTGCCCGTAATCTGTCTCATCTCTTGTAGCTTGCGTATGATGATTAATTTAGCATCAACAATCTGATTCATTAGATTAAATATTTGTACTAACTGCATTGCTGATTGTCTAAAGAATCTCATCATTTCATTCTTTTCTTGTTGTCTTTTTCTTTTTGTCTCAGCTCTTTTTGCCTTGAGTATTTCTTTGTTTAGTTTTTGTTCTACAAATCGAATCAAGTTTATTGTATGCACACTTGTGTTTCTAATTTTTTCACCTGCACGAACTGACTTGTTATTGAATGTTTTTATTTCTGTAAGTATCTTGTCATTGATTGATAAACGATTTAAGACCTGAGCGTTGATTGTTCTAAATGTTCTGCCTGCCTGTGAGAGTATATTTGTAATCTGTCTTGTCTCTGCATCTGTAAATGTGGCAGTACCAGAGGCATCGGTGAAAGAAGCATCACGAAACCAAACGTCCTTTGTTGGTTGTAATCTACCAATGTCTATGTTAAAGGATGGCTTCATAGTTCTGAGTGTTCTACCTGAATACGAGGTATGAAAAACAATACCAAGTTGAGCGGCCTGCATTTTTTTAGCTAAGATAGAATTTTCTGGTACTGCATAGACAATTGTGTTTGGTTGAAACGTAATGTATCTCTCACCTTCAATCGTTTCTCTCTTCAAGTCTCCTTTTGTAAACATCATATCACCTTGTAATACACCTTTGATACCAAGTTTTGGTAAAAAGGCCAAAGCTATTTTAAGTTTTTCATTCAGACCACCTGTCGGGTGGTTCTTATCTATATCTCTGTCTCTATAATTAAGTTTAGGTGTTACATTAAATACTGATTTAGTGCCAACAAAAAATTTACCATTTGCAGGATTTATACCAGCGAAAATGGCAGGTGCACCATCCCATTTTGTTGTAACATTTACTTTAGATGCGGACTTACCTGCAAGCATATCTCTCAACGATTGTAAAAAGTTGATTGACTCTCTGGCGCCAGCAACACCACGATTCAAGACATTATCTTCTAAATGTTCTAAGTGAAGATTCTTGTCTTGTCTGGCTTCTTGTAAAAATTCTGTGAAGTTCATAGGTATTTAAAGTTACACATTAATCTTGTTGGGTAACCGTCACCTCCTTGAGTATCTCTTATATTAAAATTCATTAAATATTTTTTTGTTTTCACCTCTACGTCTACTCTTTTGCCTGTGCCAGTTTTTCCACCATAATAAACAGTAAGAGGGCCAACTACAGTTGAAGCGTCTTGCATATATTTTTTAGTAACATTGAAAACTTTTACGTCACCTTTTTTAAGTTGATGTACAACTGTATAACCATAACCTATACCACTTTCTATGAGTTTTTCTAATTTAGATTTTTTAGAAGCTGATAATTTTATTTCTTGTTCAAATCCTCGATAACTATTTTCGTTAAATGGTTCGGTAAATAAAGCTGGGTCTATGCCAATTAATTTTAATAACTTCAAACCATTCTTATCTGTTATATTACCGCTTTTGATTTCTGGTGTTGTCAATATTGTTTTGACCCCAACATTAAAAAATGTAACAGTCGTGGTTGATTTTAAACTTAGATACACCGATTTACCATTATTTTTTAATGTTATATCAGTTACCATTTTACCAATATTATTATCAGGTGGTGCCATGATTGTTATGTCTGGTGTAAATTGTAACGGTCTCTTTGTATTTGCAGCTCCCTCTTGTAAAACAAATAAGTCTTCCCAATTTTTGAGTATGGTCTTGTCATAGACCTCCTCAACAGCTGTTAATAAATCAGCGTCTTGAATTTTTTTACCAGTCCACCAGTTTTCAAATGCTGGTCCTAAATCTTTTTCAAATTTACCACCTTTATTATTAACACCTCTACCGCCAGCTGAACCATCTCCAAATCTAATTTTTATTTTCTTTAAACTAACCGCCTTTTTGATTGCTGATTCTGTTATAACACCTTTTAATTTTCTTGATACATTAACAGAAGATATTTTTAATGGATCTATGTTTATTGGTGTATCTATAATGTCTTTTGTTTTTTTATCACTTTTTAAATAATTTAACAATTGACTTATTTCACCAACCTTTGCTATTTGGTCAGCATTTTTAGGGTTTAATTTTTTAACAACTTCTGTTGCTGTTTTTGGAAAAAATGTGTATGCCATCATGTTATTTATCCTAACATGATTACCGAATAATGTCAATCTCTTTTTCACCTGTCCATACTTCTAACTCTTTTCTGATTCGATTGTCTCTTTTTAGAGACACATATCTGTTTGAGGCTTTCTTTTTCCACCAGTTAATTACGTTCTTCAGATAGTGTTTATCGTGGTTATCCTTGTCTGGAACCAACTTATCGGTCTTACCAGTCACCACATCAACAAAGTTGGAGAAACCATAGGAGGAGGCGTAATATCGTTTCTTTTCAGTCAAATTAAGGGCTTTGTTGATTGTTTGATTAAACTTATCTAAATCACTTTCATCTAAAGCAGCCTTGATGAGCGCCTGTATTTTTGTAGATATTTTAAGTTTTCTTGATGAGGCGTCCTCTGGCACTAACGGTTCACCAACAGCATTTTCCATATACTCTTTTAGATCATCATATGGTTTTCCGTGCATCAATGGTAGAAAATTAGAGTCTGTAAGACCTTTAAATCTGATATATGGTTTCATACCATCATACTGTGAACTAGACTTTGATGATCCATACAAACTAGTAGTTTCAAACAAACAGACATTCATGCCTTTATACTTTTTATTCATCATCTCACGAACATGGTGAGAACAACAAATACCTGCAAGTAATTTACCACCAAGTGCATTGAAACCAAATGGTTGTGTAGGCACGATTGCAAAACCCATAATTGTAGTATTGTTAAATGCTTTTGCTTTTTCTGGACTCTCTGTAAAAATACTATTCAGTAATTGGTTTCTTGGCTTCATGTTAATTACAGGAGAACCAATACGAATAAAACCAAGCCACTTGTTTGTATTCTTTTCTAATACACCTAAACGCAATTGTTTTCCTGGTATACTTGTCATGTTTGAATGTGATGATATGATTGATAGATAATTATCCCAAAGATTTTGTTGCATCTCATGGACCTCAATCTTCATATCTTCTGGGTGCATATCACTATCATTAAACAAATCTGTTTCAGGCCCCATACCTGGAAGACCAACAGGCACATCTGAAAGTGCATTTAGTTTTTGTTCACGAATGTAATCAGCAATGCCATCAAAACGGTCAAAGTAATCGGAGAAAACTTTTGCACCATATAAAGCTTGTTCTCTAGTTATTTTCATACTTTAAATCCATCAAACTTTTCTCTTGTGCCAAATGTGTTAATTGGTTTATCTGGCCCATCTGGCCCATTATCTTGACCTGAGTCTAACAAGTCATCTTGACCACCTTGTTCTACATCATACAATCTCATCTTGGCTCTATCAACACCAAGAATAAACTTCTTATAATAACTTGGATCATTGTAACGATTCTTTTGTTGTTTGACCATAATCTGATTCAGTTCTTCAAGTTGTTCATTTGATATGATTGCAAACATAAAGTCGGCTGTTGCAGGTAAACCAAATGATTCTGAAACATCTTCAAGACCTGGA
>CEQC01003293.1_pt1 | contig 10824 bp, 11 predicted proteins | sample 531021 | NCBI WGS metagenome assembly CEQC01 (sample SAMEA2621213, study PRJEB7988) | marine metagenome | biome: marine biome (ENVO:00000447); feature: surface water layer (ENVO:00002042); material: "saline water (ENVO:00002010), including plankton (ENVO:xxxxxxxx)" | depth 5 m
AAATCGCTCAAACTGGAGACCGGTGAAGCGCCCGGTTTCGAACCTGCCTGGCGGCTTTATGAACGCGGCGGTTTCTCGCAATGCGGGGCGTTTCTCGACTATCCCGATTCAGGCTATTCACGATTTTACGAAAAGAAGCTTACGCAATGACCGATCTTACCAGCCTCACGATCGCCCAGGCCCGCGCGGAACTCGACAAGGGCAGCTTCACCAGCGTCGAACTGACCAAGGCCTATCTCGATGCCATCGAGGCGGCTAATCCGGCCATCAACGCCTATGTGACCGTGACGCCGGAAAAGGCGATCGAGATGGCGGAAGTGGCCGATACCCGCATCGCCAGCGGTTCGGCCGGTCCGCTCGAGGGCATTCCGCTCGGCATCAAGGATCTGTTCGCCACCAAGGGCGTTCACACCCAGGCCTGCAGCCACATCCTCGACGGCTTCAAGCCGGAATATGAATCCACCGTGACCGCCAATCTCTGGCGCGACGGTGCGGTCATGCTCGGCAAGCTGAACATGGACGAGTTCGCGATGGGCTCCTCCAACGAGACCTCCTACTACGGCGCGGTGAAGAACCCGTGGCGCCAGGAAGGCTCCAACATGGATCTCGTTCCGGGCGGCTCCTCGGGTGGTTCCGCAGCTGCCGTCGCCGCCAATCTCTGCGCCGCGGCGACCGCGACAGATACGGGCGGTTCGATCCGTCAGCCCGCCGGCCTGACAGCCACGGTCGGCATCAAGCCCACCTATGGCCGCTGCTCGCGCTGGGGCACGGTGGCGTTTGCCTCCTCGCTCGATCAGGCCGGTCCGATTGCCCGCGACGTCCGCGATGCCGCCATCATGCTGCGCTCGATGGCCTCGGTCGACGAGAAGGACACCACCTCCGTCGATATCGCCGTTCCCGATTACGAAGCGGCCGTCGGTCAGTCGGTAAAGGGCCTCAAGATCGGTATTCCGAAGGAATACCGCGTCGAAGGCATGGCCGAGGAAGTCGATCAGGTCTGGTCGAAGGGGATCGAATGGCTGCGCGATGCGGGCGCCGAGATCGTCGATATCGAACTGCCGCACACCAAATATGCGCTTCCGGCGTACTACATCGTCGCGCCCGCCGAAGCTTCATCAAACCTCGCGCGCTATGACGGCGTCCGCTACGGCCTTCGCGTGCCGGGCAAGGACATCGTCGACATGTACGAGAAGACCCGCGCCGCAGGCTTCGGCCGCGAGGTCCAGCGCCGTATCATGATCGGCACCTATGTGCTGTCTGCCGGCTATTACGACGCCTACTACCTGCGCGCCCAGAAGGTCCGCACACTGATCAAGCGTGATTTCGAAAGCGCCTTCGATGCCGGCGTCGATGCGATCCTGACGCCCGCAACGCCGTCCTCGGCCTTCGGCATCGGCGATCAGGACATGGCCTCCGATCCGGTGAAAATGTATATGCAGGACATCTTCACCGTGACCGTCAACATGGCGGGTCTCCCGGGTATTTCGGTGCCCGCCGGTCTCGACCACAAGGGCCTGCCGCTTGGGCTTCAGCTCATCGGCAAGCCGTTCGACGAGGAAACGCTCTTCCGTGCCGGCCACGTGATCGAACAGGCCGCCGGCAGCCTTACGCCGAAGCGCTGGTGGTAAGCGCGGTAAGGCGCTGGTTCGCTCCGCGCTCCAAGCCATAGAAAAACCGCCCGGTGGGAGGACTGCCGGGCGGTTTTCTTTGGGGACGTCTGTGGAGGTCGTCAGGCGTTTAGCTGTCGCGCATCGACTTGCGCAGCCGCAGTTCCGGCGCCATGTTCCACGCGATGAAGGGCGTGACGACAAGGCTCGTGAGGATGACGGCGGGAATGAGGACCGTCGCGTGGGCACTCAGTGCCGGGATCGACAGTACGGCAACGGTGCCGAGTCCGAAAAGGACCGCGTTTATCATCAGCGACAGCGTGCCAGCCATATAGGTGCGTGTTTTCATTTTCTTCTCCTGTCACTCGCTGAAGACACAACGGTCCGGCATGCGGGAAGTTCCGTCATCAGCCGGGATTTCTTGTCGCACCCTGGACACTTGCCTGCGCTCAATCGCTCCCCAGATTAGAAGGACCTGATTGGCTGCGTGGAAGGAGAAGCTGATGGCATCCGAAGATATGGAGACCCTGGTCGGTTTGCTCGACCGCGTATCGGGCGACGGTTTCAAAACAGACGAAAACTGGGAAGCAGCCCATAATCTCTGTCAGGCGCATGAGGGGCACGATCTCTTCGATTGGGCCCATGCGATATGCCACCGCATCGAGGGCGATGATGGAAATGCCGCTTATTGGTACCGCCGCGCCGGCCGGTCGGCGGTAAGCGGTTCGCTTGCGGAAGAATGGCGTGCGGCCCGCGATGCGATGCTCGCGTCGGCTTGAGAAGAGCGGCTTGGGATCTTAAGAAAACCGCCACTGGCTGCTGTGCTTCATCGCACAGACCGCTTGGCCTGATCCGCTTTATGCCTTTCACTCCTGCGATGGGGCAGGAGTGAAAGGCAGGAGATCATGATCCGCAAGCTTATAGTATCACTCGCTGCGTTCGCAGCGACAGCATTCATCTCACCCTATGCGGCGCAAGCCAACGACAAAGCCGTTATCGTCCTGGACGCTTCCGGTTCCATGTGGGGACAGATCGACGGCAAAACCAAGATAGAGATCGCGCGCGAAACTCTCTCGGGCGTGCTCGATACGTTGCCAGCAGACCTCGACCTGGGCTTGGTGGCCTATGGTCACCGCGAAAAGGGCAATTGTTCGGACATCGAAGAGATTGTCGCGCCGGGTCCGGACAGCCGCCAGTCGATCCGCGATGCGGTCGGCAAGCTCAATCCGAAGGGCAAGACGCCGATCGCGGATTCGGTGAAGGCAGCGGCGGAAGCCCTGCGTTTCACCGAAGACAAGGCTACAGTCATCGTCATCACCGACGGTATCGAGACCTGTAGCGCGGACCCCTGTGCGCTTGCGAGCGAGCTCGACAAGATGGGCGTTGATTTCACCGCCCACGTGATCGGCTTCGGACTGTCGGAGGAAGAGGGCAGGCAGGTGGCTTGCCTCGCCGAAAACACCGGCGGAAAATATCTCCAGGCGTCCAACGCCGACGAACTCTCCGGTGCGCTCACCGAAACGGTAGCCGCCAAGCCTGAGCCCAAGCCCGAACCCGCCGTCACCGAAGAGAACATTCGAATGACTGCCGTTCTGGCCGAAGGTGGACCGGACTACGACCTGAACGGACGTTGGGACTATTTCCCGATGACCGGCGACACTCCGTCCGACGATTCCATCGCTGGCGGATACGACACGGAATTCACCACCACACTTGAACCGGGTCGTTACCTGCTGCGCTACCGAAAAGACGCGGCGCAGGCCGAAACGGTGGTCGACGTGAAGGCAGGCGAAGCGATCGACCGGGAACTCGTTCTCGACGCCGGTGTCGTCACCGTGCGCGTCCTCGCAGAAGAGGGCGGCGAACCCGATCATGCCGGCCGCTTCGATCTGAAGAATGGTGAAGCGGAAGGCGGAGCTTATGGCGAGGGCACGCTGGTCTTTCCCGCGGGTGAGGTGAGTCTCTCTACTCGGCTCGGCAAATCCGATGCCGAAGAAACGTTTCAGCTGAAAGCCGGTGAGACCGTTATCAAGGATATCGTCATGGGTATCGGTATCCTGAAGATCAACGCGGTATATGCTGAAGGCGGCCCGGCCGTCGAAGGCGGCGATCTTCGCGTCGATGTGCTCTCGGGCAAGAAGTCGCTCGATGGCAAGCGTCAGGAAATCGACGGCGCCTACGGTCCCGGCAACGAGTTCAAGCTGCCGCCCGGCGACTATGTGGTGAAGGCGCGGCTCCAAAACGCGATCGTCGAACAGGAAGTCAGCGTCCCGCGCGGCGAGATGACCGAAGTGACCGTGGATCTCAACGCCGGCGTACTGTCGGCCAAGGCGCCGGGCGCCTACCGCATCGATATCTTCGAAGCAAAGACCGGTCTCGAAGGCAACCGCAAGCAGATCGACGGCACCTATGGCGAGGAGTACCAGATCACGCTGCATCCCGGCGAGTATCTGGTGGTCGCCACGATGGGCGACTCCCAGGGGGCGAAAAAGGAAACGGCGGCGACGGTAGCTGCTGCGGAACGCGCCGAGGTGACGATCGATTAAGGAGGATCGTTGCCATAAACGTCGCTGACTTGCAGCGCGGGCAATTTTCCCGGACACTCGGAGAAATTGCCCGCGCTTTTTATTGATTCCACCGGCTAGGCCGTATCGCCTCAAGGGGACCGCGATGCTGAATATTCGTCCGGCAAGTTCCTCCGATGCGAACCGGCTGGCCGAGATCGGCCTGGCGGCCTGGGAACTTGCAGTGGGTGACTGGGGCGAGAACCCGGAGCTGCTACGCGAGAATGCCTGGGCGGCCTATGCCAATTTCTGCGCCGAGCACTGGATGGATATCCTCATCGGGGAATGGGATGGCGAGATGGCCGGCTGGGGCGCAAGCGAAAACGCCGACGACCTGATCACCGACCTCTGGGTCCTGCCGGACTTCCAGAACAGGGGGATCGGGACCCATCTTCTTGCCCGGCTGGAACAATCGATCGCCGAGCGCGGCTATCATCATGCGCGGATCGACACCCATGCCCGCAATGCCCGCGCCATCCGGCTCTTCAAGGAGCTCGGTTATTACGTCCATGCCTATGCGGTCTCCTATGCTCCGGTTCTCGACAGAGATGTCGACAAGGTGGAGATGGTGAAGACTTTCGACCAGCACGACGAGATTGAGGACAGCCTAGCTGCCGATGACGGGCTCTACGGTGTGACGGGACGATAGCGCGGGGACAAGAAAAATGGCCCGTGAGACTGTCGTCTCCGGGCCATGAAGTCGGGCAGGCTTGGGTCCTGCCGGTTGGGAGAGATCACGAAGAAGAGGACGCCCGTGTGTCGGCTTCCGTCTCCGCAATGATACGCTCGAAGAACTCACGATTGCGACAATAGGCAGGCGCGTGATGCGGACTGTTTTCGCGGGCGAGCCATTCCTGGCATGCATCGGGCTGTTCGCAGTTCAGACACCGATGGGCCGCGTTCCCCATCACCTGCGCCGTATCGGGCAGGCGACGGATCTGTCCGCTCAAACCGAGCTTGCGGATCATCGCTTCCATGAGATTGGCCCGCCAGGTCATACGCTGGAAAATGTCCGGTATGCTCATTTGGGCCTCCTTCAAAGTGATCGTGATTTTTCTAGACCCGCGGCGAGACTGCGGCCTTGATCTCGATCAAGGAGGCGGATTTGGTCAGAGGACGGCGTTTTTGCCCGTCGGAAGGCCGGGGAAGGGCGCGCAACCCTTGCAGTTGGAGCGGGATTGCTCTACCCGGATTTCCACGCCCATCCGAGCGCAGGAAGACCCTATAAATGACCATTGTGGATACCCGCACCCCCGACGCCAAACGTTTCATCCCCGGTGCCACCGGCGACTGGGAAGTGATCATCGGACTGGAAGTCCACGCCCAGGTGACGAGCAATTCGAAGCTCTTTTCCGGCGCGTCGACCTCCTTCGGCTCTGCGCCCAATTCCAATGTGAGCCTCGTCGACGCCGCCATGCCCGGCATGCTGCCCGTGATCAACGAGGAATGCGTGAAGCAGGCCGTGCGCACCGGTCTGGGCCTCAAGGCGCAGATCAACAATCGCTCGGTTTTCGACCGCAAGAACTATTTCTATCCGGACCTGCCGCAGGGCTATCAGATTTCCCAGTTCAAGGATCCGATCGTCGGCGAAGGCAAGATCATGATTTCCGTCGGCCCGGATCGTCAGGGCAATTTCGAGGATATCGAGATCGGCATCGAGCGCCTGCACCTCGAGCAGGATGCCGGCAAGTCGATGCACGATCAGCATCCGACCATGTCCTATGTCGATCTCAACCGTTCGGGCGTCGCGCTGATGGAGATTGTCTCCAAGCCCGATATGCGCTCCTCCGACGAGGCCAAGGCCTACATCACCAAGCTGCGCTCGATTGTCCGTTATCTCGGCACCTGCGACGGCAACATGGACGAAGGCTCGATGCGCGCCGACGTCAACGTTTCCGTGCGCAAGCCGGGTGGCGAGTTCGGCACCCGCTGCGAGATCAAGAACGTCAACTCGATCCGCTTCATGGGCCAGGCCATCGAATATGAAGCTCGCCGCCAGATCGCCATTCTCGAGGACGGCGGCGAGATCGACCAGGAAACGCGGCTCTTCGACCCGAACAAGGGCGAAACCCGCTCGATGCGCTCGAAGGAAGACGCGCACGATTACCGCTATTTCCCGGACCCCGATCTCTTGCCGCTCGAATTCGACGACGCTTTCGTCGCCGAACTGGCAAAGAACCTGCCGGAGCTGCCCGACGAGAAGCGCGAGCGCTTCGTCAAGGATATGGGACTGACCGTCTACGACGCTTCCATTCTCGTATCGGAAGCCGCCATTGCCGATTACTTCGAGAAGGTCGCAGCCGGCCGCGACGGCAAGGCGGCTGCCAATTGGGTGATCAACGATCTTCTGGGCGCCTTGAACAAATCCGGCAAAGACATTGAAGAGACTCCGGTTTCGCCCGATCAGCTCGGCGGCATTCTCGATCTCATCAAGGAAGGCGTTATTTCCGGCAAGATCGCCAAGGACCTTTTCGAGATCGTCTGGAACGAGGGTGGTGACCCGGCCAAGATCGTCGAGGATCGCGGCATGAAGCAGGTCACCGATACCGGCGCCATTGAAAAGGCCGTCGACGACGTGATCGCTGCCAACCCCGACCAGGTCGAAAAGGCCAAGGCCAAGCCGAACCTTGCCGGCTGGTTCGTCGGTCAGGTGATGAAAGCCACTGGCGGCAAGGCCAACCCGCAGGCCGTGCAGGCGCTGGTGAAGCAGAAGCTCGGTATCGAGGAGTAACAGCCGGATGTATTTTGTCCGCTCCGCTTCCGATCGTGATCTCGAGGCGATCGCCTCGCTGCTCGCGGAAGTGTGGCGGGCGACCTACACGCCGATCCATGGCGAAGACAAGACCGAGGAACTGATCGCCGAGTGGCATTCTCCGGAGGCGATAAGGGCCGACATGGCGCGTCCGGACGGTGAATATCTGGTCGCCGACGATGGTGAACATCTTGGTGGAATGGCCTTCGCCACACCGAGCGGCCAGGGTGACATCAAGAGCGTGAAGCTGCATCAACTCTACGTGCTGCCCTCCTGCCAGCGTCAGGGCGTCGGCCGCGATCTCTTCGCAGAGATCGAGACCTGCTTTCCGGATGCCAAGCGCCTGATCCTCGAGGTCGATGAGAAGAACGCGCAGGCCATCACTTTCTACGAAGGTGTCGGCATGAGCGAGGCTGGCCGGACGGCCAATTGCGGTCGCGACGGATCGGGTATTCCGGCGATCATTATGGAAAAGCCGCTTCCTCCCGAGGCCTGATATGGCGAAAACTTCCTCCGAAGTACTCATACGGCCAGCGCGCCGCGCCGATGTGGCCGCGATCGCGGCGATGTTTGCAGCCGACACGCTCGGTGGGCACGGCGACACGGCGGATGCCGAAGTGCTGCCGGACTATCTCGCCGCCTTTGACTGGATCGCGGAAAGTGCGAGTAATCGCCTCTGGGTCGCCGAAATGGAAGGCGAGGTCGTCGGCACCTATCAGAGCACCTTCATGCACACGCTGACGGGCAGGGGATCGTCCAGCCTTACGATCGAGGCCGTCCACACGCGTCACGACTTCCGCGGCTCGGGAATCGGCGCGAAGATGATCGAGCATGGCATCGAGCAGGGGCGCGAACTCGGCGTTCGGCTCGTGCAGTTGATGTCCAACGCAGTCAGAACCGACGCGCACCGCTTCTACGAGCGGCTGGGATTTCAAAAATCCCATGCGGGTTTCAAGATGAAATTGCGCTGAGACAGACCCGAACACTGGACAAGCACCGCCCGCCACGCCATAAGCGGGGAAACGCAGCCAACGGACGCGGAAGTTTCCATGAAGTTCTTTTTCCAGCAGCTCCTGACCTGGTGGAACGGCACCACCCCCGGCACCCGGTTCTATCTCTGGCGCTTCTACAAGCGCGTCGGCGAAGACGAGTTCGGCAACGTCTACTTCGAAGGTCAGAAGGACTCGGAAGGCCGTACGCGGCGCTGGGTGCGTTATGCCGGCTATTCGGATCCCACGACGATTCCTCCGGGCTGGCACGGCTGGATGCACCACCGGGTGGCTGTTCCGCCGGCAGACGAGAACTACGCCGCCATGGCATGGGAAAAGCCGCACCAGAAGAACCTGACCGGCACTCCGCTCGCTTATCGTCCGAAGGGCTCGATTCTCCGCTCCGGCCACCGTCCTCGGGTGACCGGCGACTACGACGCCTGGACGCCGAAATCCTGATTTTCTGGCCGGAGCCCGTTTCAGGGCACCGGATGGCCACAATTGGGTGGTCTTAGAATGCGAACCCCGTGGGCGGGCGCTGCCAGTTCTCACGGGAATCGGATATGGCTTTGGGTGCGCCGCCACCATTTCGGCGATCACGCAAGGTGAGGGACGGGTTTTCCAGTCAATGACGTTCGCTTTCAAAACGAAATCAATCGCTGTCGCGGCACTGGCCTCTGTGGCGCTGTGGCCGATCGCGGCCAATGCCGCGCGGATCGAAAATCCGGTCGCCGAGTTCTCCGGCATCGACAAGATCACCGGCCGCATCACGACCTTCGACGTTTACATCAACGAGACGGTCCAGTTTGGTGCGCTGCAGGTTACGCCGCGTGTCTGCTACAGCCGTGACGAGACCGAGACGCCGAAGACTGACACGTTTGTCGAAGTCGACGAGATCACCCTCGACCGCAAGATCCGCCGCATCTTCACCGGCTGGATGTTCGCCGATTCGCCGGGGCTCAACGCCGTCGATCATCCGGTCTATGATGTGTGGCTGAAGAACTGCAAGCAGACCTCCGACGTGCCGCCACCCGACAATCTTCCAACCTCTTCCACCGCCGGCGCACCAGCGCAAGCCGACGAAGCCGCCAGCGGGAACGAGGCAGCCCCGGCGCAATAGTCCCGCGGAATCGGATTAAAAGAAAATCCCCGTAACACCTTCGTGCTACGGGGATTTTTCGTTTCAGGCCGTCAGCCTTCTATCCTTACTGGGCAGAGGCGACCGGCGAGACAAGCGGAGTGATGCGCCGGATGGTCACGCGGCGATTAAGGCGCTCCGCACCCTGCGTGCGAACCTTGAGGTAGCGCTCGCCATAGCCCTGCGTCGCAAGGTTTTCCGGCGGGATGCCGTAGACCGAGGAAAGGGCGTTGGCGACCGTCTCGGCACGTTCGTCCGACAGGATGAGGTTGGACTGATCCGAACCGACGGCATCCGTGTGGCCTTCGATCAGGAAGGTCTCTCCCGGGTTCTGTTCGAGGATACGGGCCATCGCATCAGCCACACCGCCGAGATCGTCAACCTGATCGCGCGGGATGTTGGCGCTACCGGTTTCGAAGGTCAGCGTATCCATGTCGATGCGGCGGACCTTGTCGCGGATACGAGCCGAATACTTCACCTCGTCGACCGAGTAGATGCGTTCCACGCGTTCCACCGGCGGTTCGTCGAGGAAATCGTAGTAATCGCCTTCATCGGCAACGGTCGCATCCAGCACATACTGGCTGATCGGGATGTTGATGCGCAGCGGCGGCAGATCCCGACCCGGGTCGCGCCACGGGCGACGACGGTCGGCCCGCTCATTCTCCGGAACGTAGGCGAGCAGGATTTCGCGACCGTCAGGCAGAATCTTCGAACGCTGGATGATCTCGCCGTAACGGTTCCGGATGGTCACGACCTGTACGCCGTTTCTGCGGGTGATGACCTCGCGGGTGCGGCCACGGGGCAGTTCGTCGTAATATACGTCACCGCGCCCGCGCAGGCGCTGGTCGTCATCGCCACGTACGAAGGTCTGGTTGTTGAACTGGATGATGAAGCGGTTACCCACTTCCTGAACGACCTGACCCTCGGACGTGTCGGGGCGCTGACGCGGACGCGCCTGAAGGCGCTGACCTTCTTCCTGAAGCGGGTTCGGCGCAACGATCGGTTCGGCTGCAAGGGTTGCCTGAGCTTCCGCGTCGGATGTGGGGGCGGCGGCAGGCTCCGCGCTGGCTTCGGTCTGGGCCGGAGCTGCTTCGCCGTCAGCAGGCTGTTCGGCTGTCTGCGAGCCGTCTGCCGGAGCAGGAGCTTCCTTGGCGCTGTCGAGAACAGGGGCACCGCCTTCCACCGGCAAGGTGGCCTCGGGCGACACTTCCTCGTTGCTTTCCGCAGTTGCCTTCGCTGCTGCTTCAGCCTCTGCATCCTGTTCAGCTGCACTCTTCTGCTCGGCCGGAGCAGCCTCGGTCGAGGTTTCCGCAGACGCATCTGCATTGGCATCTGCGGCAGGAGCCGTGGCGTCTGACTGCTGACCTTCGGCAGGTGCTGCTTCCTGAGCAGGTTCACCCTGGATTTCCGTTGCCGGCTGTTCGGCTGCCGCGGCAGGCTCCTGGGCTGCGGGTGCTTCGGCGGCGGGTTTTTCTGCCGGCACGGCTTGCTCTGCGGGCGCCTCGGCTGCTGGCTGCTCAGGCTCAGGGGCGGCTTCAGGCTGGGGAGCGGGCTCTTCCGCGGCGGGTGCCGGTTCTTCAGCGGGAGCTGCCTCAGCTGCCGGTTCTTCCGCTGGCGCAGGGGCTTCGGCTGCCGGTGCAGGTTCTTCCGCTGGCGCTGCCTCTGGTTCAGGCTGAGGCGCAGGCTCTTCGGCCGCAGGAGCCTCCTCTGCGGGAGCGGCCTGAGCTTCTGGCTCGGGCGCAGGCGCTGGTTCAGGCTCCGGAGCCGGGGCGGG
>CEQC01037159.1_pt1 | contig 10813 bp, 20 predicted proteins | sample 531021 | NCBI WGS metagenome assembly CEQC01 (sample SAMEA2621213, study PRJEB7988) | marine metagenome | biome: marine biome (ENVO:00000447); feature: surface water layer (ENVO:00002042); material: "saline water (ENVO:00002010), including plankton (ENVO:xxxxxxxx)" | depth 5 m
TTTAGACGACATAGAAAAAAGAATGAACACTGATGGATTGCTTGGTATTGCTTCTGGATTTCAAGATATAGACAGATTTACAGGTGGCTGGCAAGAAACAGATTTAATTATAGTTGGTGGAGCATCATCTATGGGTAAAACAAGTTTTGCACTTGCACTTGCTTATAATGCTGCAAAATTTACAAATACATCAACTGTAATATTTTCTTACGAAATGTCAGCTATACAGCTTTTAAGAAGATTGGCATCTATGGAGTCTGAAATTAGTAATAAATATATAACTAATGGAACGTTAAACTCTGAAGAATTAGCTAAAATACACAAAGCTATTGGTAATATAGAAAATATACCACTTCATATAGACGAGGGTAGCGTTACTTCTTTAGGTTATTTAATATATAGAATAAAAGAATATGTTAAAAATAAAGCTGTTAAATTAGTAATGATTGATTATTTGCAATTAGTAAGCTCTAAAAATAAAGCTGGTAGTAGAGAGCAAGAAGTTAGTAAGGTAGCTAGAACGCTAAAAAATTTAGCTAAAGAGTTAAATATTACAGTAATAGCACTAAGTCAACTTAATAGAGGTGTAGGAATGAGAAACAATAGTAAACCAACATTGTCAGATCTTAGAGAGTCAGGAGAAATAGAACAAGCAGCAGATGTAGTTATGCTTATATATCGTCCTGAGTATTATGGTATAGAATTTAATGACGATGGAAAAGAAAGCAAGGGTACCGCCAACATTATATTTGCAAAAGGCAGAAATATAGGCGTTGGAGAAGTTACCTTAAGTTTTAAAAGTGAAATAACAAAATTTATAGATTATGAAAAAAATTAGTTTGATAGGTAAGTATCCTATTATATTTACTGTATTAATAGCTGCTATTATTTTTGTCTTAGGACCTATAGTATTTGCTTTAATTATTGCAGGAATTATTGTACTTCCAATGTATTTAGCTGTTCAAATACTTGGAGATTCTGAATAATATCGTATATTTGCCCTAATATGGACAAGAAAAAAAGGGGCATATCTAAAGTAAAATCAATTATAAATGAGATTGCTTACGATTTAGGAATTGACAAAAAACTTGTTAGACAAGTATTGCTTTTAACATTTAAAGAATTAGCTGTTACTTTATTGCTTAAAGGTAGACCTGTTATGATAAGGAGATTTGTAAAATTTGTAGTAGCTGCAGTAGCAGTCAAGAAAATGAAAAAATCAAAACAAAAAGAAACATCAGAATGAATTTAAACGATTTAAAAAAAGAACTACCGTATAAGTGGCGTGTACAGTCCACTAAATATGGAAAAACAACCTGTGTAGCGTACATAGACGCTAGAGATTGCCAAGACTTACTAGATGAAGTATGCGGTCCAGAAAACTGGCAAAGTATATTCTATGAAGAGAATGGCTTACTGTTCTGTAAAGTAGGCATTTGCTGTGATGCAAAAGATAATGAATCTGAAGTAGCATATCACCAATGGGTGTGGAAATCAGACACAGGATCAGAATCTAATGTAGAAAAAGATAAAGGGCATGTATCAGATGCATTTAAACGTGCGTGTGTATCATGGGGAATAGGTAGATTCTTGTATAGACTACCAATACAAACTTTAACTACAAAACAATGGAAGGGTAAGGACTATCCTTATGCTCCAGAAAAAGATAAAATTATATTTGATGGCGATACGCTTACAAAATATATTAATTGGAAAATTAAAAACAATAAATAACATGGGACCACAACATAAATGGAACGTAGAGCAAATGCTAAAAAAAGCGCACGAAAAAAAAGAATATTCGTCTGCATTACCAAAAAACAGTATTAATACTCCGTTAAATCCATCAATAGAAGAGCTTCTTCCAAAACTAGATCATTATCGTGAAGAAAATGAAAGGTTAAGAAATAATAATGAAAATTATAAATTAGATTTAATAGAAGCTAGACAAAAATTACATAATATATTAGAAATTATAAATAAATAAATATGGCACTACCATTTAATTTAAACACAACAACAACAGGAAGGGCAAAAGGTGAAAAAATAGAATATATTGAACCAGGAGCCCATGAATGTAAAATTACAGGCTTAACAACTTCAGAAAATTTAGAAAACTACAATGGATCTCCATTTATACAATATGCTGTTACAAGTAATGGCAAGGTTGGTAGATGTAGATTTTGGGTGGTTAAAGAATCTGACAAAACATCTACAAGAGAATGGAAAACAAAACAAATAAAAGATTTTCTTGTAAATGCTGGAGTAAGAGATTTTAGTGATGATAGTAAAGCAATGAATGATGCTATCGGAAAAAGTCTAATGTGTACATTTATATCTGAAGAGTATATAGGTGTAAACAAAGAAAATGAAGAGCCAGTTATAAGAACTGCTACTAAATATAGATGGTCTGCAAAAGTTGGAGGTAAATGTACATATAATAATGATATGAACAAAACCTTGACTAATGAAGAAATGGCTGATTTTACAAGCAAACACGCTACATGGGGCAGACAAAATGCTATAGTGCAAGACGCTGCTAATGATGAAGACATGCCGTTCTAAAGATATATAAATGAGAGAGATAACAGATCCCTAGGATCAGGTAAGTGTCCTACTAGATAGGTTAAACTTTTAAGATTTAAGTGCGCCAAATTCCAAGGGTGAAACTCTCAAATTTATTATTATCTTTGCAATATGGCAGAGATTTTCATAGCAGGAAATGTCCCATCTAGTAAAAACGGAAAACGATGGACAGGAAAGTATTTAATTCATTCTAAAACAGTTATGAATTATATAAAAAAAACAAAACAAGACTGGATTAACAACAAAGAAAAGTTTATAGAACAAATAAAAGACAAGAAAATGCCATACAAAATAGAATTTACATTTATAAGAAATAGCAGAAGAAAGTTTGATTATATAAATCCTTGTCAGACTGTTCAAGACTTAATGGTTACATACAATTATATAGATGATGATAATTGTGATTGCGTAATACCTAGCTTTGGGGAATACAAATACGATAAAGAAAATTCAGGAGTAAAAATTAAAATACTATGACACAAAATCAAGCTTTATTAGACTTTTTTATTGCATATTGCAATAGAGTTGATTTAACTATAGAGCAATTATATTCTAAATCAAAAAAAAGAGAATTAGTAGAAAAAAGAATGGTTTTAGTTTATGTTCTAAGAAAGTCAATAGGAATGACTTTTCATAATATAGCTAATGCTTTAGAAAAAAATCATGCAACTATGATACATGCGGTAAAAAGTATAGAAAATTTTATAAAAGTATATCCACATATACAAAAAATGTATGATATGGCAGAAGAATGCTTAATTGATCATAAACAAAATCTAATAGAATATTATAATTCTCCAATTTTAACAGAAATAGAGAGAAATAAACAGCTAGTAGATATATTATTAGATAATAATGATAGATTAAAATTACAAATAAAACAACTTAAAAGTGAATTAAATGGCGTTAAAGAATAAAAAAGAAAAAATAAAAATTATGGGAGTTCAATATAAAGTAGAAAAACCTATATCTGAAACAATGAAAGCTATGTCAGATGCTTTAAGATCGCATGAAGTAGCATTACTTACGTGGGTTCATAAAGATTACGACAACAATGGTAAATTTGACGACCAAGACGTTGAAGAGTTTAGAAAAAGTCTTAATGAATATTGCTTGCAAATACCAGAAGCAAGTAATATTTTAAAAAGGATGGACGAACTTGATAAACAAGTAGAAAAAGAAAACAAAGAAAAGGAAAGTAAAAAAGTTCAAAACAAACAAGAGAAAGATTCGGGAGCAAAAGAATAATTTACTACTTTTGTAGAACTTTCTTGTCCATGTTCACATGGTTTTTGTTTTGATTGCATTGGGGCCTTCCTTCGGGAAGGTCTTAATGTCTACAAAGTAAAATATGAAATTAATAGAAAATCACAACTTAACACAAAACAACTATTATAATGATACAGAATATGTGTCAAATAGTATGTTAAACAATCTTACTGGTAAATCACCAGAATATTTTAGGTTTGTAATGGATAATCCACAGCCTAGCACGCCAGCTATGAAATTTGGATCAGCATTACACATGAATGTATTACAGCCTGAAGAGTTTAATAAAAACTATGCAGTAGCTCCAAAGTTTGATAAACGAACTAAACAGGGCAAGGCAGACTATACAGAATTTACCAACAATAACATGTTAAAAACTGTTATATCAGAACAAGAATATAACCTAATAGAACAAATGACTCAAAAAATAATGAGAGATTCTGACGCTAAATTATTGTTAAGTAATGGTATAAAAGAACACATTATAGCTTGGAAAAATGAAGAGTATAATGTAAAATGCAGAGGTATGCTTGATGTATATAATAAAGATGCTGATATTATAGTAGATCTTAAGACAACACAAGATAGCTCTTATTATGGCTTTGCAAGCTCTGTAAAGAAGTTTAAGTACTACAAGCAGGCCGCCTTCTATATGGACGCTGTAAGGGCTCAGGAGTTCTATATTGTGGCTATAGAAAAAAATCCACCATTTAGTATTAATATAATACAATTAGGAGATAATCTTATAGATATGGGTAGGGATTTGTATAACACCGACCTAAAAATATATAAATATTGTCTTGATAATGATTATTGGCCTAGCCAAGGATTTGATTATCTTGACAAGAAATCAGAAAGAACTATACATATAATGAACGAAGATATATTATGAAAATACCAAGAGGAAGAACACCAAAAGGAGCAGTAAAAGCATATAATGCAGAAGGCAATTTTATAGGATTTGTATTTAAGAATTTTTATGATAAAATTACTTATGATATTGCAAAAAAAGACAGAAAAGATAGAAAAGAACGTCAAGACAAGGCAATAGAAATGATTATGAACGGAGAAATTAAAGATTAAAAAATGAAAAATTCAGTAGTATTTGAAGGAGGTATTGATAAAGTCAGTACCTTAGCAGACGGGAGCCTACGTATCTATGTAGGCACTCCTGAGCTAGCACACGAAACTATGGTTAATCTATTTGGATTAATTAAAAAGCCTGGTTATGTATTAATATCGGCAAACCATATTAATCAAGACCAGATAGACGCTGTAGAAAAAGCTACAGCAAATACAGAGTTTAGCGAAAAAACGCCTAGCCAAAGAATGAGGGGTGTTTTGTATAAAATATGGGAAAAAACACAACCTAAAACAATGAATGGCGATACAGGTGAAATAGAATATGTTGATTTTGACTTATTTTATAAAAGACAAATGAATAAAATTATAGATCATTTTAAAAGTAAATTAGATTAATGATAAAACACAGTAAATATTATTATGAAAAAGATAGAAATATGTATGTAACAAACACAACATTAGATAAAAGAATACCTACTTATTATATAGGTAAACATCACGGCTATGAAGCCCGTAAAGTAGTAGAAGATTTTGAACTATCTTATAATGTGGGGACAGCAGTAACATATCTTTTGCGCGCAAACCGCAAGCATGACACTCCAATAGATTGTATAAAAAAAGCAATAACTCATTTAGAATTTGAATTAGAAAAAATAAATAATGAAAATTCGGAAGATTAAAAGAAAAACATTTAAAATTAGACCATCAGGTAGATCAACAGATTTTATATCTCCAAGCTTTGGATATGGCTGTTTGTATAACTGTTCTTATTGTTATATGAAACGCCATATGCCAAGAGGTCTAAGTGTTGCAACTAATACAGAAGACATACTTACTGAAATAAACAGTCATGTTATGTTTGCTGAAGTAGAAAAGCCTAATCAAACACACAAAAAATATATAACATACGATATTAGTTGTAATGAAGATTTTGCATTACATGCTAAACATCACGAATGGGAAAAAATATTTTTATTTTTTAGAGACCATCCTATTGCTATGGGTAGTTTTGCTACTAAATACGTTAACCCAGATTTTATATTTTTTAACCCTGAAGGCAAAATTAGAATTAGGTTTAGCTTAATGCCACAATTAAAAGCAGATATACATGAGCCTAATACATCTAAAATAATAGATCGTATAAAAGCAATAAATGCTTATGTAAAATCTGGTTATGATGTTCATGTAAATTTTAGCCCCGTAATTGTTTATGATGGCTGGCTTAATGATTATTATAAATTATTCCAAATGCTTAATGACTACGTTGATTCGGCCATACATGCAAACGTTCTGTCGGAAGTTATATTTTTAACACACAACGAGTCTAGGCATTTGGTTAATAACATAAACAATCCTATAGCAGAACAAGATTTATGGACACCTAATTTACAAGAAACTAAAATATCTCAATATGGCGGTAAAAATATTAGGTATAACTACCAGTTAAAACGTAAATATATAAAAGACTTTATTGATTTACACGACAAGATAATACCTTGGAATAAAATAAGATATATTTTTTGATTATGACAATAACTATAATTATATTTGTAATATTAATATTATACGTAAGATATGTTTACGTAAATTATGAAAAAAACGACATTGTAAAAAACCTAGAGGAATATGCCAAAAAAGAGAAAATTAAACAGCAAAAATCCCAAATATTGGAGCGTAGAAAAACTAAACATCCAAAAAGAAAAACTAAGAAAACTATTGTGTACAACACAAAATAATATTAAAATTTATGCAGTTTGGTATGAGTGATTGTGAAACTTTAGCGTTAACAACTATTGCAATCGTATTAGGTATAGGCCTTGTCTTAGGGGCCTTATCTATGATTGCGTTTAGGGCAAAACAAATAATAGAACTAAACAATGAAGTTGATAAATTTAGAGATTTGTATTTTAACGAAATGGATAAATTTAGAAATAAATATTATGATGATGGTTTTGACGAATACTAAAAATATGTATTATGACTAAACAAGATCAAATAAGATACTGGAAACGTTATAAAAACTATTTACTTAAGTGGGTAAAACGTGTAGACAGGCACTTAGATAAGCTTAAACGCTAACATTGTAATTTAATATACCCTGTAAACCGTTTTGCCTACTGTAAATAAAAGCTTGTGCTTTTTTTATGTTGCCTATAAAACCTTTGCTATCGTGCCAATAATCAGTTGCAGACATAGAAGATAGATTTCTAACTGTTATACCATTTAATTCTTCTATAGCTTGCAATTTCATAGCTTTATTTGTATGATAATGACCTCTGTGTACTTCTACATAAACAGTATCGCTCCATAAATTTTTAAATCTTTGTGCTATAATTCCTGGTAAATCATTGGTCTTAGGGCCATCACCATGATCAGAAATTATTAAATTGTTTCCGTATGGAATAGCTTTCATTAAACAATCACTATTGTCTACTTTTACATTTTTATTGTTTTCATAATATAACTGCAAGGTGTCTCCTAAATGCATTACAGATTCTCTATCGTGATTACCTGGTATTACCATAACATGAACATCAGCTATTTCAGCCAAAATATCTATAGCTTTTATCATTAATTTACGTGCATATCTATACATATCTATATGATAATTGCTATTAAATTGTGGCGTTCCTTTAGTTGTAGCAGGTATAGGCCAATCGCCATCAGAGTTTAATAAATCTTGCCCTACAATAAAAAGTATTTTATCTATATAAAAACCCCTTGCTCTATACAAAAGATGCTCTATAGCTCCTAAAAGGCGTTCTTCAGCTATCTCCATACTATACTCATCGCCTTTAATTCCTATTTTTCCTAAATGCAAATCAAATGCGGAAATTTCTAGCAAATGTAAATCTTTTCTGTCAGTAGGTCTGCTTCTTTGTATTTTTGCAACTTTAGGTGAAAGGTTTCGTAAATCCTCTATAAGCTCTTCTTTTATTTTTTTTATATTAAACTCAGGTTTTATTCTTTTAAGAAAAGCCTTAGTTCTATACATTGTTACAGTTACTGGATTTCTATCATTATCAAAACCAGTTACTTCATATGTACCTATATCGTATTTTTCTACTTCCCATAAATCTAAATCAACTGAACAGGCAGCTAATAAATCTTCTAAAGATTTAACTCTAGTGCAATTTTCTGCAGTAAGAACAGCATTAGATTTAGTTTCTTGAAAATTTATTACTTCTTTTTCTTTAGGATCAGTATCAGGATTTTTTCTTCTTAGCGCTCTTGCAAGAGTTCTAATTTGCTCATAATTAGTTCCAAACTTTTTTGCTGTATCTGCGTATTTACTACGCATTAAGTTAGGATTTTTTAATAAATATTCTCGTATTTTATCATTTAAAGTCATGTTAATTTTTTTTAAGTTTCTTTAACTCCATAGCCGTGTTGACTTATGAGTGTTAAATTTACGGGAACAAGCTTTCGCTTTGAACGCCGCCCAACTAATTTATTAACAGCTTTGTTAACAATTTCTTTATTTGTAAATATAGAACCCTTGTCGTGCCCCTTTACTATATGATTATCTAAAGTATAAATATGATTTCTTTGGTCTTTAAACGTCCATCGTGAAAGCCAAATTGGAACACTAAATTCTCCTGTTGGTTTATCCATTACTAAAACTAAACGATACAGTTGCCTCTTTATCACTACAAACTACATAAAAAACTATATCTTGATTTACATGTTTATATAAAGCGTTTACTGTTGAGCTTAAATCTATTGACGTATTACCTGTAAAAGATGAGCTAAATAAACAAGCAACATCTCCTCCAGAGGTAGATGTAACAACCCCAGAACTTACAGTAAAACTTATAGAGTCTTGATCGCCCACACCCCAATAAACGCTAATAGTTTCAGTAGATGCATCACTATTAAAATTATTTAGTATTAAACTGTGTAAACTACCACCCCTTCTTAATGTAAAAAAACGTAACGCTTCGTCATGTCTAGTTATTTTAAAGCTAGCCACACTTCTTAATACTTGTGTAGTTTCACTAGTTGGTAAAATATTTTGACTAGTAATAGCTCTCGTAGTATTAGTTATTTCGTTTATATTTTGCGCATCCTCCCTATAGTTGTTTTTTAATATTTCTTTTTTTTGTTCAGTAGTATTTTCTAAAATTGGGGGATTGGCAAAAGCTTTATTTTTATCTCTAGTTAAATATTTTGACCTCGTTTGAGACCCCTTACCTCCGTATTTGTCTTTTATTATTGGCATAATTTATTATGTATTAAGTCCATTCAACTTCCAGTGTAGTACTAAAATATACAATTTTACCACTTGTGGTTCCTTTAACCATAGCCACAATCATATCTCCAGCACTAAAACTAGCATTATCTTCCCCTAATTCAGTAACATCAAAATCTTCTAATTTAGCATTTCCTAAAGCGGTAAAAGCTGTTACAGCACCTGTAGCCACAGGAGTTGTATTTCCTGAATCGTTTCTAACCAGAGGAATTTTATATAAGCCTATAGTTACCTCTCCTGATCCTGCAGATGCAGCCCATCCTATCCATTTTGTCATAATTCCACCTCTTGGCATTATTGTCCCTCCAGTTCTCATAGCTTTTTGATATGATGTTGCGGCTACACCCTCTTCTCCTTGCGAAGTATTTAATTCAAAAGGAGCGTTATTATCAGATAAATATTCTGGCATTTCAAAGTTTGTACCATCTGCCGTACTATAACCCTTAAACTCAAAATATGCTAAATGTTTTAGTTTAGCTGTAGCTATTATTGATGCGTTCCAAGTGCCTGTACCAACAGTTCCAAGAGTAGTAATATTTGTGCTTCCTTGAAAACCGTCTTTTAATCCATCAGGTGTAACAGCTCTACTAGTATCTGTTCCAGTAGTTGTTTCTGCTGTTGTTGCAAGCTCTACAGCTCCTTTTGCAGATGTTGAAGCATCAGCTAAATTAATAGTAACATCACCTGTAGTTCCACCACCCGTTAAATTTGTTCCAGCAGACACACCTGTTATATCACCACCACCAGCAGCAGCGTTTATTCTGTCATCAATAGCTGCAGATGTCATTAATGAAGTATCATTATCAGCAAATGATTCAGCTGAAGTTTGCACAGCTGTTAAACTTACACTGTCTAAACCTAAAGTTGTTAAGCCAGTAACACTACCACCATCTACAGTAACCGTACCATCTAAAAGTATATTATTACCAGCAACTGGTTCTAATTTTATTTGACCTTCAGCATCTAAAGTAATATCACCATCAGCAGCTATTTCAACATGAGCAGCAGCCCCATCACTATTTTCTGTAGTTAAAACAAACTCACCCTTAGGGCCTGTCTGTATTTTTGCATATTCAGTAGGAGTTGATTTTTGATAAAAATAAACATCGTTACGAAATCTAGATATAAAATCCCATATATGTTCCCCTAACCATTTTATCATGCTAATTAGGTATTACATCAAAATCTACATATTCTATAGTAACTTTTTCTTTTAATTCTAACGCTCTAGATATATCTTTATATATTCTTTTGTACGCATTAGTTGATTTGCCAATGAAACCATCTTTGATGATACTGTTATTCTCCTGCGAGTCGCCCACAAGTAAACATCCAGCAGTATGCTCATCAGTATTACCAGTATGTATAAGAATCCATTCAAAGCCAGGCACATTAGTAACGTGTAGCATTCCTTTATGAAGACCAGCAAATCTTTTTTTGTATTTTTCATGAAAACCCCCTTCAGTTCTTAATTTAATTTCATAAGTACCAGCAGGCACTCTCGTTTCCCCTCTAACCTTTAAAACTCTAGCCTCATCTTCTAATGTATAACATAGAAATTGTAGCCCTAGGTCTCCTTCTAAAAAAAGTAAGCCAGAAGTACTATCCTCCTGGCTACTAAAT
>CEQC01005801.1_pt1 | contig 10772 bp, 14 predicted proteins | sample 531021 | NCBI WGS metagenome assembly CEQC01 (sample SAMEA2621213, study PRJEB7988) | marine metagenome | biome: marine biome (ENVO:00000447); feature: surface water layer (ENVO:00002042); material: "saline water (ENVO:00002010), including plankton (ENVO:xxxxxxxx)" | depth 5 m
AGTACGTTTGCATTAGGCACTGAAACTTTTGTTGGTGATGTAGTAGTCACTCTTGATTCACTTCAAGTAACATCTGCATTAGGAACAGCAGTTGCTGAACAAGAATCTATATTTCCATTAACAGGACTTTCTTTTCAAACACAATTATCAGGAGCTTTAGCCATTGAAGAAGGTGCAGGCGTTGTGCTTGGTAGCCTTTCCATGTCCTTTGCAGCGGGAGATGAAACTGCATCTGGAACAGTGGACGCAGGATGGGGCAGAAGCACATGGGGTTCTTTTGCTTGGAATGAAAATATAACGCAAGAGGTTAGTGTCACGGGAGTGACAATGGCCACAGCACTTGGAACAACAACTCAAGAAGTTGGAACAGGTGTTATCGTAAGTCCGACAGGCTTGTCGATGACAAGTGCTTTAGGCACAACTTCACAAACTGGAACAGCAGTTGAAACTTTAGATAGTTTAACAATTGGCGCTGCTTTATCAGGTGCATCTGGTATAACTGGTGAAGGTAATGTGGGAGTTATCGCACCTTCAGATCAACTAGATTTTGCTTTAGGCACTCCAGTTATTGATATATTTACACAGGTAGATCCTGTGAGCGTATCAATGACTTCTGCGCTCGGCACCGTAGTTGCAGAGGCAGACGCATTAGTTACACTTGGTAGTCTATCAAGCACCTTTGCTCTTGGCACAGAAACTGTAGAGGTAGGCACAGGTGTAATAGTAAATGTTTCAACAGTGGCTTTAAGTTTTGCTGAGGGCACCGCAACACCAGAGGCAGGAGCAACAGTTAATGTAACAGGTGTTGACTTATCAATAATCACAGGCGATACATTTGAAACACCATGGGCAAATGTTGTCACGGGAGCAAGTAATACATGGACAGAGGTAAATGCAGCATAAAAAAAATGTTGCTAGGATAACAAAAAAAGATATATTTTAGAGAGGTAAAAAAATGAGTAGTAATTATTCAGATAGACTTAAACTTGAACTCATGGCTACAGGCGCTAACGCCAATACATGGGGTACAAACACTAACAATAATTTAGATGTTATTGATGCTTTTTCAGCAGGATATCTATCTAAATCCGTTGCTGGTTCTGCAAATATAACTCTTTCAACTGCTAATGCCTCGGATACTGCTGAGGCTTCTAACAAAGTAATTGAACTTACAGGTGCTTTAACAGGAGATATTGTTGTCTTTATTCCTGCTGTTGAAAGTAACTACACCTTTTTTAACAATACAACAGGTTCTCAAACATTAACCATCGCAGCTACAGGGCATACAGCCAATGGTACTTTAATAACACAAGGTGCACATACAACTGTTTATTGTGATGGTTCTTCAAATTTCAATGTGGAAATTGCAAGTTCAACAGATGCTGGTGCATTGAACAAAGGAACTTTACCAGATGCAAGATTCCCTGCTACCTTACCCGCAGTAAGTGGAGCAAACTTAACAAATTTAGACGCTGCAGATTTAGCTTCAGGAACAATTCCTGATGCAAGATTCCCTGCAACATTACCTGCATTAAATGGTTCTGCACTTACAGACCTTAATGCAACTAACCTAGCAACTGGCACAGTTGCAAACGCAAGATTAGATACCGTCCCAACTTCAAAAGGTGGGACAGGCTTAACCTCTATTGGAACTGCTGGTCAAGTATTAACAGTTAACTCTGGAGCAAGTGGTTTAGAATTTGCTACTGCTAGTGGTGGTGGAGTAGCAAGTGTTATTAACACAGATGTTACTTCTACAGGAAACTATACCGCTGATGCTAGTACACAATTCGCAACTTTTGAAGTTATTGGTGGCGGTGGAGGAGGCAGTGGTTCTACTTACTATGGTCCAGGTGCTGGTAGTGGTAGTTCAGGTGGAACTACAAGCTTAGGAAGTTTAATAACTGCTACAGGTGGTTCAGGTGGCCCAGGTGGAGGGGGTGGTTCAGGCACCTCAAACAGAACTGCGGTCATCTCTAAAGGTCAGTCAGGCACTGGTAAACCAGGCTCAGCATCCAACGGTGGTGCTGCTGGTGGAAGCTCTGCATTTTTTGGTAACGCTGGCGCAGGTGGAACCGGTGGTAACACAGGGGGAAACCTTGGTAATCGTAGACCTGGCGGAGGTGGCGGAGGCGCAGGTGGTGTTTTCGCAGTAATCGCAGGTCCTGAATATTCACCATCCATATCCATCACAATTGGAGCAGGCGGAGGCGGTGGTTCTGGAGGTCCAGGCCCTAACGGTAGACCAGGTTCTGCTGGTGGAACAGGCAGAGTTAGAATTTCGGAGTTTATATCATAATGAGTAAATTTATTTACGTAGAAGCTGATGAGAACAAAGTTAAATATGTTGAGGACACTAGACCAACAAATGCTTTAGGTCCTTTATATATTGAGGTCTCAAATGATTCAGTAGCAGAGCATTGGTTTTATAATCGTGAAACTGGAGAAGTCTCTGAATATGAACCGTATACAGTAGGGCAAGTTAGACAAATGAGAGATGAAAAACTAACTGTTTCAGACTGGATGGTTTTAGAAGACAGTCCTTATAAAGCCACTGGTCAGGAGTCAAACTTAGCTGCAATTAAAACATATAGACAAGAACTTAGAGACTTTCCAGACGAAAGCAAATCATACGACGAAAACAATATTAATTGGCCCACATTGACATTAAGCTAAAACTAGGTAACATTCTGATTACTTAGAAATGATCGTTGATAATTATATTCTTGTTAAAGAAAATTTCTTCCCTCACAGTTTTTTAGATCAGGTTGTTAAGAGAGGTCTTGATTCTAAAGAGGTAGAAGCAGAGCTATCAGGCGGTAGAATTAATAAAGAAATGAGAGATACGAGAATAACTTGGCTCAACGATGTGTGGATTTACGATTGGATCTTACCTTTAGTGCATGAAATGAACGAAGAGGCTAATTGGAATTTTTCTATAGACTATCCCGAAGAAATTCAATTTACAAAGTATAAAGAAAATCATTTTTATAATTGGCACCAAGACGATATACATAAATCAGATGATTCAATTAATGAACAAAGAAAAATTTCTGTTGTAATTCCTTTATCAAATAGTGATGAGTACGAGGGAGGGGATCTAGAGTTCTGTGATCCTACTGCATCCCCAATAAAAAAAGAAAAAATTATTAGTAAAGATATTTTTAGACAAAAAGGAAATATGGTTGTGTTTCCGAGTTTTGTTTATCATCGTGTAACTAAAGTGACGAAAGGACAAAGATTATCAATGGTAATGTGGATAAGAGGTGAAAAATGGAAGTAAGTAATAAATTTAATCAATTTAATTATCTTGTTATTGAGAATGCAATCTCAACAGAAATGGCTGACCTTGCCAAAGATTATTTCTTGATGAAAAAAAAAGTAATCGATCAAATGCGTTTTACAAAAGTTTTATCTCCTTATGTGGATTATTTTGGTAGATGGGATGATCCACAAGCGCCTAATACTTACAGTCATTACTCTGACATTCTTATGGAAACTCTTTTAAAAAAACTTACACCCCTAATGGAAAAACATACAGGTTTGGAGTTATATGAAAACTACTCTTATACAAGAGCATATAAATATGGAGACATTTTAAAAAGACACACAGATAGATTTTCTTGTGAAATATCAACGACTCTTAATTTAGGTGGAGATCCATGGGCTATATATTTAGACCCTACAGGTGGTAAAAACAATGAGGGTGTTGAAGTAAATTTAAGACCAGGAGATATGTTAATTTATAAAGGTAATAAATTAGAACATTGGCGTTACGCTTTTACTGGTAACACCTGTGTACAAGCCTTTTTTCATTACAATAATAAAAAAACAGAAGGTGCTGAAGAAAATAAATACGACAATAGACCCTTTCTGGGATTACCTGCATGTTTCAAAAAACAATAGAGTTTACATCCCCACATCCTGATTGGCTTGTGCAACCTAAACCTGCAAAAAAATGCACTCCTGAATGGTTTAAAAAAATGAAAAATCATTTTGGTGAAATCAAAAATTATACTAATCCCACTATTAAGAAATGTGTTCCTGTTCTAGATAGTCTTACTTCAGGTTATATAATTCTCAATCCAGCAGAGGTAGCTTTCACTCAAGAAAAAGATCAAATAACTTGGAATTATAGAGAGGAGGTGCATTCAGCTATAGCCAAACTTAACATAGGTATACAAACACACAAGATGGGACAGGTATCAAAAGATATGTGTGACTCATCTGAATATGAATTAGCTTTTAAATATCAAAACCCTTGGAAAATAAAGACTCCGAAAAATTATAGTTGTATATTTACAAACCCTTTTAACAATAAAGTAGATAATATTAGAATTATTACAGGCATAGTTGATACAGATGATTACGAGCTTAACATAAATTTTCCCTTCTTTTTAAAAAAAATGCAAGTTGGAGAATCTTTTGTGTTAAGAAAAAATGCGCCTATAGCTTTAGTATTTCCTTTTCTAAGAGATAGTTGGAAAATGGAAATTAAAAAAGAAAAGGCTAACGTGGAGGTAAAAGAAGATTTTAAATTATTTTCTTTTATAGAAGATGGATATAAAAAATGTATATGGAAGAGGAAGAAATATGACTAATGAATATTTATTAAAAGTTAATGCAGAGGTTGATACAAAAGAATTAGATGAGTTTAATTTAAAGAAAACATTTTTACAACTCGCTACAACCTCACTACATCAAAACTTTAAATTTGATTTTAAGGGTGTACAAACTTCAGACGAATGTATTACTTTAAACTGTTTTTATAACGAAACCGATTGGATATTTAAAGGCGATAGAACTTTTAATTTTTTCTACCCTTTAGATGTTGATAAAGCAGACTTTATTGCTATTCATAAAAACGAACCGAAAAGAACTGAGATAGAAAAAAATCACTTATACATATTTCCATATTGGATGACATATAAATTTTACTCTCACACTAAAGATTTTAAGCAGGTAATTTTACAAGGTGGTTTAGATACTATTGATAGACCTGTTTTAAAACAAATAGATAAAAGGTGGTAAAATGTTTAAACCAGAAGAACTAAAAGATAAAGATTTAAAAATATTTTTAGGAATGCCTATGTATGGAGGCTTGCTTACTGAGCCGACCTTACACGGATTGTTAGAACTTCAAAATTGGACTATTCAATCAGGTGTAAAAATGAGAATACAAACCATGGGTAACGAGAGTTTGATCACTAGAGCTAGAAATACAATAGTTTCTATGATGCTGGATCAAACAGATTTCGCTGCAACTCACTTATTGTTTATTGATGCAGATATAGGATTTAAATGGAAAAATGTTGAGAGATTAATTTGTGCTGATAAAGATGTAGTCTGTGGTATATACCCTAGAAAACACATACACTTAGAAAAAATAAAAGGTATTTTAGAAGAGTACCCAGATATAAGCACAGATGAAATGGAGGCTAGGGCTTTGGGCTACAATGTAAACTTTGATGACCCATCAAGTTTAAAAGGAGAAAATGGTTTCTTTAAAGTTAATGAGGCTGCCACAGGTATGATGTTGGTTAAAAGAGAAGTTTTTACAACGATGATGAAAAAATTTCCAGAGAGAAAATATGAGACAGATCAAATTGTAAATGGCGTGCACTACGCATCTAACAATTGTTACGACTTGTTTGCTGTGGGCCCTTATGAGACTACAGGGATGAAAAGATACTTGTCAGAGGATTATTACTTTTCAAGGTTATGGCAAGAGTGTGGAGGAGAGATATGGGCAGACTTAGCGATGCCTTTAACACACTTTGGTAATAGAGCCTACAAAGGACACGTCGCTGCTTTATTAGGTAAAAAAGATGAAACTTAGATTAATACAAACTAATTGTTCTGCAATAAACAGTATTTATATTTATTACGACTTTTTAGAGGACATGGAATATCTAAATTTATTAAAAGGTAAAATAGAAAAACACGCCACAAAGACAGAGCAATACAACTCAACAACTTTATTAGCTAAACAGACAGATTATCATACACTTATAGAGGATACCGATTTTAATAAAATACATCAATCTATTGGACACACTTTATATAATACGCTTAATCTAAGAAACCCAACTCCAAATGACAAAATACAAATATCATTTGAGGCATCTTGGGGTATTCGTCATGAAGAGGGGGACTCTACCCAAGAACATATTCATCCTTTTATAAACTTTTCTGGAGCCTTTTATTTTGATGTGCCCACAGAAACTAGGATGTGGTTTGAGGACTTTCAACAAGATGTTAAGTTAGAGAAGAATATGTTAATCTTGTTTCCCTCACTTTGTAAACACAGAGTACATAAACATATAGGAAAACAACCTAGAATATCAATGGCTTTTAATATAAGGTGTACGCCTGTAGATTAGTTCTCTTTTATTTTACTGATTTTATAGTATATTTGTACAATGCCCTTAGTAAATTTTAGACCAGCACCAGGAATAAACAAGGAAGTCACCGACTATACAGGTCAAGGTAAGTGGACTGATGGAGATATGGTGCGTTTTTTTCAAGGATCTGCACAGAAAATTAAAGGTTGGGAAAAGTTTATAGCCACAAGCCTAGTAGGTGTGGCTCGAGATCAACACGCTTTTGTTGATTTAGATGGTATAAGATTTAACGCAGTAGGCACGGATAGAAAATTATACATTATTACAGAGGGACTTGCTTATGATGTTACTCCTCTAAGAGAAACTCAAGCTCTTACTAATCCATTCACAACCAACGCAACCACATCAGTTGTTGTTACAGATACTTCACATGGTGCAGTGAAAGGGGATTTTGTAACATTTGATTCATTCTCTGCTATTGACGGCTTAGATATGAACAAAGAATTTGAAATAACATCAGTTGCTAACACTGATGCTTACGTGGTCACGCACACAAGCACTGCCTCTGGATCAACCTCAGGAGGTGGAGGTAGTGGTAATGCAAAATATCAAATTTCTATTGGGCCTGAATTATCCACATCTGCTTTTGGTTGGGGCACGGATGGTTGGGGTAGTGGTACATGGGGCACTCCTTCATCAACATCTAATGTTACACTAGAGGCTAGACAATGGTCATTAGATAATTTTGGTGAGAACTTAATAGCTGTAGTTTTAAACGGTGGAGCTTTTGAATGGAAACCATCCTTAGGAGTATCAACAAGAGCGACAGCAATCACTAACGCTCCGACAAAGTCTCGATTAGGTTTAGTATCCACCCCTGATAGACACTTAGTATTTATGGGTACACAACCAACGATAGGTGGCACAAATACACAAGATGATTTACTTATTAGATTTTCTAATCAAGAAGATATTAATACATATCAACCAACAGCAGAAAATACTGCTGGTTCTTTGCGCATTGCCGACGGCTCACGGATCGTGGCAGCAGAGAGATCAAGAGGACAAATATTAATTTGGACAGACACATCTTTACATGCAATGCAATTTATAGGACCACCTTTTACTTTTGGTTTAAGACAACTGGGTCAAAACTGTGGTGCAATAGGTAGTCATGCAGCTGTTGACATAAATGGTATTAGTTATTGGATGTCACAAGATTCTTTCTTTTTATTTGACGGATCAGTAAAAAAATTACCATGCACTGTAGAGCAGTTTATATTTAACAATATTAATATTACAGGTTCAGAAAATGCTTTTGCTGGGCATAATGGAGAGTTCAACGAAATCATGTGGTTTTATCCAAGAACAGGTTCAGATCAGATAAACGCTATCGTGGCTTACAATTATTTAGAGGGCACATGGTGGACAGGAACTTTAGCAAGAACAACATGGATAGACCGAGAGGTTTTTGATACCCCTGTTGCATCTGAATATTTAGAGAACACTACAGCCAACAATGAGGTTATTTTAGGATTGACGGATGGCGCAACACAAATGTTCTCTCATGAGGTTGGAAACGATGCAGATGGTACGGCCATAACAGCGTTTGTAAAATCTGGTGTTGTGCAAATAGCAGAGGGCAATGACTTCTTATTTGTGCAAAAACTTATACCTGATGTAGAAGATCAACTTGGAACTCTTAACGCAAAACTTGAATTTAAAAATTATCCTAACAACAGTGTGAGTGTAACGAAAACCGCTACCTTTCAAGATAACACAGACTTTGTGAGCCTTCGTGGTAGAGGTAGAGAATTTACAGTCAATGTGGTTTCAAATACTACAGGCACAGCTTGGAGATTAGGAACACAGAGATTTGACATACAACCCGATGGTAGAAGATAAAAATATTTGAAACAAATATTTTTTCTAGTTAGTTTGCCTAGATCAGGCAATACAGTTTTAGCATCTATTTTAAATCAAAATAAAAAAATTGGATGTACACCTAACTCTATAGTATTCGAATTACTTCATAATATAAATGAAGCTAAAAAAGCTAAAGTGTTTATGAATTTTCCAGATCACGGTTCAGTGCAAAATGTATCTAAAAAAATTATACAAAACTATTATCAAGACTGGAAACAAGACATTATAATAGATAGAAGCCCTGCAACCACCCCTAAAAATTTAGAATATTATGACTATCAAAACTATAAATATATTTTTCTTAAAAGAAGTTTAGTAGAAATTGTAAAATCTTTTATTGATTTATCTCTTAAAAATAACACTGAAAAATCTATTGAAAAAGTATATCAAGAAATAACCGATCCAAATACAATGTTACTTAGAAGTCTTTTAGCGTTAACAAATGGTTTGAAGAGTATAGATAAAGAAAAATATATTTTAATAGATTACAACGACTTTGTAAAAAGTCCAAAAGACGTAATTAAAAAGATTTATAAGTTTTTAAATATCGAATCATTTAATCATAACTTTGAAAATATTGATCAATTTTCTATAAACGGAATGAAATATGATGATAGCATTTTAGGTTCTTACAAAAATATTCACAGGATAAACACTGAGTCTATTACAAAAAGAAGTTATAATATTGAGCTACCACAGCATATAATTGATTTTTGTAGAAATTATGAAAACTTAATTGTAGTATAGCGTATGGCAAAATTAACCTTAACTAGATTTCCTGATCCAAGAGATGATTATGAAAGAGGTCAACAGGCAGAACTGATAAGACAACTAGAGGATCTAGTTCTACAACTAAATAGTTCGTATACTCAGGAAACACAAGAGGAGTCTACACGAAGAAGTTGGTTTTTTTCTAATGGCTGATGTATTTAAAAGATTTATAACTAACGTAACAACAACAGATTTGACCACTGTTTTTACAGTGCCCACTGCTAATGTTGCATCCACACCGCCTTTGCCAGTGTCTACCTTTATAGTCAAAACAATTAATGTTCATAACTATGATGGATCTGCTGCTGTAACAGTTAATGTTGATCATAACGATGGGAGCACAGATTTTCAAATATTTCAAGTTGATGTTGCTGCAAGTAATACGAATACAATTAGCACAAGCATGGTTTATCAAGAAGGGGACGCTTTAAAAGTACAAGCTAATGCAGCTAGTAGAGCAATGGTAGAAGTGTCTTTACTAGAAGTAAAACAACAACTTTAGTGAAAGATTTTATTTTTAAAAGTAAAGTTAATAATCACGAACAAATTAAAAAGACACTATTAGAACAAATTAATCTAATACCAAAAAACCCAGTCATGCATGAGAAAGATAATATACTACATACAGATTGGAATTTGCCAATAACAATGGAAAGAAAATATTCTATTTTATTTATGCAAGTTATATCCCCTCACCTTGAAATGATGAAAAAAGAACTTGATGTAGCAAAAGTAGTAATCGATAATTTTTGGTTTCAGGTTTATGGAAAAAATGGCAAACATGCATGGCATACACATTCGCATACTCACTTTAGTAATGTATACTACTTGGAGTGTCCCGAAGGAGCAGGCACTGAATTTAAGAATTTAGATGTGCAGTGTGAAGAGGGAGAGATATTAAGTTTCCCTGCTTTTTTACCTCACAGGTCTCCACCTCTCTTGTCCGATTCAAATAAAACAATCATAGCTTTCAATTGTAGTTTTGATTATGATATGTAAAAAATGAAGTTTTTTAACTGTGTTGATAATTATATAGATGATGAGGTTTGCGACAAGTACATAAAAATATACGAGAATAATATTAATCAAACCTATAAATACACAAACACTAGCCCCCTAAAATTAGAGCCCAATAAACATAGTGAACAAATACAAAATGATTTTAATATATCCTCTAAATTAGACAATTTTGAAATTGTAAAAAGAGAGAAAGGTTCTTTTATGGATAATCATTACGATGATGGTGATGACATAGCTTTCATTATATATCTCAATGATAATTATTTAGGAGGCCACACGGTCATAGAGAATGAAACTTCAATAGTTCCAAAAAAAGGTAGAATATTAGTTTTTTCTAATAGTAAATTATTACACAAAGTCACAGAAATAAAACAAGGCACAAGGTATGTTTTAGCTGGATGGTTTACAAAACAATAATAATAACCTATTGATTTCGTAGCTTTTCGTCTATAAAACTATATTATGGCGAAAATAGTAGATGAACCCGTTCTATTGCGTTATGACACGATAGACGGTAAAAAAATCCCTGTTTATAGTGCCAAGGTAGAGACAACAGTTACCAACACCAAAACAGGTCAAGAGTATACTTCACACGAGGAGTGTCAGGCAGATATTGACAATCCAGAAACAGAAACAAAAGAGGAAGACATTAGAAGAGATGTCAACGTAATAGCACCTAACTTATTTAGTGGTGCAGCTACAGGCGAGGAG
>CEQC01006368.1_pt1 | contig 10738 bp, 8 predicted proteins | sample 531021 | NCBI WGS metagenome assembly CEQC01 (sample SAMEA2621213, study PRJEB7988) | marine metagenome | biome: marine biome (ENVO:00000447); feature: surface water layer (ENVO:00002042); material: "saline water (ENVO:00002010), including plankton (ENVO:xxxxxxxx)" | depth 5 m
GGCGTCATCGACCCGACCAAGGTCGTGCGCACCGCGCTGCAGGACGCCGCTTCGGTGGCCGGCCTGCTGATCACGACCGAGGCTGCGATCGCCGAGAAGCCCGACGACAAGTCGGGCGCCCCGGCAATGCCCGACATGGGCGGCATGGGCGGTATGGGCGGCATGGGCTTCTAAGCCCCGCCCCCGACCGACAGGTCACATGAAGAGGCCCGGCAGGAGCGATCCTGCCGGGCCTTTTTGATTGGGCTCCAAGCGCTGCCGGACGCTGCCGCTAGAGCTCGCCCGCTGGCGCGGTGTCCGGCGCGAACAGTCCCTCGATATCCGCGTCGGTCGACATCGGATCCACGCACACCTTGGCAATCAGCGGCAGGTGATCGGACCCAACATCATCGCCGATCTCGAGCTCTTCCACCTTTACCCCGTCCTTCACGAAGATCTGGTCGAGCGGCCAGCCGATCCAGGCATAGTCCGCCGGAAAGGTCGCGAAACTGCCCCGGCCCGCGCGCGGATCGCGGTAGCCGCCTTCGGCGACGAAACGCGACGTGGTGTTGGACCAGGGGACATCGTTGAAATCGCCGATGGCGAGCACGTTCGAAAGGCCGTCGGGCGTGCGCGCACCCGCCTGCGCGATATTGGCGTCGCGGCTTTCGGTCGACTGGCCGGGCAGCGGCGGCCGCGGGTGAAGGCCGATCATTTCGAACCGCGCCCCGTCGCCCATCCGCAGCGTGGCATAGAGCGTCGGCGTGTTCGAACTGGTGTTGGCCACCATTTCGGCGCGATCCACCGTCAGCCGGGTGGCGAAGGCCATGCCGTATTTGTTGTCGAGCGGCCGGTCGAGCCGGTAGCCATAGCGCGACAGCTGCGGTTCGAGCGCGTCGAGCCACGACTGGTCGGTTTCCATCAGCAGCAGGATGTCGGGATCGACCCGCTCGATCAGCCGGGCAGTATCGCGGTGCCGGTCGTTGCCCTGCAGGACATTGAACGACAGCAGCCGGGCACAGCTCATCCCGTCGACTTCGTCGGGTAGCGGAACCTGCGTCGCGGCAAGCGCCGTATAGGGCCACAACCGCCACATGTTGATGCCGATGGCGATTGCGGCAAGGCCCACCACCACGACGGCGCGGCTGCGCGCCAGGATCACGCCGAGCACCGCCAGCGCCGCCGCCAGATAGACCGAGGGTTCGCGGACCATGTCGAGCATGCGGACCGAACCGCGATTGGTGTCGAGCAAGGATATCAGCGCAGTGCCAACCAGCAGCACGAGAAGGCCGATCACGATTTTCGCGGCGCGTGTCCGGCCGCTGCCCCGGGTCCGTTCGCGGGCTGCCATCCTATCCGCCCTTCCGGCTGGCCGCCGCTGCGGCGATCGCCGCCTCGGGCCAGCTGACCTGCGTCTGCGTCTGCGGATTGAACACGCCGCCATCGTATTGCGCCGCTTCCGCCGCAGCGATTTCCTCCGCCGTCAGGAATTCGCTCGGCGATAGCGCGAAGACGTCGAGCCCGCGGCTGATCTCGGTGGCGTAGATGCGGCCGTTGTACCAATAGGCCGACCAGTATCCGCCCGTGATGAGCTGATCGGCATCGACCGGGCCGCGGTCGAAATAGGCGATTTCGAAGGGGTTTTCCGCATCGGTGAAATCAATCACCGAAATGCCGCCCTGATACCATGCCTGGACGAAGATATCGCGGCCCGGCACGGGAATGATCGAACCATTGTGCGCGACGCAGTTCTCCACGTCGCTCTGCGGGGCCGGCAGCTTGTAGAGGCTGCGGAAGGCGAGCTTGCCATCCTCGATCGCATAGATCGCATTGGCGCCCCAGGTCATCGGGTCGCCCGCCTGGCAGCGCGGCCGCCCGCCGCCGCCCCATTCGTCGGTGAACAGCACCTTGGTGCCATCGTTGTTGAAGGTGGCCGAATGCCAGTAGGCAAAGCCCGTGTCGGTGACGTCGTCGAGCCGTTTCGGCGCCAGCGGATCGGCGATGTCGAGAATGATGCCATTGCCCGAACACGCGCCCGCGGCGAGATTGAGCGAGGGGAAGACGGTGATGTCGTGGCACTGGTCGGTCACGCGTGTTTCCTGCGTGCCTTCGCCATGGTCGCCGCCGCGCCACAGGCCGGCGATCCGCCCGTCCTGCGCGAAGATGCGCGGGCTGTCGACGATCCGCGCGGCGGCCGGATCGGCCAGCGGGATCTCGATCACATCGATGCTGAACAGCGCGGTGTTGTCGCCGCCGCGTTCGAAACAGCCGGGCAGTTCGCGATCGTCGCGCACGTAGCTGGTGCCCGAATTGTAGACCACCAGCCGCTGGTCGTCGGCGCTGACGATCGAATGGGTGTGACTGCCCCGGCAGGTCTGCACCTGGCCCACCTGCCGCGGGCGGGTGACGTCGGAAATGTCGAAGATGCGCAGGCCGCGGAACCGCTCGTCGCTGATATTGCTTTCGATCCCCTGCAGGCCGCAGTCCTTGCGCGCACGGCTGTCCTGCACGCTCATCAACAGCAGATCACCCGCGATCGAGACATCGCCCTGCCCGCCGGGGCAGACGATCGAGCTGGCCAGCTGCGGGATCCCGTCATCGCCCAACCGGTACACGTTGAAGCCGTGGTAATTGCCCGCAACCAAGAGATCGCCGCTGAACGCCATGTCAGTGTTGGCAAAACTCAGCAGCGAGCCGCGCTCGCCAAAGCGCGGATTGCCGTCCTCATCCTCTTCCTCGCGGATATCGGGGCGCGCGGTATCGACCAGATCACCCGCCTCGTCGGCTTCGGCGTCTTCCGCGATACGCGGCGCAAGCTGCGCGGGGTTCTCGGGATCGTAGAAGCCGGTCGGCTTGGGCAGCGCGGCGACCAGCCGCAGATTGCTGATCGCCTCCTCGGCATCGCGAAAGCCTGCCGCGAGATTGGCCCGCGGGTCGTCCGACAATTCGGCGAGGATCGCGTTCATCCGGTCGATCTCGGCTTGCTGTTCCTTGACCAGGTCGTTGGTGAATTCGAACATCACCGGATCGTAGGCAGTACCGGGCTGGTCGTGCAGCGTTTCGACCATGTCGATCGCGCCGCCGTGATGGCGCACCATCAGCTGCAGGAACAGGCGGTCGAATGCAGTGCTTTCCAGCGTGCCGAGTTCGGCCACCTGCGCGGGCGTGGCCATGCCCATCATCAGGTGGTGCGCTGCATGATCCATTCCCGCGTGATGCTGCATCGCCGCGGGTTGCCCGCGTTCGGCCAGCCATTCGCGCATGAAGGCGATTTCATCGGCCTGGCTGGCGTCGATGCGCCCCGCGATCGCCACGATATCGGAATTGTTGCTGCGGCCCTCGACCAGCGCGGCAAGATCGACCGCCTGTTGGTGGTGGACAATCATGTCCTGCATGAATTTGACATCGGCGGGCGAGAAACGCGTGTCGGACAGACGCGTGGCTTCGTCTTCGTCGATCACCCGCGGCGCGGCGCCGGGCGCACCGGGCAGAACGATCGGTGCCTGTTGCGCGAGCGCAGTGGTGGCGGTGGAAAGCAACAGGCCGGCAGCCAGTGTCCGAAGTGTCGGTGTCATCGTATGGGTCCCCTGAATATCTGCCGCTTACAAGGCCTTGCCCGCCCGCCCGGGTCAAGCGCCGATTGACCGGGCGGGCGCACGAGCATCGGCGGATCGTACCGATCAGGCTTCGTCGAAGCTGCCCCGCCGCGGCCCCATATAGCCGAACAGATAGGCCGCCACCTTGCGCATCTGGATCTCCTCTGCGCCCTCGGTGATGCGATAGCGGCGGTGGTGGCGATAGATGTGCTCGAACGGCTTGTGCCGCGAATAGCCGATGCCGCCGTGGACCTGCATGGCGCGGTCCGCGGCTTCGCAGACCAGCCGGTTCGCCCAGTAATTGCACATCGACACCTTGTCCGAGATGGTCTTCTCGATGTCCTCGTGCGGCATGTTGTCCATGTCCCACGCGGTCTTGTAGATCAGCAGGCGCAGCATCTCGCACTGGGTCGCGAGCTCGACCAGCGGGAACTGGATCGCCTGGTTCTTGGCCAGCTCCTCGCCGAAGGGTTTGCGGGTCCGGGCATAGCGGACGCTCTGCTCGATACAGTATTGCGCCGCGCCAAGGCTGGAGGCGGCCTGGCGGATGCGGTTCTGGTGGACGAAGCTTTGTGCCAGCGCCAGCCCGCCGCCCTCGCGCCCCAGGATCGCGGAATCGGGCACCCAGACGTCATTCACCGACAGCCGCGGATGGTCGGTCGGCATGTTGAAGGTCCACATCCATTCCTCGATCTCGAGGCCGGGCGTGGGATTTGGGACGAGGAAGCAGGTTATCCCGCTGGGCTTGCCGTTGTGGCCGCTGGTCCGCGCGAACATCGCGCAATGCGTGGCGACATGCATGCCGGTGATCCACATCTTCTCGCCATCGATCCGCCAGCCGTCGACCCCGTCGCGCGTCTCGCGCACCGCGCGCGTTTCCATCCAGGTCGCGTCCGATCCGTGATCGGGTTCGGTCAGTCCGAAGGCGACCCGGCGCGTGCCTTCGAACCCGCCATTGATGAATTCCTGCTTCTGCTCTTCAGTCCCGAAAGTCTCGAACATGGCGACGAAGGGAAAATTGCCGACGATCGAATGTTCGTTCTGCAGATCGTTGTGCAGGCCCAGCCCGCGCTGCGCAAACCGGTCGCGGATCACTGCCATCCACAGGTTCGAACCGTCCTTGCCGCCGTATTTCTTCGGGGCGGAGAAGCGCCAGTGGCCAGCCTCGTCGGCCGCCTTGCGGCATTCGCGCAGCAGCTCTTCCCAGTCATGGCTGGGCAGCCCACCGCGTTCCCAGTCGGTGCGCGCGTCTTCGCGGCGGTGGTCGAAGAAACGGATGTTGTCATCGCGGGCGACCATGGGGTCGATCGTGTTTTCGATGAAGGCTTCGAGCTCGGCGTAATAGTGCTCGAGCTCCTGCGGTATCGCGAAATCCATCAATCCTCTCCCGTCCATTTTTTCCGTGCCAGCGCCAGCATCGGGTATTTCGGGACATCGGCCCCCAGCTTGTCGAGCGCGGCGCGGCGGAGCATCGCCAGCAGTCCCGGCGTCGCCAGCGAGGCGCGCCCGTCGAGCACATCCTGCGCGAGCATGTCGGCTTCCACCTGCGTAGCCGCCGCATCATTGCGGGCGATCATCCCCAGCGCATTGCGCGCAACGGCGAGCTGGAAGCGGTCATGGCCTTCCATCCGGTCCTTCACGTTGCCGAGCCATTCGGCCACGGCAGTGGCGAGCTCGCCCGCGCTGGCTTCGCCGAGCGGTTCGGGAAGCGCATCGCGCGGCGGCATGGCGCGGGCCTGTTCGGCCTCCGGCGCATCCTCTTCGAGCAGCAACAGCAGGTCGAGTTCCTGTTCGCTGGTCCGGCGCGAGATGACCACGCGTTCGAGCATGCGGTCATCGCCGCTGCGCCAGAAGCTCGCCATCCGCAGGCATCCAAGCGCCCACCACACCGTGCGATAGACCAGCCAGAAGCGGAACCGCCCGGCATCGACCCTGGCCCCGCTCTCCGCCTCATAGGCCGCGACATAGTCCTGCAGCGATCCCAGCCCCAATGCCGGGCGGTCGACCCGAGCAAAGCGCCACACTGCCATGCAGCCGAATGCCAGGTCCTCGTGCCGGTCGCCGAAATGCGCCAGTTCCCAGTCGAGCACGCCGGTCAGCTGCGAATCCTGCGCCAGCAAATTGCCCAGCCGGTAATCGCCATGGTTGAGCACCGGCTCCACCCGGTCGGGCATATTCTCGCGCAGCCAGCGCAGGCCCAGCGCGATGATCGGCCGGTCGCCGCCCGCTTCCTCGAACTGTTCGGCCAGGCCTTCGATACCCTCGGCGTAGTCCAGTTCGGGCACGTCTCCCGGCAGACCGGCGCGCGGAAGCGCGTGGATCCTCGCCAGATCGCGTGCCACGTCGCGCAGCAACCGGGCCGGATCGTCCATCGCGAGGATCGCCCGCGGATCGGGCGTGCCGGGCAGTGCGCGCATCACGAAGCCGCTGCCGATCCCGTCGCCCGGCTGCAGGCCGACCAGCACCTCGGGCGCGGTCACGCCCGCGGCATGCGCCGCACCGATAATCGCCGCTTCGCTGTCATGGCCAAAGGGGCGGCCCTCCATGAAAGCGAGGCTCGGCGCGCGGCGAAGGACGAAATCCTCTCCGCCGCTGCTGAACCGCCAGCTTTCCATGGTTGCCCCACCGGTCAGCCGCCGCACCCCTTCGGGCGCCGCCATGCCGGCACGCGCCAGCGCCTTGGCCAATCCCTGCTCGAGCGCCCCCGCGCTTTCGATCTCTCCCATGGACACATCTGTGCAGACAAACGCCGCGTGGCTCAAGCCCGGACCTCCTGCGGCGTTCGAACGTTGTCCGTGCACCAATCACCAATAAGAGGAGACCATTCGATGCGCCTTCCCAGCAATGCCCATGTCGCGATCGTCGACGGCGAGAACTTCACTGTCATGCGCAATACCGGCCAGCCGCTCGAACCCGAGCTCGGCTCGGCCGAGAAACCCGATCTGTCGGCAACCAATTACAGCGCCGGGGTGAAGCATCAGGACAATGCGGGACAGCAGCTGGGACGCACCGACCTGGAAGAGCTCGCGCATGGCGCGGCGGCAACCGAATGGCTCAATGCCAAGGCGATCGCCGGCGATATCAGCGACATCCTGGTCATTGCCGACCCCAAGACGCTGGGCGAGATGCGCCGCCACTATCATGGCGAGCTCAAGAAACGGCTGGTCGGGGAAATCGACAAGACCATGACCGGCGAACCCACCGACCGGATCGAACAGGCGATTGCCAACGCATGACCTTCATCGCCCCGCACGAATATGACACCGTGCGGGGCGAAACTGTCGTGATCGAAACACTTTTCGTCGCGCCGCGCTTGTATCGCTACCGGGGATATCCGTTAAGCTTCGCCTAACCACGCAGGGTGTAAACGATCAGCATGCGAACAAACCTACTCGGAAGACTTCTGGCGATCGGGGCAATGGCCCTGGCCGCTCCCGCAGCTGCGCAAGGTACCGGGTTCGAAGCCCAGTTCGACACTGTCCTGGGCACCGATGTCCGTACCCCGCAAAGCTACGACGCCGTTTACGCGACTCCGCTCGAACAGCAGATCGCCCAGCTGGCCGATGGATCGGACGGACGCATCGGCGTCTATGCGATCGATCTGTCGACGGGGCGCGAAGTGGGCGTGCTGGCGGACCAGCGCTTCCCGATGGCGAGCACCAGCAAGGTCGCGATCGCCGCGACGTTCCTTGCGGGCGTCGATGCGAATCGGTGGAGCCTGACGAGCGAGTACCGCCTGCCGCGGCCCGGCGGTGCCTATCTGCCGGCCTACCGCCACCTCAGCCTGATGATCAGCAAGAGCTGCAACGACTGCACCGACGCGCTGCTCGCAGCGGTCGGCGGCCCGAGCGCTGTCAACAAGTGGATGAAGGATGCCGGGATCGAAGGCTTCAGCCTGTCGCGCGACATTGCCACGCTGATCCGCGAGGACGGCCGGATCGACCCCGCGTGGAGCGTCGATATCAAGGACAGCGCCACGCCGCGCGCGATGGGGCAGCTGCTTGCCGGGATCTATCAGGGCAAATGGCTGAGCGACTATTCACGCCGGGTCCTGCTCGACGCGATGGAGGAAACCACCACGGGCAAGCGGCGGATGCCCTCGGCCCTCCCGGTGAGCGCCAATCTGGCGCACAAGACCGGGACGCTGGCTCGCACCGCCAGCGATATCGGCATATTCCATACGCCCGATGGCCGCGCGATCGCGGCCGCCATCTACGTTACCGGGCAAAGCCCCTCGATGGCGGTGGAAAACGGCAGCCGCAGCCGCAAGCTCGAAGCGCGGGCCAATCGTGATGCGCGGATTTCCAGCATTACGCAGGCGCTCTACACCGGGTTCGGGCAAAGCATGAACGACGGCCGCAACTGGGCCACCGCCGATTACGGCGGCGAATAAGCGTCACGTAACGTCAGACACGAAAAAGGGCGGCGCCGTGTGGCACCGCCCTTTCTGTTCGTGAACGATAACCGTCCGCGAAGCGTGCGCGATTAGTCGGCAGCAGCTTCGGCAGTGGTTTCGTTTTCAGCAGCAGCTTCGACTTCGGCAGCAGCTTCGTCGGCTTCAGCAGTGACGTCGGCGATGGCTTCGTCGGTTTCTGCTTCGATAGCTTCCATGTTGGTTTCAGCGTCTGCAACTGCTTCGTCTGCGGTTGCTTCAGCCGAATCTTCGGTTGCTTCCGAGCAAGCGGCGAGGGTCAGGGCAGCGGCCGAAGCAGCAGCGAAAAGAGCGATCTTGCGCATAGTTCTAAATCCTTGAACAGCGAATATGAATGCGTTCGGAAGGTTTACCCCCCTCCCGCGCGAACCCCCAATTGGGGCCTCACAGTGTCTAAATAGTGGCGGAAATAGGGCACGGCAAGCGAATAAAGCCGCAGGTGCCATTTTTCGGTCATATTTCCCCCGGTGGCACGCAGCAGTGCATAGCCATGGGCAGGCAGGAAAAAGGCGCTCCCCATTGCGCCGAGCCTTCGCTAAGCCGCCAGACCATGGCTGAAACACCGCATCTCTATCTCGTCGACGGCTCGGCCTATATCTTCCGCGCCTACCACCGCCTACCGCCGCTGACCGATCCCGAAGGGACGCCTGTCGGCGCGGTCTATGGCTACACCACCATGCTGTGGAAGCTGGCCGACGACCTGCACAAGGCCGACGGCCCGACCCATCTGGCCGTCATCCTCGACAAGTCGAGCCAGAGCTTCCGCAACGAGATCTACGATCAGTACAAGGCCAACCGCCCGCCCCCGCCCGAGGATCTGGTGCCCCAATTCCCGCTGATCCGCGATGCCACCCGCGCGTTCAGCCTGCCCTGCATCGAGGAACCCGATGTCGAGGCGGACGACATCATCGCCTCCTATGCACGCGAAGCCCAGCGCCAGGGGTGGCATGTCACAATCGTGTCTTCGGACAAGGACCTGATGCAGCTGGTCGGCGAACGCGACGGCGCGCGGATCGACATGCTCGACACGATGAAGAATGCCCGGATCTATATCGACGAGGTTGAGGAAAAATTCGGCGTCGGGCCCGACAAGGTCGGCGACGTGCTCGCGCTGATGGGCGATTCGGTCGACAATATTCCCGGCATTTTCGGCGTCGGCCCCAAGACCGCGAGCAAGCTGATTGCCCAACACGGCGGGCTTACCGCTGCGCTCGATGCGGCCGAGGGCATGAAGAAGAGCAAGCTCAAGGAGCGGCTGATCGAACACCGCGCCGATGCCGAACTCAGCCGTGTGCTGGTAACGCTGCGCGAGGATTGCAGCCTGCCCGTCACGCTCGAGGACATGAAGCTTGACGAGGTTCCGCCCGAACCGCTCGCCGCCTTCCTTGGCAAGCATGGCTTCACCAGCCTGCTCAAGCGGCTCGAGGCAGGCAATGGCAGCCCTTCGCGCGCGACCGATCTCAATCCGGCCAAGCCCGAAACCGCCGGCGCGCCGACCAGCAGTACGGGTAACCGCCAGCCGCTGCCCGAGTTTCCCGCAGTGGATCGCAGCGCCTATGAATGCGTGCAGACGCTTGACCGGCTCGAAGAGTGGATCGCGCGGGCGATGGCGGCGCGGCTGGTCGCGGTCGATACGGAGACCAGCTCACTCGACTGCATGCTGTGCGATCTTGTCGGGGTGAGCCTGGCGCTCGGGCCCAACGATGCCTGCTATATCCCGCTGGGCCATGGCGGCAGCGACATGTTTGCCGAACGCCCGGCGCAGGTGGACAAGGCCGCTGCGCTCGCCGCGCTCGCGCCGCTGCTCGCCAGCGATGCCGTGGTCAAGGTGTTCCACAATGGCAAATACGATCTCAACGTGCTCGCGCGCAACGGCCTTGCCGTCGCGCCTGTCGAGGATACGATGATCATGAGCTTCGATCTCGACGCCGGGCGCCAGCTCGACGGGATCGGTGGCGGCCACGGGATGGACGAGCTGGCGAGCCGCCACCTCGGCCACACCTGCCTGACCTTCAAGGAGATCTGCGGCACGGGCAAGAAGGCGATTCCCTTCGGCGAGGTCCCGCTCGACAAGGCCACCGAATATGCCGCGGAAGACGCGGACGTCACCTGGCGGCTGTACAAGACGCTCAAGCCGCGGCTGGCGACCGAGGGCGGTACGCGCATCTACGAACGGGTCGACCGGCCACTGGTCCCGGTGGTGGCGCAGATGGAACGCCACGGCATCAAGGTCGACCGGACCCGGCTGGCCAAACTGTCGGAAGAATTCGCCGGCGAAATCGCCCGGCTGGAGAAGGAAATCCACGCCACTGCAGGCACCGAATTCACCGTCGGCAGCCCCAAGCAGCTCGGCGAAGTCCTGTTCGACACGCTTGGCTACAAGGGCGGCAAGAAGGGCAAGAGCGGCCAGTATTCCACCGACCAGAGCGTGCTCGAGAGGCTGTCGGGCGAAGGCGCGGAGATCGCCGGAAAGGTGCTCGAATGGCGCCAGCTCGCCAAGCTCAAGAATACCTATACCGATGCGCTGCAGCAGGCGATCAATCCCGAAACCGGGCGTGTGCACACCAGCTACAGCCTGGTCGGGGCGCAGACCGGGCGGCTGTCGTCGACCGAACCGAACCTGCAGAACATCCCGATCCGTACCGAGATCGGCCGCCAGATCCGCGAGGCTTTCGTTGCCGATGAAGGCAATGTGCTGCTGGCCGCCGACTATTCGCAGATCGAACTGCGG
>CEQC01002664.1_pt1 | contig 10735 bp, 12 predicted proteins | sample 531021 | NCBI WGS metagenome assembly CEQC01 (sample SAMEA2621213, study PRJEB7988) | marine metagenome | biome: marine biome (ENVO:00000447); feature: surface water layer (ENVO:00002042); material: "saline water (ENVO:00002010), including plankton (ENVO:xxxxxxxx)" | depth 5 m
CGTCTCTCGTTCGAGTGTTGGTGCCCCGAAAATCGGGTTCGGGGCTCGGTTTGTCCCGGAAAGCGGCGCGGATAGCGGCGAGGGGCCGAATCGTCAAGGTAGATGCGTTGTTGCGCCGGTTCGCACAGGCACCTACCATACACTTCCAATCCTTAGGAGCACTTCTATGCGTAAATTTATCCTTGCTGGCGCGGTTGCCTTTGCCTCGCTGTCGCTGGCGGCATGCGATGTCGACCAGACGGAAGAAGGCGAAATGCCCGAAGTCGATGTCGATGGCGGCAACATGCCCGAATTCGACGTGGAAGGGCCCGAAGTGAATGTCGACACCGGTACCGAAACCGTCGAAGTTCCGACGCTCGACGTCGATGTCGATGGCCCGGACGATGCCGCTGGCGAACCCGTAACCGGCGACGAATAAGTATCGGCGCGCGGTCCTCGGCATCGAACCGGACGGCAAGCGCCGTGATCGATCGGCGCTTCATGGACCGCGCGCTTGAACTGGGGCGCGCCGCCGCCGCCGCGGGCGAGGTGCCCGTCGGCGCAGTCGTCACCCGGAACGGCGCAATCGTCGGCGAAGCGCACAATGCGCCGCGCGATCTTCACGACCCCACTGCCCATGCCGAAATCCTCGCGATTCGCCGCGCTGCCGAATCGCTCGGCGCCGAGCGGCTGACCGATTGCGACCTGTGGGTCACGCTGGAGCCATGCGCAATGTGCGCGGGCGCGATCGTGCACGCGCGGATCGGCCGGCTGTATTACGCGGCGAGCGATCCGAAGGGCGGGGCAGTCGAACATGGCGCGCGCGTTTTCGACCAGCCGCAGTGCCTCCATCGTCCCGAAGTCTATGCGGGAATCGCCGAGCAGCGCGCCGCGGACATGCTGCAGGGGTTTTTCAGGCAGCGACGGTGAACGCCGCCCGCTTCGCGGCAAAGAGCCGGCTAGAGGCCGCGCCAGATCTTGGCCGGGGCGGCATCACCCGCGCCGAAGCGCGTCCGATCGCAGCGTGCGGGCATGAACCGCTTGTCGTAACATAGCCGCAATTCCTCCAGCCAGCCGCGCGCATTCAGCTTCACGCCCACTGCCTCGCGCGGCCAGCCCCTGTTGGCATCGACGAAACGGGTGCGGATCGTGCCGGCGGTAAGCCCGTCCTCGCGGCTCACCCGGTCGTAATCGGGCGGGCGCAGGCCGTCCCACAATATCCGCGTTACCCGGAAGTACGTTGCCGGTTTTCGCGCCATGCAGCTGCCGTGCTTGGCCCATTGGCGAGCCAGCAGCGCCGCCGATGGCGAGAGGCACATGTTCGCCGCCAGATCACGCGCCTGGAGCTGGCGGCGCGATGGGCACCACTGCGGCCAGCTGCGGCCGCTTTCGGGCCACAGGCCATGCACGACCAGACCGAACATTCCGGCCTGCCCGCTGCATTGGCGCGCATGCCGCGGCTGGCCCCGACGCGGCTTGCAGAATTCGGGGCTCCAGCTGAGCGCCAGCGTATAGCCGGTGACGGGCATGGGACGCGGCGGCGCATCGGGCGTCACCCGGGGCACGTTGACGCTGCGCGGGACGCTGCATTGATAGTGCTGCGCTGCCAGCGGTGCGCCGGGCACCAGCAGGCAGGCCAGGGGCGCCAGGACGGTTAGGCTAGGGCGCCTCGGCATCATCGGCATCATCGCTCAGCCACGCGCGCGCATCGGCGCGGAACAGCAGCACGATGGCGACCAGCTGCAGGATGGTTACGGCCAGCGAGGCCATGCCGGCCAGGCTGCCGAGCTGGCCGGCATCGAGATTGACGAACAGCAGTCCGAGCAGCGTCATCACCACCAGGATCCACTTGGCGATGTTGCTGGCCCGGCGGGCGATGAAATACCACAGCAGCAAGGGGATCAGCAGGCTGATCGCCATGACGACCAGGATCGCGCCGCTACCCCAGCCCAGCTGCGCCAGTGCGGGATCGTTTCCGACCTGTGCGACGAGCGCGTCATACTGGAGGAACCCGTTGACCAGCGCGATCGCCAGGCTGAGTAGGAAAAGGCGTTCGAACAGGACGATGGAGGTCGGGCGCATGGATTATCCCTTTACGGCGAAAGGGCAGGAATGGCGCCGAATCACAAGGGCGTAAAGTCCAGACCGATATCGGCTGCCGGCGCGCTCTGGGTAAGGCGGCCGACCGAGACATAATCCACCCCCGTCGCCGCCTTGGCGCGGATCGTCTCGAGATTGATCCCGCCACTCGCTTCGGTCGGGACGCGTCCGCCGACCAGCGCCACCGCTTCGCGCAGCACCGGGGGCTCCATATTATCGAGCAGCAGCCGCGTGGCGCCTGCGGCAAGCGCTGGTTCGATCTGGTCGATCCTGTCGACTTCGCAGATGATATCGGAAACCCCGGCGGCAACCGCGCGGCGAACCGCTTCCCCGACCGATCCAGCGACCAGCACGTGGTTGTCCTTGATCATCGCCGCATCCCACAACCCCATCCGGTGATTCGCGCCGCCGCCCATGCGCACCGCGTATTTCTCCAGGTGGCGCAGGCCCGGGATGGTCTTGCGCGTATCGAGCAGGGTGCAGTCGGGATTGTCCATCGCGCGCACATATTGCGCCACCATCGTGGCGATGCCCGAAAGATGCTGCACCGTGTTGAGCGCGCAGCGTTCGGCGGTCAGCATGGCGCGGGCATTGCCTTCAAGGCGCATCAGGTCGGTGCCCGCGGGCACGCTTACGCCATCGGCGACCACGATTTCTATCTTCATGTCCGGATCGAGTGCGCGAAAGAAGGATTCGGCCACGCCCAGTCCCGCCACCTCTATCGCATCGCGCGTGTCCATCACCCCGGCGAAGCGGGCATCGGCAGGGATGACGCTTTCGCTGGTCACGTCGCGGCCGCCGCCCGAAAGCCCCACGCCGAGGTCCTCCGCCAGCGTATTGCGGACAAAGGCGTCGAGGTCGAAACCGTCGAGATTGAATGTCACAGTGATCGCTCCAGAACGGGCCGGGTGAGGCCCGGCAAGGGCGACCGCCCGCCCGCAGACGCCCGTAGCGAAGCGGAGGGACAGCGTCGAGGACGGCCCCGCAGTTGCGGGGCCGAAAAGCAAGTCAGTGCACGAACCGCGCGACGACGTCGCGGTAGCTGCGGCTGACTTTCACCTCCGCGCCCGATTCGAGCACGAGGAAGCATTCGCCATTGGTGTGCGGCTTGACCTGCCGCACCTGGTCGAGATTGACGATCGTGCTGCGGTGAACGCGCTGGAACTTGCGCGGGTCGAGGCGGCGTTCGAGATCCTTCATCGTTTCGCGCAGGATCAGCGAATTGTCGCCGGTATAGATGCACATGTAATCGCCAGCGGCCTCGATATGCTCGATCGTGCCGACTTCGACTCGGAAGATCTGCCCCCGGTCCTTCACGTTGATGAGCTTTTCGAACCGGCTGGCCGCTTCGGGATCTTCCCCGGCGAGATTCTCCGCAGCTTCGGGGGCGACCTCGGAAAGCACGCTCTTGAGCTTTTCGGCTTCCTCGGTGGATTTCTTTTCCGCCAGCCGCTGGCGCACGCGTTCGATCGTATCGGCGAGCTTGTCCTCGTCGACCGGTTTCATCAGGTAATTGACCGCATTCGCCTCGAAGGCACGGATTGCATGTTCCTGGAACGCCGTGACGAAGACGAACAGCGGCGGGTCGATTTCCATCACGCCCTGCACAACCGAAAAACCGTCGAAGCCGGGCATCTGGATGTCGAGGAAAACCAGGTCCGGTTTCTGCGTCTTGATCGCGCGGATCGCCTCGCGGCCATTCTGGCAGGTGTCGATGATCTCGACGTCCTCGAAGGGTTCGAGGCGCAATTGGAGACCCTGGATGGCCAGCTTTTCGTCGTCGACGAGAATGGTGCGGATGGTCATGTCGTCTGGGGTGCTTTCGGGGGTAGGGGTGAGGGTACAACGGCCGGGGGTGCCGAGGGTTTCTGCGACAGCGCCTGCGCGGGTGCGGCTTGCGCCTCGCTTAACGCGGGGGATTCCTTGGTTTCGTAAGGCAGTTCGATCAGGACCGAGAACCCGCCGCTTTCGGGCGAGCGGATCTCGAAGCGGTGTTCCTCGCCGTAAGCCTGGGCCAGCCGGTCGCGGATATTGGCCAGGCCGACCCCGGTCGAATCGCGGCGGGCATGGGTGTGGCGCACCGCGGGCAGGCCATCCTCGACGCTGTTCATGGTCATGCCCGGGCCGGTATCCGATACGGTCACGCGCAGCCGCGGTCCGACGACCTGCGCCACGATGTCGATCTCGGCGCCTTCCTCCTGGGGGCTGACGCCGTATTTGATCGCGTTCTCGACCAGCGGTTGCAGCAGCATGGCGGGAAGTTCCGCCTTGGCCGCTTCGGGTTCGATCCGGAAGCTGGACCGCAGCCGTTCCTCGAACCGCATCTGTTCGATGCCGAGATAAAGCTGCAGCGTCTCCATTTCCTGCGCCACGGTCACCTTACCGCCCGGCTGCGTCACCAGCGTGTGGCGCAGGAAGCTCGACAGCCGGGTCAGCATGGCGTTGGCGGTCTCGCTCTGCTTGAGCAGGACCAGCGTGCTGATCGAATTGAGCGTGTTGAACAGGAAGTGCGGATTGAGCTGGTAGCGCAGCATGGCCAGCTGCGCGCTGGTCGCCTGCGCTTCGAGCCGTTCGAGCCGGTCGGCCTGCTCCTCGACCTGGAGGAAGAAATTGATTGCGTAATAGAGCGCCGACCATGCGCCGAGCAGTGTCAGGTCGATGAAGTAGATCCCGACGAACAGATTGGCGAAGCTCGCGCTGCCTGCCGAAGCGCCGGCGACATCGAGCACCCAGCTGTCGATGAAGGCGTAGACCGCGGTTGCGGCGGCCAGCACCAGCACGGTGGCGCCCCAGGTAACCAGCGGCCGCTGGCGGATCAGCCGGCCGTACGCCACCGCCAGGATCAGGCTGAGCGAGAAGCCCGTGATCGTGGCGATCAGGATGATCACCAGCCGGTCGGGCGACTGGCCATTGGCCAGCGCCGACATCCCGCGCAGCATCGTCGCCCCGCCCCAGCCGGCCAGCTGGAGGTTCCAGAACGCCTGGTTCTTGTTGGCGAAGAACGGCGTAGGACGAATGGGCAAAACGGCCATGAGCCACCCTCCCTAGCGCAATTGCAGCGAATTGCGCCAGCCGCTACACCGTCGGTGACAGCCGAAGCGAGGGAGAGACGCGATGGGCGTGCAGGAAACTATCGACGAAGCGGGACCGGGACGCGCCAAGTTCCGCGAAATGAAACAGGGCACAGCCGATGACTGGGCGATCATCGGCGGCGAATACCGTGCCTTCGCGAAGGGGCTGCCCGACCGCGTGCTCGACCATCTCAGGCTGCTCGACGGCGATTTCGGCGGCTTCCCGGTCGACCGGCTGGAACATTCGCTGCAGACCGCCACGCGCGCCCACCGCGACGGGCGGGACGAGCAATATGTGGTGATGGCGCTGCTGCACGATATCGGCGACACGCTGGGCAGCTACAACCACCCCGAGGTGGCCGCGTCGATCATCAAGCCCTTCGTCAGCGAGGAAGTGCACTGGATCTGCCAGAACCACGGCGCCTTCCAGGGGTATTACTACTTCCACTTCCTCGGCATGGACCAGAACGCGCGCGACAAGTTCACCGGTCACCCGCATTACGAAGCGTGCCGGCTGTTCTGCGAGAAATACGACCAGGCGGCCTTCGATCCCGATTACGACAGCGAACCGCTCGAATTCTTCGAACCCATGGTGCGCCGGGTGATGGCCCGTCCGCTTGCCTCGGCCTATGCCAAGGCGCTCGAACAGGAATAGCCGCTGCGAAGCGGTCAGCTATCGGCGGCCAGCGCTTCGGCCAGGCGCTCGGGCGGGACCAGCCCCTGGATCGTCTCGCCACCGGCCACCCAGCTCGGCGTGCCGGTGAACTGCAGCGTGCGCGCCAGCGCCATGTTGCGCGCCAGTTCGCCGGTGGCATCGTCCGACGCAGCGAAGGCGCGGGCCTGCTCGATATCGAGGCCGGCGATCTGCGCAGCCCGGGCGATCGTGGTGTCGTTTGGGGGGCCCTGTTCGAACAGCGCGTGGTAGAAGGCAGGATACTTGCCCTGCTTCGCTGCGGCCAGCGCCATGCGCGCGGCCTGTTCGCTGCCATCGAAGATCGGCCATTCGCGGATCACCACCTTCAGATCGGGGTCGCCTGCGATCAGTTCGTCGATCGCGGCAATCGACTGGCGGCAATAGGTGCAGCCGTAATCGGTGAACTTGACCAGCACCGTGCCGCCGTCCGGATTGCCAAGCACCGCCCCGGGGAATGGCTCGCGCACCTCGTCCGCAATGCCAGCGAGCCGGTCCTGGCTTTCCTGGCGCTGATAGGCTTCGCTCATTTCGGGCAGGATCTGCGGATTGGCGATCAAATATTCGCGGGTCTGGTCATGGGCCAGCCCCGATAGCGACCACAGGGCCGCACCCGCAAAGCCGCATCCCAGCGCGATCAGCGCAGTCAGCAGATGGTTCTTCATGGTGCCCCTTGTTCGCTTCAGCCGGGCGCGCAATCGCGGCCGCGTTCCATTTCGCACTGGCGTTCGAGCAGCGCGCGCGCCTGCATGCCGATATCCTGTGCACGGATCCAGTCGGGGGTGCCGTGCTCGAGCCCGTATTCGGCCGCCTGCGCGCTGCGCAGGGCCAGCCCGTACTGGCGGTTCATCACCTGCTGTTCGGCCGAGGCCAGCCGGGCCCGCGCGGTATCCCCGCGCGCGGCATAGACCACGCCGAGCTGGTACCAGGCGAAGGGATTGCGGCGATCGCGGCCCACCGCGGCGCGCAGGACGCGTTCCGCCTCCTCGAAATTGCCGTCGTCCTCGGTGGCGATGAGGGCATGCCCGAAGAGGCTGGCGATCAGCGGTTCCGCATTGGTCATCGCGGTGGCGCGGCGCAGCGGATCGAGCGCTTCGTGCGGGCGCCCGGATTCGAGCAGGACCTGGCCCTTGAGTTCGAGGAAATAGGGATCCGCGGGGTCCTTGGCGAGCAATTGGTCGGCGGCATCGAGCGCCAGATCGACGCGCGCGTTCGAATGGTAGGCATAGGCGCGCGCATAGAGCGCCGGGATCGACTGGTCGGTCTCCGGATACTTGCGCAGCGTCACCGAAGGCTTCGAGATATAACCGGTCAGCTTGGCCTTCACCCGCTCGAAATTCGCCTGGTTGCGCGGATCGGGCGGACGCTCCCATGCGGGATCGCCTTCGTACACTTCGCGCAGCGCGGAAATGCGGTCGCCCGACAGCGGGTGCGTGCGATAGAAGCCGGCTTCGTCGCTCTGGCTGTATCCATAGCGATATTCCTGGTTGAGCAGCTTGCCGAAGAATTCGAGCGAGCCGCGACCGGAAATCCCCGCGTCCGACAGATATTGCGCGCCGGCGAAATCGGCAGAAGATTCCTGCGTGCGGCTGAAGGACAGGAAATTGCCCATCGCCGCTTGCTGGCCGGCCATCATGATTCCCATGGCCGCGTCTCCCGCACCGGCCAGTGCGGCGCCGATCCCGGCGATCATCGACAGCAGCGATATGCGCGAAGCCGCGGCCATGCCTTCGCCGTAACGCAGGATATGGCCGCCGGTGATGTGGCCCAGTTCATGGGCGATCACGCCCTGCACTTCCTCGGCGCTGTCGGCGGCGTCGATCAGCCCCGAATGGAGGTAGACCGCCTGTCCGCCCGCGACGAAAGCGTTGATCGACGGATCGTTGATCAGCACGATGTCGACATTGTCCGGCTCGAGGCCCGCGGCCTTGATCAGCGGGGCGGAAATCTCGTCGAGAAAGGCCTCGGTCTCGGCGTCGCGCAGGATCGACTGGGCGGCGAGCGGCTGGGCCGCAAGCGTTGCAGCTGCAAGGAAGGCGAGCAGGCGGGCGATCAGACGCATCGCGACTGCTTTAGGGGGTTTGAGCCTGAACCGGAACTGAAACCTCGGTGTGCCGCTGCGCGAAGGCGATTACCGCGTCATCCACATCGCGCGAACCGCGCCACGGGCTGGCAAGCGAGATCAGCGGGGCGTTGTGATCGAACGAATCGTAGAGCAGCGTTTCGACCGGTGCGCCCAGCTGGTCGAGCGCGGCCGCCAGCACGCGGGTGTTGCGCGGTTTGACCAGCGTGTCCTGTTCGCCATGGACCAGCAGCATCGGCGGCGCATTGGCGCGCGCATGGTTGATCGGCTGGCTCTCGGGCCCGGCACCGACCGATCCGAATGCGGCTTCGCCCGACGGCCTGTCGAACGGGTAGAAATCATATGGACCCGACAGGCCGATCACTCCGGCCGGGCGCACCCCGCTGGCTGCCAGCCAGCGTTCTTCCAGCGCCACCTGGACGACGTTGTACGCCCCCGCCGAATGCCCGGCGATCACGATGCGCGCGGGATCGCCGCCATATTGCGGCGCCAGCCTGGCCGCTTCGGCAATCGCCGCCGCCGTGTCTTCGAGCATGGCGGGATAGCGCCCGTCCTCGCCCAGCCGGTACCCTGCCAGCACCGTCACGAAGCCTGCCGGCGCAATCGCGCGGGCAACGAAGTCGTAATCGTCGGGATCGCCCCAGCTCCAGCTGCCGCCATGGACGAATACGAATACCGGCAGCGGGCCGGCCGCATCCGCGGGCGCATAGATGCGCAGCTTCTGTGCGGGATGTTCGCCATAGGTGGTCCGGGCGACCAGTGCGACATCGCGGCTGCCGCCCGTGACCCGGTCGAGCGCGTTGAGCACTGCGGGCCCGTTGGTGCGAATTGCCACCAGCAGCGCCGCTCCGGCCAGCAGGGCGACGGCGAGCAGTGCGATGAGGATTTTCATGCCCCGGCTCATTTCCGCGCCGGGTCGCTGGCCTCGACCGAATCGACGATGGCCGTTGCCTCGTCATCGGCCAGCAGGCCGATCGAAGCGAGGAACTGGTGACCGGTGTCGTAACTGTTGCCCAGCCACAGCGGCACGTCGGCAGCGCGCAATTGGGCCTTGGCGTTCAGTTCCTCGGGGCTCATCGTCTCGCCGACCTTGCGGATGAAAATAGCTCGCACCTGCCCGGGGTTCGCCAGCGCAATATCGGCAAAGGCCGTCAGGTCGCCCTGGCTGTCGTCGCCGATAAGCGCAAACTTCAGATCGGGGAAGGTGCCGAGAATGCCCTCGATCGCGGTGCGTTTGTGCGCGCCATGGCTCGACGAACCGAATGTCGCGCGATCGAGCCCCCAATCGCGCAGCGCGATGGGGCCCAGCGGCAGGCCGCGGCCGCGGATATAGGTCACCAGATAGCTGAACAGGTTCCACGGGCTGGACGACACATAGAAGAACGGCCGGTGCGTGGCCGGTTGCCGATCGCCGACATGGCCCGCGCCTTCGGCCAGCACCTCACCGCCGCCCAGCGCATTGTAGAAAACATCGGCGCCGGGCACGATGATGCGCTCTTCGGGCATCTGCATCAGCACGCGCCGCCAATTGCGCATCACCTTGCGGAAATCCCCGGTAATGCCGGTTTCGATTATCGTATCGTCGATGTCCGATATGACCGCCAGGCCGGTATCGTCGCCCGGGGCGAGGACATGCGCATCGATGCACTGGTCTTCGTCGCCGGTGTGCCAGTGGAAGACCACTGTTTCCCAGGCGGGGTGCTCGTCGTAATCCCATGCGGAATCGAACTCGATATCGAACCGGACGAACCCCTCCGCGTCGGTCAGGCCCCGGTGCCGCTGCGGCTGCGCGCCCGGCCGCGCGATCTCGAGTTCGACGGGCATGTCGGCGACCTCGTGGCTGGCGAACTGGCCAATCATCGTCTTCGCAGCACGCCAGCGGCTGCGTTTCTCGAACTTGCCGACGCGTGAGCGCAGGGCGCGTGCGGTGATGTGCAGGCGCTCGCGGTTGCGATAGCCGAGATAGGGCTGGATGCGGACGGGGGCGGTCGGAAGGAATGGCATGCGCCGGGCGCTAGCCGGAGCAGCGCGGACCCGACAAGCCTTTTCCCCGCTTTGCCCTGCTAGCCCAGCAGCTTGCGCGCGGCGCGTTCGACCAGCGGCACGTCGTCGGGCACTTCGCCGATGATTTCCAGCGCCCCTTCGGGCGTGCGCCGCACCATGACCAGCGCAAATTCGGCGCCATCGTGTTCCTCGAGGTCGGCCATTTCAAGCGCGTCCGCGTCGCGCAGCTTCTGCGCCAGCGCAGGGCGAACGACCCGGCTGTCCTCAACCGGCTTGCCCTGCTCTTCCCGGCGCAGGCGGCGTTCCTCCTGGACCACGCCCTTCAGCCCGCCGTCGGCTTGGCGCAGGAAGCTGGCCAGTCCGCCCGGTTCGACCTGCCGGCGATGGGCATGGGTCAGCACGGCGGCGTATTCGGTCAGGCGGGTCTTGTCGTAATCCGCCCCGAAGACGAGCTTCACCACCGGGGTCATCGGCGCGCGGTCCTGCTGGACCAGGCCGTTGTCGCTGAGCAGCGCCTCGAAGTCGGCGCGATTGTCCTGCGCGGCAAGGCTGAAGTCATACGCACGTCCGACCGCTTCGTAGAGCGTCTTCCGGCTGCGGTCCTCGGTGTTCTGCGCGGCCTGCGCCATTTCGCGCGCGGCGGCGAGGCTGTCGTAAAGCCCGGCAGGCGGTTCGTTCGCGGCGCTGTCGGCTGGCTGCGGGGCCGGCGCCTCGTGTTCGGGAACGAAAATGTCGCTCTCCGGCGCTCCGGGCTTTTCCGCGAGAATCGAGAACTCGGCCCCCATCGGCTCGGCAGTTTCCTCGGCG
>CEQC01028075.1_pt1 | contig 10633 bp, 8 predicted proteins | sample 531021 | NCBI WGS metagenome assembly CEQC01 (sample SAMEA2621213, study PRJEB7988) | marine metagenome | biome: marine biome (ENVO:00000447); feature: surface water layer (ENVO:00002042); material: "saline water (ENVO:00002010), including plankton (ENVO:xxxxxxxx)" | depth 5 m
TGAAATATATGGAAGATCACCTAGCTATAATGCATTACCAGATATTAAAACATTAAACAAAGCAGTAGAGATAGGATTGAAAGCATGGGCAAAAGCTATTGATCCACCATTGCTTGTAACAGATGATGGTGTTATTGGTAGAGTTAGAACAACACCTGCCGGTATAACTGTTGTTAGGAATGAAGGGTCTGTAAGGTCATTACCTATTGGTACTAATTGGCAGATTACAGATATGAAAGAAAATCAATTACGAACAGCAATACGACAAGCATATTATTCTGATCAACTACAATTACAACAAGGTCCTCAAATGACAGCAACAGAGGTACAAGTTAGATATGAATTAATGCAAAGATTATTAGGACCAACATTAGGTAGATTCCAAAGTGAGTTTCTTAATCCATTAATTGAAAGAGTATTTGGTATTATGTTAAGAGCAGAAGCATTAATACCTGCACCAGAAATAATACAAGGTCAAACAGTTGATGTAGAATATGTAGGTCCTTTGGCACGATCACAAAGAATGGAAGAATCTATTGCTATTGATAGATTATATGCATTAGCTATGCAAGTAGGACAGATTGATCCAAGTATTATGGATAATATAAATCATGATCTTGCAATTAGAACTAGAGCAAACTTACTTGGTGTTCCCAAAACTGTATTAAGAGGTATAGAAGAAGTTGCAGAGATGAGAGAAATGAGAGCACAACAACAGCAACAAGCACAAGAAATGGCTATGCAACAACAACAAGCACAAACAGCATTAACACAAAACCAAGCTATTAAAGAGTTAGGTACACAAGAAGCACAACAAGGTGCAGAGCAAGTAGAAGAATCGGCAAGAGCACTTGGTCTAGTTGAATAATGGAACTAAAAGAATTACAAAAAATGTACAGAATTACTTTTGACTCTGGAGAAGGGAAAGAAGTATTAGCAGATTTAAAGTCTGCTTATTATCATAGAAGTTCGTTTGATAGTTGTCCTTATGAAACAGCATATAAGGAAGGTCAACGAGCTGTTATAATACGAATAATCAATCTATTAAAGGAGCAAAAAAATGATTGAAGAAACGACCACAACAGAAGGTAACCCTGTAGAACAACCTGTAGAAGATAATACAGTTTTAGGGTCTACTGTAAGTGATAATCAAGATTGGAGATCAAACTTACCAGAAGATTTAAAAAATGATCCTACATTATCAAATTTCAAAGATGTAGAGTCATTAGCTAAAACAGTAGTACATCAGCAAAAAGTATTAGGTAATCGTATTCCTATACCTAAAACTGATGAAGAAAGAATGGAAGTCTACAATAAACTTGGCAGACCAGAAGCTGCTGATAAATATGAAGTAAATGTACCAGAAGATTATTCTGCATATTTTACCCAAGATCAGATAAGTCAGTTTAAGAATGTAGCTCATCAAATGGGTTTAAACCAACAACAGGTAGAAGGTCTTGTTAATTATCAAATGGAATCTATAAAGAATCAAGGAGATATGTATGCATCACAAGTAGATGTGCAAAAACAAGAAACCGAAGCTATGCTTAAAAAAGAATGGGGTTATGACTATGATAGCCAAATTCGTAATGCAAAAAGAGCTATTGATGTGTATGGTGATAATGAAATAAAAGATTTAATGAATACAGAAGCAGGTAATCATCCTGCTGTTATTAGGCTATTTGCTAGATTGGGTAAAGATATTACTGAAGATATGGCACAAAATACACAAAATAACACTTTAGCATCATCACCATTAGATGCAAAACAAGAGATACAGGACACTTTTAATAATCCAGATCATCCTTATCACAACCCTAGACATAAGGATCATCAACCTGCTGTAGAAAAAATGCGACAACTACATGAAAAAGTATATGGTAATACTTAAAAAAGTATGATATAATATTTTTGTGTGTACTGCCCTTACGGATAACAGTATATAAAGTCTAACGACTATAAACGAGGTTTCCCTTTTTTAGGACAAAAACTGCATAAATTATTATATTAATTTTATTAAGGAGAACTGTAATGAGTGTTCAAATTACTACAGCTTTTGTAGAACAATATAAAAGCAATGTGTTCCATTTGGCACAACAGAAAGGTTCAAGATTAAGAGATGCAGTAAGAACAGAAACTGTAACAGGTAAATCGCACTTTTTTGAAAGAATTGGTGATACTGCTGCTCTTAAAAGAACATCAAGACATAGTGATACACCTAGAGTTGATACCCCTCACTCAAGAAGGAAAGTTACTATGGATGATTATGATTGGGCTGATCTGATTGACCAAGAGGACAAAGTTAGAATGTTAATCTCCCCACAATCTGAGTATGCAATGAGTGGTGCTTGGGCAATGGGTAGAGCAATGGATGATGCAATTATTTCTGCTGCTAGTGGAAATGCTTTTGGTGGTGTATCTGGTGGTACAACTGTGGCATTACCTTCTGGACAGAAAATTGTTCATGCTTCTGCTGGATTAACTCTAGCAAAATTAATTAGTGCAAAAGAAGTATTAGATGCTGCTGATACTGACCCAGATGAGCCAAGATATATGGTTGTGTCTGCAAAACAGTTAAGCGATCTTTTAGGTAGCACAACTATTACTTCAGCAGACTTTAATTCTGTTAAAGCATTAGTACAAGGTGAGTTAGATACTTTCTTAGGATTTAACTTTATCAGAAGTGAACGACTAAGCACAGATAGTGATGGTAACAGGTCTGTACTTGGTTTTTGTCAATCTGCAATAGGTCTTGCACTTGGCAGAGATATTGAAACAAGAATCTCTGAAAGAGCTGACAAGAACTATGCAACACAAGTATTTTTATCAATGACAATCGGAGCTACGAGAGTAGAAGACGAAAAAGTTGTAGAAATTGCTTGTACAGAGTCATAGGAGGTAAATCATGGCAACAGCTAAATCTGTAGAAATTACAAACCTAGATGCATCTCCTAGAGTTATTTCCGAAGTCGGAAGTGTTCATGGCAAGATGAGAGTATTTGCTGATACTATTGCAGCAGGTACAGGCGATATTGATAATGATGATGTAATCATGATGGCACAAATCCCATCAAATGCAAAAGTCATGTCAATAAAACTTTACAATGATGATCTTGATTCAAATGGTTCACCATCATTAGCAGCTAATGTAGGTCTATATAATGGAGCTAGTAAGTTTACTATTGGTGGTACTGAAACAGCAGCAGATGCAGTTATTGATGAAGATTGTTATGCAACAGCTATAACAACTTTACAAGCAGCAAATACAGCAGGTGTTGAAGTTGCATTCGAAGCAAAGAATGTCAATGCAATAGCTAATCATGCATGGGAAGATGGTGGTCTGTCGGAAGATCCCGGAGTTCCTTTAAGAATTGCCCTAACAATGTCTAATGCAGCAGCAACAGCAGCAGCAGGTGATATTACTATGGTAGTTACTTATATAACTGATTAGAACAATAGACTACAATTTGGGGGTTGCAAAAGACCCCCTTTTTGTTACATTAGGAGTATTATGGCAACAGAAGTATCAATATGTTCAAATGCTCTACGAAGGTTGGGCGATAGTCCTATCGCATCATTAACAGAAGATAGTGAAAGAGCAAGGTTATGTAATGCATTTTATGCACCATCAAGAGATGCAGTATTAAGATCACATACTTGGAATTTTGCTATTAACAGAGCAAATTTAGCAAAGTTATCAACAGCACCTGCATTTGAATATGCTAATCAATTCGCATTGCCAACTGATCCATTTTGTTTGCGAGTATTGAAAATGGAGTTTGAAGATTTTGAATTTAAAATAGAAAATTTAGCAGGTCAAGGCAGGGTATTACTTACAGATGAAGGGGAAGCAAAAATAACTTATATTGCAAGAGTTACTGATCCAAGTTTATTTGATTCTATGTTTGTTGATACACTTACTGCAAAACTTGCAGTAGATTTAGCATATCCTGTAACAAATAGCACAACATTACAAGCACAAATGCAAAGGTTATTTGAAAGAAAGTTATCAGAAGCAAGAAGTCTTGATAGCACAGAGGGAACAACTGATAGTATTATATCAACTGTGTTTACTGATTTTAGAGCACCTTAATGGCAAGAGTTCATCCATTTCAAACAAATTTTACATCTGGTGAAATTTCACCTAAACTATTTGGTCAAGTAGATTTTAAAAAATACAACAATGCAGTTGAAACTATGGAGAATATGATAGTATTTCCACAGGGTGGTACAACAAGAAGATATGGTTCTAGGTTTGTGTGTGAGGTAAAAAATTCAGCTAATGCAACCAGATTGATACCTTTTGAGTTTAATATAGAACAATCGTATATATTAGAGTTTGGTAATTTATATATAAGATTTTATAAAGATAATGGTCAAATAACAGAAGCAACAAAAACAGTAACAGCAATAACAAAGGCAAATCCGGCTGTTGTTACAGTATCATCACATGGATATTCTAATGGAGATCATATATGGTTAAATGATGTGGGTGGTATGACAGAAGTCAATGCAAGAAGATATACAATAGCAAATGTAACAACCAACACATTTGAGTTATCTGGAGTAAATTCAACTAATTATACAACTTATACTTCTGGTGGTACAGCAGCCAAAGTATATGAAATAACAACAGAATACACATCATCTCAGTTATCAGAAATACAATTTGCTCAATCAGCAGATGTTATGTATTTAGTGCATCCATCACATGAACCAACAAAATTGACTCGAACAGGTCATACTAATTGGAGTATTTCAGATGTTGATTTTGAAAAAGGTCCATATTTAGATCAAAATACAAGTTCTACTACTTTAACAACGAGTGCAACAACAGTAGGCACAGGCAGGACATTAACAGCTAGTGCAGATTTATTTGCAAGTACAGATGTTGGTAGATTGGTAAAAGTAAAAGGTGGTCATGGAAAAATAACAGGATTTACAAGTGCAACAGTTGTAACTTATGAAATATTTACAGCAGTAGGCACAGGTAGTGCAACAACAGAATGGCAACTAGGTGCATATTCAAATACAACAGGATTTCCTAGAGCTGTTAGTTTTTTTGAGCAAAGACTTTTATATGGTGGAAGTACAAACTTCCCACAAACAATATGGGCTTCACAATCTGGATTATATGATAATTTTGATGAAGGAGATGCAGATGCAGCAGATGCATTTATATATACTATTGCAGCAAATAAGGTAAATACAATCAGATGGTTAGCACCATCTAAAGATTTGATTGTTGGTACAGCAGGGTCAGAATATAAAGTAGGCAGACCAACAGGAGAACCACTAAAACCAGATAATGTAAATATTGCACAACAAACAACCTATGGTGTATATCCTGCAAGACCAATACAGATTGGTAATGTTATTTTATTTATTCAAAGACAGCAAAAAAAAATTAGAGAATTTTATTATAAGTTTGAAGATGATGCATATTCTGCACCAGATATGACTATATTATCAGAACATATTACAGGTAATGGTATTACAGAAGTAGATTTTGCACAAGAACCAGATTCTGTTTATTGGGCAATACGAGAAGATGGTGTGTTTTTAGGCATGACATATCAAAGAGAAGAAAATGTAGTAGCATGGCATAGACATATATTTGGTGGTAAAACAGGATCAGCAACAGTTACAGTTACAGACTATGCAAATATACCTGTAGGTACTCGTATTGTGTTAACAAAATCAGACGGATCAAAAGTAACATTTACATCAGAAACAGCAGGGAGTAGTAGTCCTTCTAGTTCTTTAGGATTTAGACCAAACACAAATAATAATACAACAGCAGATAATATATTTACAGCAATAAATGCTCATGCAGATTTTACAGTAGCAAACCCTGCTGCAAATATTGTAACAATTACAGAAACAAGTCCACAAGCTACAGGTCTTTTAACAGTTGAAACAACAGATTCTACAAGACTAGCAGTTACAAGTGAAACACATTCAAAAGCAAAAAGTGTAGCAAGTATTCCAGAAGGTGGTGAAGATCAAGTATGGGTAATTATTGAACGAGTAATAAATGGTTCGACAGTACAATATGTAGAATATTTAAGTTCTACTGCAAATATGGATAGCTATCTAACAGGAACAGTAAATTCATCCTCTACAAATGTTACATCATTAGATCATCTTGAAGGAGAAAAGGTACAAATAGTTATAGGAGATGCAGTATATCCACCACAAACAGTAACAAATGGTGCAGTAACTGTTGATATACCAACAGAATTATCTACTAAAACAATAGATGTAGGATTAGGATTTACAAGTACATTAAAAACATTAAAACCGGAGTTTGGAGGTCAAGCAGGTACTTCACAAGGTAGGAAAAAAAGATATAATGAAGTTATGGTAAGATTTTTGAATACAGTAGGTGCAACAATAAATGATGATCAATTACCATTTAGATCATCTGCAACACCTATGGGTCAGAATATACCAGAGTTTACAGGAGATAAACGAGTAACAAATTTAGGATGGGATAGAGATGGGCAGATTACTGTCAAACAAACTCAACCCTTACCTATGACAATATTAGGAATAACAGGAACACTTTTAACTGTGGATTAAATTATGTTTGGAATAGGATTAGCATTACCTGCTGTAACAAGTGGATTTTCATTTGGTTCATTTGCGACTTATGCAACAATAGCAAGTATTGGCTCTACTATATTAGGTACTTATCAAAACTATCAACAATCATTAGTAAATGCTCGAAACTTTAGAACAGCAGCAGCCTATGATAGACAAAGAGCAGATATTGCTAGAAAACAAGATATTATAAAAGCAAATAATGCAGCAAGAAAATTAGCATCAGAAAAAAGAGCAGCTATTGGAGCAAGAGGTGTTGCTATGGCAGCAGGTTCTACATTGTTAGAGCAACAAGGTGTTTATGAAGAATTAGAAGATGCATTATTTTGGGTTAATCAAGGGTATTCATTTGAGTTGGCTGCAATAGATTCAGAATTAGAAGGTGCATTACAGCAAGAAGCATATAGAAGAAGAACATCATTAATTGGTGGTGTTGCACAAGTAGGATTAACATCAGCTTTAGGTGATTTTAGTGCATTCCGTTCTCCTTCACAATTAACACGCTCAATAAAATCTCAACCTTCAACTACTTTTACTACTTCACAAGTAGCTAGTTCAATTAATACAGCAGGTAATATTAAATTGAATAGAGCTGTAAATCCTATGTTTGTAGGTCAAACAAGTCCTATTATTGGGGGTGTTTATAATACAGCAGGTGGGGGAATGAGATAATGGCAATAAGAATTAGACCTGTTAGAGGAGAAATACAAGCACCTTCAATAAGAACAGGAGGAAGTCAATTATCAAGAGCTAGAAGATTTGCAGCAGCAGATTTAAAACCAATCGGAGATGTAGTATCAGATGCATTACAAATTTACACAAAAAAACAAGAACAATTAGATCAACAAAATAGAATAAATGTTATAAGTGAAGAAGAGGGTAAGTTACAAAATAGTTTAATCGATTTAAATCAAAAAATTCAACAAGAGTATCAAACAGGGAATATTTCTGAAGAACAATTAAATTTAATATACGATCAAGAAGCTGAAAAAACAGTTAAATTTTATGAACAAAATTTTGATCCTAAAACATTTTCTATGTTTAAAGGAGCAATATATAGAAATTTTGCACAAACAAAAAAAGAAGGATTAAGGTTTAGAGAAAATGCAATTATTGGTCAAGCAGATATAACCTTTACTGATACCAAAGCAAGATTATTTAAAGATATTCAAAATACTAATACTGCAAATATGACAATACAAGAATATCAATCATATAAGTTAAGACACGAAGAAAATATTAAAAATTTATCAAAAATTAGAAGGGTAGATGTTCAAAAGGAATTAGCTGAATTTGAATTTATGTATCTAAAAAAAGGAAGTGAAGGACTAATACCTGCACCAAATGGAAAAAATGCACAATTTTATTTTGATCTAGCTGATAAATTAAGAATAGGGAAAGGTAAACAAGGGTATGTAAATGAAATAGGTGGTAGAGAATTAACTGATGAGTATAGACAGTTATTATTAACTGATATAGATAGTCAAGCATTAAATTTAAAAAAAATATCAGATACAAGAGAAGAAGTAGGTATAGATAATGTATCAAAACAAATCATAAATAAAATTGCTACTGATGATGCTTTTACAACAGATGATTTATTATTTAAACAATTAAATAAATATGGAACAAATGGTGAAGCACAATCACAAGCATTAAAACAAATTCTTGTTGCAAAACAAACTAATACACAACCATCATCAATTAATGTAGAAAACTTCCAAGAAATAGTAAAAAGAGTGTCAGCACCAAGAGGTACAAGTGTAGAAAGTATGCCATCTATAGATAATGATTTTACTAAATTTACTTTGCAAGGAGAAACTGAAGAACAAGCAAAAAGTTTAACAGAAAGAATTGGATCAATGTCATTAAACTTTGAGCAATCAAGAGTTATATCTAGTATTTTAGAAAGAAAAAAAAGAGAACAATATGCAAAAGAACAAGCAGATTTTGAAAGATTATATAAAACTGTAGAACCAAAAATTTTAGGAAAATTAAAAAAATATAACACTAATGCACCTTTTAGAGCAATTTCTGTAAGATTAAAATTAGAAGAAAGATATGCAAATGGATTAAAAAGAGGTATTAAGTCAAGTGAATTAACAAACCCTTTGCACCCAGAATTTATTTATAAAGATATTGATGCAGATATTCTTACAATAACTCAAGAATCAGAAGAAGTTAGAAAAAGTTTAAAAAGAAGTCCAGAACAAACAAGTAATGTTATTGGAGAAAGAAAAGCATTTTTTCCGCCAAATATGACAGAATGGTTTGCAAATAATCCAGAACTTATTAAAAATTTAAGTGCAGAAGAATCAATTAATGTATATAGAAATTCAAAAGAATATAAAAGTTGGCAAAATTATGCACCATTTCAAAAACAATATAAAAAATTTTTAGAAGAAATGAAATAGAATGACAAGTCCATTTCAAGAAGAAATTAAAGAATTAGAGCTTTTAGGTGCACCAGAAGATTTTATTAGAAAAAGAATTGAAGAAGAAAGAAATAAATTACTTTTAGAAAACGCTCCAGAAAATATTATTAAAGATTATTTAGGTGTAAGGTATCAATCAGATAAAGAAGCTGATCCGGAAATAGTAGAACCAATACAAAACTTTTGGCAAAAACAAGCAAAAAATATTGGTAAAGGAATAAATAGAGTAAAAACTGAATTAGTAGGTGAAGAAGCTGAATGGCAAAAATATTGGGAAAGAGGATTAGGAAAATCAAATATAAGTTTAGCATTACAATATCATAGTGGAGGAAATTTAGGGTATGATTGGAAAAAAGCAACAGAAGCAGAACCTATAGATACAGGAATATTAGAAAGATATTTTGAAAGTATTGTAGGGTTAACAGCAGATTTACCTACATTTGTAGCAGGTGGTGCAGGAGCAGGAGTAATAAGTGGAGGAAACCCATTTGCAACAGGTTTTGGTGCAGGTTTTGTAAATGACACAATAAAAGGAATGTATTTAGAAGCACTAAATCAAGGTAGGGTTGATAATTATTCTGAGTGGTGGGATATATTTTTAAAACACGGAGTAAAAGAAGGTGTTAAAGGAGGACTTGTTGTTGGTTCTATAGCAGCAGCACCTACATTGTTGCCAAAATTAGGTTTAAAAGGAACTGCTATAAATAAATTTATGTCGCAATATGTAGCATTAACAGGTGTTGGAGCAGCAGTAGAACAAGAATTACCTACAAAAGAAAATCTTATAAATAATGCATTAATACTTGGTACTTTTGGTGTAGCAGGAAAAGGTTACCAAATGGCAAGAGATAGAATGGTAAAAAGAAAAACTAATATTAATGAATTTGTTGAAGAAATATTAGAAAGTCAATCAATGAAAGAAGATATATCTAGCAAAAATATTAAAAATTTTAGAAAAGACAAGGATATTGATGCACAAAAAATAAAAGAATTAAAAGAAGAATATACTAAATTAGAAAAATTAGAAATAAAAGAAAATGCCGATTTGTTAATAGAAAGACAAAAAATAGAAAAAGAGATTGTACAAGAAACTAGAAATGAAAAAAAAGTACAAGAATTAGAACAAAGATATAATGAAATAAATAAAGAATTAGAATTAAGAGAAAATGAAGTAGCACCAGAAAGTTTACAACAAATACAAACACAAAAAAAAAGAATAGAACAAGCTCTTGAAAAATTAGACGAACCTATTACTAAAGTTGAAACAGTAAAAAAATCGGAGTTAAAAACAGAAAGTGAAGCTGCAAATAAAGTTCTTGAATCACTTAAATTAGGAGAAGTAAAAGTAGAATCTAAGGGTAGTTTTTTAGATCAAATTAAATTTCAAGGTATAGACAAATTATATCCTGTATTAAAATTAGTAAGAAAAGCAAAAAAAGCAGGATATGAAACAAAAGAATTTATATTAGATGCTTATAAACAATTAAGAATACAACCGGGAATGATGGGTTATGCAAGTTTATTTATAGATAAAGCTACTATGAATATTAAAAGTCAAAAAAATGGTAAGCCATTAATGGGGAAAAAGGGAG
>CEQC01012055.1_pt1 | contig 10540 bp, 9 predicted proteins | sample 531021 | NCBI WGS metagenome assembly CEQC01 (sample SAMEA2621213, study PRJEB7988) | marine metagenome | biome: marine biome (ENVO:00000447); feature: surface water layer (ENVO:00002042); material: "saline water (ENVO:00002010), including plankton (ENVO:xxxxxxxx)" | depth 5 m
CGCCTCCGCGCTCATGGCCACCGCTGTCGCGATGGCCGCTCCCTCAATACCAAAGAGCGGGATGAGGGCAATATTCAAACCAATATTGATCGTTAAAGCCAGTGCATAAACCCCGGCACAGACTTTCTGATGACCGGTCATCGACAGAAGCACTTCAGCCGGCCCGACCATGGCTTTCGCCAGAATGCCGACGAGGAGGATCGCCATGACAATGCGGCCCTCGAGGTAGTCGGGACCGAAAAGGGACAGAAGAAGTGGAGCAGCCAGCATGGCAAGACCACCCACCATGAGGGACGGCCAGAAGGCCCAGCGCGTTGTCTGGCTGGCGAAGTGACCGAGTTCCGCCATACGGTCCGTCGAAACAAGATCGGAGAAGCGCGGCGCGGCAGCGGCCTTCACGGCGAAATAGACGAAATGGACGAGGGCCATGATCTTGGCGGCGGCGAAATAGACCGCAACCCTTTCGGGCGGGAGATAGAAACCCACGACGATGACATCGGCGTTGGTGAGCAGGAAGTAGAATCCCTCGATCATGAAGATCGGCAGCGCCACCACGACCCAGGTCTTGAAATGAAGTTGCCGACGGCCGCGCGCGAAGAGATTGCCGAGCCTGCGGCGGACAAGGATGAACTGCCCCACGGTGGTGAGGTATGTGGCGACGAGGGCCCCTATGAGTACCGTCTGCGCGTTGGCGCCTCCGAGCCAGAGAAAGGCGGCAATCGCGATCAGGATGATCAGCGTCGGACGGATGAGGTAGGTGGGGCTGAGCGCCAGCACCGGCCAGTTGTTGGCCCGCGAGGTGCCGTCGAGAACATCGCCGAGTGCGATCATCGGCAAGGCGAAGGCCCCGAGGATCAGCGGCGCGACGTAATAGTCCTTCACCTGATCGCCAAGCATCAAGACTGTTGCGATGCCGATTGCGCCGACGAAACTTGCCGAAATCATCGAGAAGACGCGGGCCGTCCAGGTCAGGCCGCGGATTTCCTCCGCCTGACCGGCGGCGCGATATTGCGGCAGGAAGCGGATAACAGCGGTGTGGAAGCCGAGGCAGGAGAGGTTGCCGAGGATGACGGCCAGCACCCAGACGAAGACGTAGATGCCATAGTCGAAATTGCCCATCAGGCGGGCGAGAATCACCTGGGAGACGAAGGCAATTGCCGCCGAAACGACGCGGATTGCGAAGGCGATCAGCGCCATCCGCTGGGCTACCGCGAGATCGTCGCCACCTCGTGCAATCACCTTGAGCAGATCACGCACCTGCCTGATGCGCGACAGGTGTCGCGCAGGCATCAAGCGTTCTGCGGCGTCGGTGATCATCATCGTCGTCAGCGGCCTGTCCGGTTCAATGTCGGCCGATTGTAGGCGCTGCACGTTAAGAAACGGTTGGATTGGACAAAGCTTATAAGCCGGGCACGAAAAAGCCCGGAAGCGGCGATCGGGCCGACTTCCGGGCTGTTTCAGTCTCGGTCCTGTCTCAGTGCGTCAGACGAATGCGCCGTGACAGTGCTTGAACTTCTTGCCCGACCCGCAGGGGCACGGCTCGTTGCGACCGACCTTGCCCCAGGTCTGGGGATCGTTGGGATCGCGATCCTCAGGCGCCACATAGTCGGCGCCAGCAATGGTCGCGCCCTCGGTGAAGTCGTCCTCACCGGTGGTTGCATCCTGGTGATGGCCGACCATTTCAGGGGCTTCGGGCTCCGGAGCCTCGGCTGCCTGCTGGACGATCTCGACGCGGCTGATCTGCGCCATCACCGTCTGGCGGAGATTGGCGAGAAGGGCCTGGAAGAGTTCGAATGCCTCGGACTTGTATTCCTGCAGCGGATCGCGCTGGGCGTAGCCGCGGAAGCCGATGACCGAGCGCAGGTGGTCGAGATTGACCAGATGCTCGCGCCAGAGATGGTCGAGGGTCTGGAGAACGACCGACTTTTCGACGTAGCGCATGACCTCGGAGCCGAAGCGGGCTTCCTTTTCCTCGGCCTGCTGACGGGTGGCAGCCAGGATGCGCTCGCGTACCTCTTCCTCGGCAATGCCTTCCTCCTCGGCCCATTCTTCGACCGGAAGGTCGAGATTGAGATAGGTCTGAACGCCTTCCTTCAACTCGGCGATGTTCCACTGCTCGGCATAGGCGCGCTCGGGAATGTGGAGGGCAACGAGTCCGTCAACGACTTCCTCACGCATGTCGTCGACGGTTTCCTTGATCGACTCGGCGTCCATCAGTTCGATGCGCTGCTCGAAGATGACCTTGCGCTGGTCGTTCATCACGTCGTCGAACTTCAGAAGGTTCTTGCGGATGTCGAAGTTGCGGCCTTCGACCTTCTTCTGGGCCCGTTCGAGCGCCTTGTTGATCCACGGGTGGACGATCGCCTCGCCTTCCTGGAGACCGAGCTTGCGCAGCATTCCGTCCATGCGGTCGGAACCGAAGATGCGCATCAGGTCGTCCTGAAGCGACAGATAGAATTTCGAGCGGCCCGGGTCGCCCTGACGGCCGGAACGGCCGCGCAACTGGTTGTCGATGCGGCGGCTTTCGTGGCGCTCGGTTGCGAGCACGTAGAGACCGCCGGCTTCCAGCGCCTGCTGCTTCAGCTTGGCGATGTCGTCCTTGATTTCCTGCTCGCGCTTGTCGCGCTCGGGGCCGGCTTCCATCTCACCCAGTTCCTGGGCGATGCGCATGTCGGCATTGCCGCCGAGCTGGATGTCGGTACCGCGACCCGCCATGTTGGTGGCGATTGTCACCGCACCCGGCACACCGGCCTGCGAGACGATGTAGGCTTCCTGCTCGTGATAGCGGGCATTGAGAACCTGGAAGCCCTCGATGCCGGCCTGCTTGAGCAGTTCTGCGAGCTGTTCGGACTTCTCGATCGAGGTGGTGCCTACGAGGATCGGCTGGTTCTTCTCGCGGGCTGCCTTGATCTCTTCGACGATGGCGGCGAACTTCTCGTCAGTGGTCCGGTAGACCTCGTCGTCCTCGTCGGCGCGGGCGATCGGACGGTTCGTCGGCACTTCAACCACGTCGAGGCCGTAGATGTTGCCGAATTCCTCGGCTTCCGTGGATGCCGTACCGGTCATGCCGCCGAGCTTGTCGTACATGCGGAAGTAATTCTGGAACGTGATCGAGGCCAGCGTTTGGTTTTCCGGCTGGATCTGGACATGTTCCTTGGCTTCGAGCGCCTGGTGCTGGCCTTCCGAATAGCGGCGGCCCGGCATCATGCGGCCGGTGAACTCGTCGATGATGACGATCTCGCCGTTGCGGACGATGTAGTCCTTGTCGCGGGTGAAGAGGCGGTGGGCCTTCAGCGCGTTGTTGATGTGGTGAACGATCGCGACGTTTTCGACGTCGTAGAGCGATTCGCCCTTCAAAAGATCAGCTTCGCGAAGAAGGTTTTCGAGCTTCTCGGTACCTTCCTCGGTGAAGGTGGCCGAGCGCTGCTTCTCGTCGATCTCGTAGTCGTCTTCCGTCAGCATCGGGATAAAGGTGTCGATGCGGGTGTAGAGATCGGAGCGGTCGTCGAGCGGACCGGAAATGATCAGCGGCGTGCGCGCCTCGTCGATGAGGATCGAGTCCACTTCGTCGACGATGGCGAAGTAATGGCCGCGCTGAACCATCTGGCCGCGCTCATACTTCATGTTGTCACGCAGATAGTCGAAGCCGAGCTCGTTGTTGGTCGCGTAGGTGATGTCGCAGGCATAGGCCTCGCGGCGTTCGTCGTCGTCCATGCCGTGGACGATGATGCCGGTGGTCAGGCCGAGGAAGCCGTAGATCTGCGCCATCCATTCGGCGTCGCGCTTGGCAAGGTAGTCGTTGACGGTCACGACATGAACGCCGCGGCCGGTCAGGGCGTTGAGGTAGACGGGAAGGGTGGCGACGAGCGTCTTGCCTTCACCGGTCTTCATCTCGGCAATGGAATTCTCGTTGAGGATCATGCCGCCGACGAGCTGTACGTCGAAAGGTCGAAGTCCTATGGCGCGCTTGGCAGCCTCCCGGACGACCGCGAATGCGGGGACGAGGATGTCGTCGACCGTCTTGCCGTCCTGCAGCTGCTGCTTGAACTCTTCCGATTTTTGCTTGAGCTCGGCGTCGGAGAGGGCTTCCATCTCCTTTTCGAGAGCATTGATCGCCTGTACTTTCGAAGAATAACCGCGCACACGGCGGTCATTGGACGATCCGAACAATTTCTTGGCGATGGCGCCAAACTTGACCATGCCTGGTCCTTTCCCAAGGCTCAGCGGGCGGCGGACCCCGATCAGCCGGGATGGCTGTGGGCATGCGCCGGGCTTTCCGGGTTTGAGGGCGCCGCCCAGCTGCAAGCGCGAGCGAATGCTGGCTGGACGGACGGTTGGCAGACAGATAAGAGGGGGGTCGCACGATGTCAACGTCGCGCCACAAGGGGTTTTGGTCATCTTATCGACTGATTCGGAGCCCAGACGAGCGCGCTGACACAGCACGAAACGAAAGGTTTTTCACATGCGCCATACGAAGCTCGTTGCGGCCGTCTTTCTCGCATCCTCGGTCCTGATGTCGTCCGGCGCCTTCGCCGCCGAAGGGGACGACCCGGTTGTCGCCAAGGTCGGAGACGCTGAAATCCATGAATCCGAACTGACGCTGGCGCAGGGCGAACTCGATCCGCAGTTCGACAATGTGCCCGCGGAACAGCGTCGTCTGGCCGCACTCGCCGCCGTCATCGACATCAAGTCGCTGGCACGCAAGGCCGAGAGCGAGGATCTTGAGAACACCCCGGAATTCAAGACGCAGATGAACTATCTGCGCGACCGGACCCTGCACAATGTCCTCTTCAAGAAGGAAGTCGTCGATTCCATCACCGATGAGGAAGTGAAGGCCCGCTACGAGAAGGAAATCGCCGCGACCCCGCCGGAAGAAGAGGTGAAGGCGCGCCACATCCTCCTCAAGACCGAGGATGAGGCCAAGGCCGTCATCAAGGAACTCGAAGATGGTGCCGATTTCGTTGAGCTGGCCAAGGAAAAGTCCACCGGTCCGAGCGCGTCGGAAGGTGGAGACCTCGGTTACTTCCGCAAGGGCCGCATGGTTCCGGCGTTCGAGGAAGCCGCATTCGGCCTGCAGAAGGGTGAATTCACCAAGGAGCCTATCAAGTCGGAATTCGGCTGGCACGTGATCAAGGTCGAAGACCGCCGCGAAGCCGAAGCACCTGCTCTCGAACAGGTCGCCCCGCAGGTGCGTCAGGTTCTGTTGCGCGAGAAGTATGCCGCACTTCTTGAAGCGGCCCGTTCCGAAGTCGAGGTCGATATTGTCGATCCGGCCCTGAAGGAAGGCTACGATACTGTGATGAAACAGCAGGACGAAGCCAAGGCTGCGACTGAGAACGGTGCCGATTCGGGCGCCGAGGCTCCGGCTGAGCAGTAATCAGCCGAGCAAAAAAGCCTTCTCCCGCACGCAGACAGAAGACGCGAACATGTCGACCGAAATATCCCCGCTGGCTCCGAAATCCGATCCCGTCCTGCCGCCGATTGCCGGCGTCAGGATCGAGACCGCCGAGGCCGGCATCAAGTACAAGGGCCGTACCGACCTGATGGTCATGGTCTTTGATGAGCCTGCCGAAGTCGCGGGGGTTTTCACCACATCGAAATGTCCGTCGGCTCCTGTCGATCTCTGCCGGGCAAACCTGCCCGGCGGCTCGGCCCGCGTGGTCGTCGTCAATTCCGGCAACGCCAATGCGTTTACTGGCGTGAAAGGTGCGAAAGCCACCGCGGATACGGCCGAGGCCGCTGCGGCTTCCGTCGGCTGTGCGCCGTCGGAAGTCTTTCTGGCGTCTACCGGCGTGATTGGCGAACCCCTCGACGCCGCGAAATTCTCCGGCCTTCTCGAAGGCATGGTCAAATCGGCCGTCAGCGACCGGTGGGCGGATGCCGCCAAGGCGATCATGACCACCGATACCTATCCGAAGGTGGCCACCCGCTCATTCGAGGTCGGCGGCAAGACCTGCACCATCAATGGTATTGCCAAGGGCGCTGGCATGATCGCGCCGGACATGGCGACCATGCTTTCCTTTATCGTCACCGACGCGCCGGTCGCGGCCAATGTGCTGCAGTCGGCCCTGTCGGATCATGTCGGCGCGACCTTCAATGCCGTCACCGTCGACAGCGATACCTCCACCTCCGATACGGTTCTGCTGTTTTCGACCGGAGGTGCGGAGATCACCGACAAGGCCGATCCGCAACTTGAAGAGTTCCGCGAAGCGCTTCGTTCGCTGATGGAAGAATTGTCGCTGAAAATCGTCCGTGATGGCGAAGGCGCGCGCAAGCAGGTCGAAGTGCTGGTCACCGGTGCTGCTTCCGACGAAGCAGCGGGCCGCATCGCCCGCTCGATCGCCAATTCGCCCCTGGTCAAGACTGCAGTGGCAGGGGAAGACGCGAACTGGGGCCGCGTGGTCATGGCTGTCGGCAAAGCCGGCGAGGAAGCCGACCGCGACCGGCTTGCCATCTGGTTCGGCGATGTCCGCGTTGCCGTCGATGGCGAGAGGGATCCCGATTACAGTGAGGCCGAAGCCTCTGCCGTGATGAAGCGCGACGAAATCACCATCCGCGCCGATATCGGCCTGGGGTCGGGGCAGGCGCGGGTCTGGACCTGCGATCTGACCAAGGCCTATGTCGAAATCAACGGCGACTACCGCAGTTAGAAATCATGTCCCACATCATGCTCACGAGACCCTCATGCCCCGGCTCGCGCTAGTCCGGCGGCTCGAGGCGGCAGGTTTCCGTGCCTGGCCGGCAGCCTCCATCCAGTTCGATGGCAGCTGGCAGATCCGGCTGACCGCCGGCCATCCGTCCAAGCGTCTCAATTCGGTCAATCCGCTCGATCCCTCCGACCGCCGCGATATCGCGCGCCGGGTCGAGATGGCCGCGCGCCGTTTCGAGGCCTATGACCGCCAGCTCGTTTTTCGCCAGTCGCCGCTGGCGCCCAAGGAACTCGATGACTATCTCGACGAGCTCGGCTGGGAACGTTTCGAGGAAACCGCCGTCATGACGGCGCCGATGTCGGAGCTCGATATCGACGGCGGAATGGATCACCTGCCCGTCCGCGATGTCGGCCGCTATGTCGATGCCTCCATCCGCGTGCATGGCCGCGATCCTTCGCTGAAGGCCGGCCTTACGGAAGTGCTGAGTTCGATCAAGCCGCCGAGCGGGCTTTTCCTCATCGAGGACAAGGGCATGCCGGTATCCACCGCTCTTTGCGTGCACGACAAGGAACTTGCCGGTATCTACGAGCTGGCGACCCATGCCGACGCACGCCGCAAGGGTCGTGGGCGTGATGTGGTTTGCGCCGCCCTTCGCTGGGCGCGCCATCGCGGTGCGACAAAGGCCTGGTTGCAGGTCGAGACCGCGAACGAAGCCGCCTATCAGCTCTATGAGGGGCTCGGGTTCAAGGAAGTCTACCGCTACACATTTCGCAGGAGCGGCGAAGGCAGGGAGCCGGTCAATGGCTGACAAGATCCTTCTCGTCGTCGCCTGTGCGCTCGTCGATGTCGATGGTCGCGTGCTCCTTGCGCAGCGCCCTGAAGGCAAGAAGCTCGCCGGCATGTGGGAGTTTCCCGGCGGCAAGGTCGAGGATGGTGAACGGCCGGAAGCTGCCCTCATCCGCGAGCTTGACGAGGAGTTGGGGATCACGACCTGGGAAAGTTGTCTGGCACCGCTGACATTCGCCAGCCATGCCTATGACGACTTCCATCTCCTGATGCCGCTTTTCGTCTGCCGTCGTTTCGAAGGCAGACCTCAGGGGCGGGAGGGGCAGGCGCTCAAATGGGTGCGTCCGCGGGACATGCGCGACCTGCCGATGCCGCCTGCCGACGAGCCGCTGGTTGCGACGCTCATCGACCTCATCTGAGCGGCTTTCAAAGCTCTTCGAGTTTGCCTTTGGCGAAAGAGAGCTCGGGGCTGCGGAAACCTGTCTTTGCCCAATCCCATACAAGCAGGAGGATCAGTTTGACGGACTGACCCTTCGCCTTGGGTGCGCTATTGATCGAGTGTACCTCCTCGAAGCGGTCTCGGCTCATCGATATCCAGTGTCCCTTGGTGAAGTCGAGGAACATGAAGCTGTTGCAGCAGCTGGCGACGATGCGCCGTGTCGGGGAGTCCTGTTTGAGCCGATGTTCGCGCAAGAGGTCCGCACCAGACAGGCAGGTCACGCAGTTCTTGCGGTAGAGGACGTAAGGCACGCCGCCTGACTGATCGACGACCGGCGGTGCATCCGGCAGGTTCTGAAGTATCTCTCCGGCCTTCACGCAATCGGAGCAGGCGCAGGTGGCAAGGAGAATGGGCTGGCCGGTGGCCTTAAGGTGAACCTTGCCGCATCGGCACCGCGCGTCTGCCATTTTATCCGCCATATCTAGGATTCTCGTCTCGGTCCAAGCAGTGCATGTCGGGACGGTCACGTCAACGCGCTGACCGGGAGTGGGTACTCACCTGCAACATCGCACCTCAAACCCTTGATCCTGATCAACAGCGTTAAACAATCCTAAAGGCTATTGTCGCATCTTCTTCTTGGTAACCGCTTCGTTACCGTGCTTGGGGCAAGACAATGCAAGATGGTGATTTTTGGACAACCGTGACCGAAAAAACGCCCGAAACGGGTCGATTTGGGCGGTCCAGCGCGGTAAAGGCGGCAGTCTTGTTTGCCGGAGCCGGCATCATGTCCGCACTTATCCTGACGCCGATCCTGGCCCGGGACGCGCCGACCCGCATGGCATATCGTTCAGGCGACTACGATAATATCATAACCGGTTCCATTCCGGGACAGAATGCGGGCAGTTCTTACACGATCCGTAAATCTGTACTGCAGAACTCGCCTGATTCCATTTGCATTATTCAGCCGAATGGTCTCAAGACAGGCGATTGCTGAGAGCCAATTCCTACGCTTCGCCGCATGACGTGGCCGGTCCAAATCACACATGACGTGTCACCACGCCATCATGGCAGACTAGGAAGTATGATGTTGCTTCGCCTTCTTCGCGACAAATCCGGTGCCACGGCGATCGAGTACGGATTGATTGCGGCCCTCATCGCCGCGTCATTGATCTTCGGCATGGGGCGGATCGGTCAGACGATGAACAACCAGTTCACCACTGTGTCTGAAAAAGTCGACACAACCGGCAGCTAAGTTCTGGCCGCCGCCGGGCCTTCGGAGCGGTTTCAGCTCTGATCATTCCCTGTGCTTTTGTCTTCGTGCGTCTTCAGGGCGTCGGCAAGCCGCATCTTGGCGCTGCCGGGCTTTAGCGGCTTTTGCTGACTTTCGTGCGGTGTCCAGCCGGACAGGTGGACGATGGCGAAGGTCGCGCGAATACGTCCGTCCGGGTCGGAAAAGCGGTCGGCGTAAATCTCTCCTGCGAGATCGAAAAGAAGGCGCGGGGCCGGTGTACGGCTTCGCGCGGTCATGGCGTTTGTCATGCCCATGGCGCGCAAATCCCGCATCAAGGCGAAAATATCGTCATAGCGCACCACGATATCCTCGCGGTCCGCAACCGGCAGCGCAAAGCCGGCGCGCTGCATCAGCGACCCGTAATCACGCACATCGGCAAAGGGATGAACGCGCGAGTGTGCGCCCCCGGTCAGATGGCTTTCAGCTTCCAGCAGCGATTGACGCAATTCGCCCAGCGTTCCGGCACCTGGTACGGCGGCGAGAAACAGGCCGTCCGGTCTGAGCGCGCGCCGTGCCTGGATCATAAGTCCCGGCGTGTCGTTGACGAGATGAAGTGACAGCGGCGAGACGACGAGGTCGGTTGAATTCTCTTCCAGCCCGGCAAGCTCGGCATCGGTGATGATCTGATCACGACCGCCGAGGCCATCGAGTTCGCTGTCCGCCACGAAACGGAACCGACCCGCCTTGCCTGTGGCTTCCATCAGGTCTGCCGTCACGGTTGTCGCGCCATGAAGCTGGACCGGATTGTCGAACTTGCGCTCGACCAGGCTCAGGCGCTCGGCCATGTCGGTCGCAACATGAGCCGCAAGAAAATCCGCGCCCTTGATCGCGGCCTTGAAAGCGCGCTGGCGGCGCTGGCGCAGCAGCGCATGGTCGAAGATCTGTTCCATGTCGTCCGGCTCTTTCCGAGGCTTTTCGTGCCTCTCCCTTATCGGCGTTGTGGTGACGGATGACGGGCGGTAAAGTCAAGTCATGGCTCTCATGTCGACTGGCATTGCCGCACCGATGGGACGATTTGCCCGCAGTCTCGCGGAGGCTGCGATTGCGACCGTCTTCCCGCCGGTCTGTCATGGCTGCGGTATCATCATGAGCCGGCATGGCGGACTTTGCGCCCGGTGCTGGACCGAGGTGCGGTTCATCGAGCGTCCCTATTGCGAGGTGACGGGGCAGCCCTTCGACCATGATCGTGGCGAGGGGCTCGTCAGTGCCGCGGCCATCGCCGATCCGCCGGATTACCACAAGGCCCGCGCGGTTGCTCTATATGACGGCCCGGCGCGAAAACTCGTCCAGGCGCTGAAATTCTCGGACCGTACCGATCTCGCGCCGATGATGGCGGAATGGATGGTGCGATCGGGCCGCGAGCTTCTCGACGAA
>CEQC01004059.1_pt1 | contig 10535 bp, 10 predicted proteins | sample 531021 | NCBI WGS metagenome assembly CEQC01 (sample SAMEA2621213, study PRJEB7988) | marine metagenome | biome: marine biome (ENVO:00000447); feature: surface water layer (ENVO:00002042); material: "saline water (ENVO:00002010), including plankton (ENVO:xxxxxxxx)" | depth 5 m
CCCGCATGAAAGACATTGGCGACGCGCAGGCCGTACTTGGCGACGATGACGCTCGTTTCCTTGAGCACATGGGAGAGCTGACCGAGCGGCACGGTGCCATCCATGCAGATATAATCTGCGATGCGTCCGGTGGCGCCAAAGGCCGACTTGCGACCCTTCCAGATGAGTGCCGCCTCGGTGGCCGACTGGGATTCCTTGATGGTGCTGACCCCGTGGCGTTTTGCGATCTCGATGATGCGGGCGAGCATCGCGTCCATTTCCTCGTCCGAGCCCTCGACCTCGACGATCAGCAGCGCATCGACATCCATCGGGTAGCCGGCCTGGGCAAAGGCCTCGCAGATCTCGATCGCCGGCTTGTCCATGAACTCGATGGCGACGGGAATGATGCCCGCGCCGATGACTTCGGAGACACAGGCGCCTGCCACTTCCGATGTGGGAAAGCCGAAAAGCACCGGGCGCGCGCCTTCGGGCTTCGCGAGCAGCCGGACGGTCGCTTCGGTGATGATGCCGAGCTGGCCTTCCGATCCGCAGATAAGGCCGAGCAGATCGTAACAGGGCGCATCGAGCGCCTTGCCACCGATCTCGACGATCGATCCGTCGAACAAGACCATGCGCACGCCGAGCAGATTGTTGGTGGTGACGCCATATTTCAGGCAATGCGCGCCGCCGGAGTTCATCCCGATATTGCCCCCGATGGTGCAGGCAAGCTGGGAAGACGGGTCGGGCGCGTAGAAGAAGCCATCCGCATCGACGGCCTGGGAGATCGAAATATTGGTGACGCCCGACTGCACCACGGCGCAGCGGTTTGGAAGATCAACCTCGATGATCCGGTTAAGACGCGACAGTCCGATAACCACCGCATCCTCCTGCGGGATCGCGCCGCCCGACAAAGACGTCCCGGCGCCACGGGGAATGACCGGGATCCCTTCGCGATGGCAATATTTGACGACGGCAGCCACCTGTTCGGTGGTCTCCGGTAGCGCAACGGCCAGCGGCAGACGGCGGTAGGAGACGAAGGCATCGGTCTCGAAGGGAACGAGTTCCCGCTCTTCCGTCACCAGCGCATCTTCGGGCAGAAGGTCGGCGATATCGGCAAGAATGGCCGCACGCCGGCTCAGAATGGCCGGGTCCGGCTTAAGAAATGCAATCATCTCACTCACGCCGCTCTCCTCCCGCAGCTTGCAACAGGCATTTCGCGAAGTGGTATATATTTATGACCACTCTTGCAATAGCTGCACTCATTGCACTTTAGCGCCAGCCGCTGGCATCGGCCAGCAACCATGCTAACCATAGCAAAGACGCGCGCAAAACGGGAGTAAGCGGATTGGGAAAACTCGAGGACATGGAGGTTTTCGCCCAGGTGGTGGCCACCGGCTCGCTTTCCTCGGCAGGCCGCGCGCTGGGTCTCTCGCCCGCGGGGGTTTCGAAACGGCTGCGGCGGCTCGAGGAAACACTCGGCACGCGACTGCTGCAGCGAACGACCCGGCAGATCTCGCTCACCGAGACCGGCCAGGCCTATTTCGAGCGTATCGGGCCGCTGCTCGCCGGCATCGAGGATGCGGAAAATTTCGTCTCCCGCCGCTCCGACGCGGTGCGCGGAACCCTCAAGGTTTCGGCGCCCACCTCTTTCGGGCGGATGCACATCGCGCCGCATATCAACGACTTCATGCGAAGCTATCCGGATCTGGCGATCAACCTGCAACTCAGCGACACCTTCGTCGATATCGTCGGCGAAGGCTTTGATCTGTCTATACGTATCGGGGAACTGACGGATTCAAGCCTCGTCGGCCGAAAGCTCGCGCCGGTGCGCCGCATTCTCTGCGCGGCCCCCGCCTATATCGAACATCACGGAATGCCAGAAACGCTGACCGATCTGGCGGATCATCTCTGCCTGCCGCCGCACAACCACGACACCTGGAAACTGGAAGGCCCCGACGGCGCGATCACCTTCCGGCCCGATGGTCCGCTGAAGACCAATTCCAGCGAGGTGATCCGGGAAGCCGTGATCGGCGGCGCCGGGATCGCGCTGCGTTCGACCTGGGATGTCGGCCCCGAATTGGAAGCTGGCAAGCTGGTGCAGGTGCTGCCCGCCTATGAGGGGAGCCGCAATATCGGCATTTATGCCCTCTATGCCAGCCGCCAGTTTCTCCCCGCCAAGATTCGTGTCTTCATCGACTTTCTGGTCACACTCTACGAGCCGATGTTTGGCGAAGATCAATGAGTGGATAAGTTTGTTGACCATGACGCGCTCCCGTTGCTAGTTTCGCAACCCGGAGAAGCGCATGAGCGAGAACATTTTCGATCGGATCGACCACGGCCGCACGGCTGACGAAGTCGTCTTCCAGATCGAAGTCCTGGTTTTGGAAGGCGTGTTGCGGGTCGGCGATCGTTTGCCGGGCGAGCGTGAGCTTGCGCGGCAATTCGACGTATCCCGCCCGATCCTGCGCGAGGCCCTCAAGGAGCTCGAAACACGCGGGCTCCTCGTCGCCCAGCATGGCGGCGGCACATACGTGGCCGACGTGATCGGCCAGGTTTTCACGCGTCCGGTGATGGAGCTGATCGCCCGCCACGGCAAGGCCACCCAGGACTATCTCGAATACCGTCGCGAGGTCGAAGGCACAGCCGCCGAATTCGCCGCCTTGCGTGCGACAGAGGACGACAAGGCGCTGCTGACGCGGATCATCGAAGCCATGAAAGCCGCGCATGTGAAGGACGACTTCGCCGAGGAAGCGGCCATCGACGTCGAATTCCACAATGCCGTGGGCGAGTGCGCGCACAACATCATCCTGTTGCATACGCTGCGCTCGTGTTATCGGCTCCTGTCCGAAGGCGTCTTCTACAATCGCGCGATGATCTACAATCTCAGCGGCGCGCGTGAGAAACTGCTGGCGCAGCACGTCGCCATGTATGAAGCCATCATGGCGCATGATCCGGCCGCGGCGAAGGCCGCAGCACGCGAGCACATGGACTTCGTGGTCCGCGCCATGGCCGAGGCCCGGCGCACCGGCGAGTGGGAGCGTGTCTCGCGCCTTCGCCTGCAACAGAGATTACCGACGCTGGGTGCGACCGGCAAAACACGAAAAGCAAGACCGTCGGAGGCGGCGCAGTGAATCAATCGACCACCCCTACCCCATCAGCCGAAACCGGAAAGCGCCCACGTGTCGCCCTGTTCGTAACCTGTCTGGTGGACCTGTTCCGCCCATCCGTAGGTTTTGCAGCAGTGAAGCTGATCGAGGATGCCGGCTGCGAGGTCCAAGTACCGGCGGCTCAGACCTGCTGCGGGCAGCCGGCCTACAATTCCGGCGACAAGGCCGATACGCGCGAGATTGCCGAACAGGTGATCGAGGCCTTCGAGGGATTCGACTTCATCGTCGCACCTTCGGGGTCGTGCGGTGCGATGATGAAGAAGCACTACCCGGAGCTCTTCGCCGGCGATCCGGCGTGGGAACCGCGCGCCAAGGCGTTCGCGGAAAAATGCCACGAGCTCGTGTCCTTCCTCGCCGACGTGATGATGGTGCGGAACACCGGGGCTGCGGTTTCGGCCGAGGTGACCTATCACGATTCCTGTTCGGGCCTACGCGAACTGGGTATCAAGGACCAGCCACGCAAATTGCTAAATGCGGTTGAAGGGATCACCGTCAAGGAGATGAAGGACCCGGATGTCTGCTGTGGTTTCGGCGGCACATTCTGCGTCAAATATCCCGACATCTCCAATGCCATCGTCACCAAGAAGACCGGCAATATCGAGGGCAGCGAGGCCGAAATGCTGCTGGCCGGCGATCTCGGCTGCCTGATGAACATGGCCGGCAAGCTCAAGCGCTCCGGCTCGACCGTCGAAGTCCGGCACGTCGCAGAAGTGCTGGCCGGAATGACCGACACCCCGCCGATCGCCGGAAGCGGCAAGTAGGAGCGGCCTATGGAACTCACATCAGACCGCTTCAAGGAGCACGCGAAGAAGGCGCTCATCGACGCGCAATTGCAACGTGCGCTTGGCAATGTCGAGAAAGGCTTTATCGGCAAGCGCCAGATGGCGGCCGACGCCCTGCCGGAATTCGACGCGATCCGCGACAATGCCCGCGACATCAAGAACCACACGCTCGCCCATCTCGATCTCTATCTCGAAGCCTATGAGAAGAAGGTGACCGAGGAAGGTGGCATCGTCCACTGGGCGGAGAATGCCGAACAGGCCCGTCAAATCGTTCTCGACATCTGCCGCAAGGCCGGCACGAAGACGGTCAACAAGGGCAAGTCGATGATCACCGAGGAGATCGGGCTCAACGACTATCTGGCCGAGAACGGTGTCACGCCGGTCGAGACGGATCTCGGCGAATACATCATCCAGCTTCGCGGTGAGCATCCCAGCCACATCATCGCGCCCGCCGTGCACCTCAACAAGGAGCAGGTGGAAGGCGATTTCCGCCGCGTACACACGCATCTGGAAGAGGCGCGCGACCTGTCTGAACCCGCAGCCCTCCTCAGCGAAGCGCGCCAGGTGCTCCGGCAGAAATATTTCGAGGCCAAGGTCGGCATCACCGGCGCCAATTTCCTGATCGCCGAAACCGGTTCCTCAGTCATCGTCACCAACGAGGGTAATGGCGACCTGACCCAGACGCTGGCCGATGTGCACGTGGTCGTCGCGTCCATCGAGAAGATGGTGCCTACGCTTGAGGACACCGCGCAGATCCTTCGCCTGCTGGCGCGCTCGGCGACCGGGCAGGACATGAGCTGCTACACGACCTATTCTACCGGTCCTCGCCGCGAGGGCGATCCGGACGGGCCGAAGGAATACCACGTCGTCCTTCTCGACAATGGCCGCTCGTCGATGCTCGGCACCGAGTACCAGGAGATGCTGCGATGCATCCGCTGCGGCGCCTGCATGAACCACTGCCCTGTCTACCAATCCGTTGGCGGGCACGCCTATGGATCGGTTTATCCCGGCCCGATGGGTGCAGTGCTCACGCCTTCCCTCAACGGCATCGAGAAGACGGGGCAGTTGCCGAACGCCTCGACCTTCTGCGGCCGCTGCGAGGCGGTCTGCCCGATGCGTATCCCGCTGCCGAAAATGATGCGACACTGGCGCGAACGGGAGTTTGAAAAACACCTCACGCCCACGACCGCGCGTTACGGGCTGAAATTCTGGGCCTTCTTCGCCAAGCGGCCCAAACTCTACCGGATGGCGGTCTCCTTCGGCATTCCGATGTTGAGCGCACTCGGGGGCACCAAGCACCGCTTCCGGTCGCTGCCCTTTGCCGGCGGATGGACGCGCCATCGTGACCTGCCCGCGCCACAGGGGCGGACCTTCCAGCAGCAATGGCAGCAACGCGAGGCGCTCAAGCAGGACGCCAGCCACAAGAGGGCCGCCTGATGAGCGCGCGCGACAACATTCTCGCCAAGATCCGCAAGGTCAACGCGACCGGCGCGGACGAAGACGGACGCAAGCGGATAGTGGCGGAGCGGCTTGCCGGTTCGCCGCGCGGCATCATGCCGAAACGCGGCCAGCTTCCCGACGCGGAACGCCGCGAGCTTTTCATGGCGATGGCGCAGAAGTTCGGCGCAACCGTCGCCGAAGTCACCGACTATCCCGACGTGGCCGGCGCGGTCTCGACCTATCTGCGCGAGCACAACCTGCCGGCCAGCATCCGTATCGGCGAAGACGACCGACTCAAGTCGGCCAACTGGGACAGCGAGCGCACGCTCGAAGTTCTCCATGGCGCTTCGGACGGCAATGACATGACCGCCGTCAGCCATGCCCTGGCCGGCATCGCGGAAACCGGAACGGTGGCACTCCCCTCGGGTGCCGACAACCCGACCACGCTCAACTTCCTGCCCGACCACCATATCGTCGTGCTCAAGGCAGCGGATATCGAGGGCGATCTGGAAAGCATCTGGGACCGGCTGCGCGGTAAACTCGGAAAGGGCCAGATGCCGCGCGCCCTGAACCTGGTGACCGGCCCGTCGCGCTCGGGGGACATCGAGCAGAAAATCCTTCTCGGTGCCCATGGCCCGCGCGCGCTGCACCTGATCATCGTCGATTGATGGCGGACGGCGTCTCCATAGTGGATGCCTCCACGCCTGAAGGCATGCGTCTCGTCGCGATCGGCGACATCCACGGCTGTCTGGGACTTCTGGATATCCTGTTGGAAGCGATCGACGCCGAGATCGACGCGGACCGTCCGGACGACTGGCGCATCATCACACTCGGGGATCACACGGATCGCGGGCCGAACTCGCGCGGTGTGATCGACCGGCTAATCGAGCGCTCGGACGATCCGCATTACCTCTCGCTCTGTGGCAACCACGATGCCGGGATGGTGGGCTTCCTGACTGGCATGGACAATCACCGCCTGTTCGTGGAGTTCGGTGGCGTGGAGACCGCCGCCAGTTATGGCGTCACGCTCGATACATCGGATGCTGCGCGGTTCATGGCCTCCAGATAGGCATTGATCGATGCGGTTCCGGCGACCCATCTCGCCTTCCTGACAGGCCTGCATGCCTCCGCCAGTTTCGGCGACTATTTCTTCTGCCATGCGGGCGTTCGACCGGGCGTGCCGCTGGACCAACAAGTTCGCGACGACCTGATCTGGATACGCCAGGAATTTCTCGTCCACGAGGGTCTTCATCCGAAGCTGATCGTTCATGGACACACGCCTTCAGATCAGCCCGAGATCCTGCGCAACCGGATCAATATCGATACACGGGCCTATTCGACATCGGTACTGACCGCGCTCGTGGCCGAGGGCAGACGCAAATGGCTATTGCAGGCCAGCGAGGATGGCGTCATCCGTCGCGAACTGGCTTGACGCAGGACCGCAATCAGGGCTTGGTTTCATCTCAAAGAACGGGACCAGGCTCATGGATATTTCGCTTCATCTCTACCTCGCCTTTATCGCCGCCTCGCTGATCATTCTCGTGATCCCCGGCCCCACCATCGTCCTGGTGATCGGGCAGGCGCTGGCTCAAGGGCGGCGCATTGCGTTCGCCAGCGTTGCAGGCGTTGCCCTCGGCGACCTGATCGCCACCGGGCTGTCCATGGCCGGCGCGGGCGCCATCCTCGCAACATCGGCGACGCTGTTTCAAATCCTCAAATTCGCAGGCGCGGCCTATCTCGTCTGGCTCGGGCTGAAGATGTGGCGTACCCCTATAACCCTGCCGGAAATTCCTGCCGAAGGCACGGATAGCGAGCCGCCCGAAGCGCCTCTCTTCCCGGTGTTCCGCGACTCGTTCCTGGTCACGGTGCTCAATCCGAAGGGCATTCTGTTTTTCGTGGCCTTCGTGCCGCAGTTCATCGACCCGGCCGGAGCTTACGGACCTCAAGCGGTCGTCTATGTGCTGACGTTCACAGTGCTGGGGGTGATCAACGCCGCAGCCTATGCGCTGCTGGCATCATCCGCACGACGCATCGTGCGGCGGCCTTCGGTGCTCAAAGCCGTGACGCGGACCGGCGGATCGCTGTTGATGATGGCGGGCGCTGCTGCCGCGCTCACACGACGGGCAGCTTGATATGCCATACCAAAACCGTGTCGATCCGGCCGGCGAACTCTTTTCGTCCGAATCACGGGGCCTGTTTGTCGGAAACCGCGGGATCATCCATGATCCGAAAACCAAGGAATTGAGCGGCAAACGCTGGACGACGACAGCCTGGATCTGCTGCGCACTCTCCTACAAGGACAGGAAACGCGACGTCTGGGGGCAGAATGGCCGAAGAGGCGGCGCGGGTTGGACGGAACTGTTTTTCCTCGACGAAGTCACCGCACTTGCCGCCGGCCATCGCCCCTGCAACACCTGCCGGCGACAGAATGCCAACAGCTTCAAGGCGAGCTGGGTCGAGGCCAGCAAGGGCAAGGGCAGTGCGGTCGAAATGAACAAGGCGCTGCACGCCGAGCGGCTTCAGTCCCGATCGAAAAAGCCCGAAACCATCAGCCCGGCTTCGCTCACCGATTTGCCGGATGGCACGGTCGTACTGGCTGGCGCGACCTATTTCGCTCTGCGTGACGGCCGGGCCCTGCCTTGGGGTTTCGCTGAATATGCGGACGCCCTGCCCTTTGAAAAACTCAATATCGAGCCGATCACGCTGGTCACGCCGCAGTCCATCGTCAGATGCCTGAAGGCCGGTTACAAACCCGAATGGCACCTCTCCGCCGACCAACCGGCTTGACCCGGGCCGCACGCATCTTCATTGCTGAGCCATGCGAGCAAACTACAAACTCAAGCGGCTTTTCATCGATGCCCCCATTTCCGAAGGCGTGGCAATCGCGGCGGAGAAGGACCAGTCCCATTACCTGCTGACCGTCCTGAGGATGGAGCCCGGCAGCGAGCTTCTCTTGTTCAACGGCCGCGACGGCGAATGGCGGGCGCGGCTCGAAAGCCCGGCCAAAAAGAAAGCTGTTCTGGTTCCCCTGTCTCTGGAACGGCCGCAGCCCCCGGCCCCGGATCTGGTCTTCTGCTTCGCGCCGATCAAGGCGGGACGGCTCGACTGGATGGTCGAAAAAGCCGTGGAAATGGGGGCGGGCGCGATCCAGCCGGTGCTTACCCAATTCACCCAGAATACGCGCTTGAACGCCGAAAAGATGAACGCCTGGATCATGGAAGCAGCCGAGCAATGCGGCGTGCTGGCGATCCCGGAACTGCGGCCCGCCACGAAACTTGGCGATCTTCTGGAGCGCTGGGATACCTCGCGCCAGTTGATCTTCTGCGACGAGGATAGTTCCACCGACAATCCGGCCGGAGCGCTTTCCGGCCTGCAAGAAAAGAAGTTGGGAGTCTTGGTCGGGCCGGAGGGCGGCTTTTCCGACGAAGAGCGCGAACTCTTGCGCGGAAAACCCTTTGTCACAGCCATTCCATTGGGCCCGAGAATTCTGCGCGCGGACACCGCAGCTGTTGCCGCACTGACCGCCGTCCAGATGATTTGCGGCGACTGGGACGCCCCTGCATAGGCGTCCATTCGGACTCGTTCCACATTGTTCAATTGTCTTTGAACGACCGTTCAGACCTTTTCACTTGCGCGGCGGAACATTTATCTCCAATCAGGTACGGCTTTCGCCCTTGCGCCCTAGATGGCACGAGACCGACCCGACTGCGCTGACGGAATTCCCATGGCACGTGATACCACCGACGACACGCCGATCAGCTCGCTAGACGAGCTAACCGGATATCTTGAAAGCGGCTGCAAGCCGAAGTCCGACTGGCGCATCGGAACCGAGCACGAGAAATTCGTCTTCTTCGCCGAGGGCAATAGGCCCGTCCCCTATGAGGGGCAGCGCTCGATCAGCGCGCTTCTCGAAGGCATGGCGACAATGCTCGGCTGGGAGCCGATCATCGATGCGGGCAATATCATCGGTCTACTCGAGCCGACCGGACAGGGCGCGATCAGCCTCGAGCCCGGCGGTCAGTTCGAACTCTCAGGCGCACCGCTCGAAACCATCCACCAGACCTGCCGCGAATCGAATGCCCATCTTGCGCAGCTGCGCGAGATCGCCGACCCGCTCGGCATACGGTTTATCGGCATGGGCGGCAGCCCGAAATGGGGTTTCGACGAGACGCCCCGCATGCCGAAATCACGCTATGACATCATGCGACGCTATATGCCGAAAGTCGGCAGCCAGGGTCTCGACATGATGTACCGGACCTGCACCATTCAGGTGAACCTCGATTTCAGTTCTGAAGTCGACATGCGGCGCAAGATGCAGGTGGGCATGAAGCTCCAGCCGCTCGCGACCGCGCTCTTCGCGTCTTCGCCGTTTACAGACGGCAAGCCGAATGGTCTCGTCTCCTGGCGCGGCGATATCTGGCGCGACACCGACAACCAGCGTGCCGGTCTTCTGCCTTTTGTTTTCGACGATGATTTCGGCTTCGAATCCTACACCCAGTGGGCGCTCGACGTGCCGATGTATTTCGTCATCCGCGACGGCAAATATATTGACGCCACCCACGTGACCTTCCGCCAGTTCATGAACGGCGCTTTGAAGGGCGAAATTCCCAACCCGGAACCTACGCGTGGCGACTGGACCAACCACCTCTCCACAGTCTTCCCGGATGTCCGTCTCAAGAAGTTCCTCGAAATGCGCGGCGCTGATGGCGGCCCCTGGCGTCTGATTTGCGCGCTTCCCGCTTTCTGGGTCGGGCTTCTCTATGACGACGCAGCACTCGACGAAATCCACGACTACACGAAGGACTGGACCGTCGATGAAGTTCAGGCGATGCGCGACGAGGTTCCGCGCGACGGGTTGAAGACCACATTCCGCGGCCAGAGCCTGCAGCAGGTTGGCAAGACAGTACTCGGAATGTCCCGCAAGGGACTTGTCGGTCGGGCACGGCTCAACTCCGAAGGTCACGACGAAAGCCACTTCCTCGCCCCGCTCGAGGAAACCGTGGCACGCGGGACCACATTGGCCGAGGAAATGCTGGCGCAGTATCGCGGCCGCTGGGAAGGCTCGATCGAACCGCTGTTTGCCGAATACGCCTACTGAACCGCGAAGCCGGAGTTGCCCCGTCATTGCCGCTTGCGCAACTGCAAGTTAAGCTCCTCCCGTAACAAC
>CEQC01004013.1_pt1 | contig 10497 bp, 10 predicted proteins | sample 531021 | NCBI WGS metagenome assembly CEQC01 (sample SAMEA2621213, study PRJEB7988) | marine metagenome | biome: marine biome (ENVO:00000447); feature: surface water layer (ENVO:00002042); material: "saline water (ENVO:00002010), including plankton (ENVO:xxxxxxxx)" | depth 5 m
CCAGTTGCACTCATATATGCTCTCAGCCTTGCAGATATTTCCGCTACTGCGGGACTAACGGGCGTTCCTCCAAGCTCTGGCTCTATTATGTTTGCTGCCACAGAATCTTTTTTAGTAACCGCTCTTGGAAACTTAAACACCCTGTCAGCATCATATATTCTGTCAAAAACATTAGATAAATCAGCATTTGCCGCTTTTAATACATCTGCTGTCAAATACTCTGAGTCTTGACCGATTGATTTAGCAGCAACTCTGTTTATTATTTTTTGTTGTTTTAATTGCCTTACTTGTGATTCTCCAGCCGTCAAAGGATGGCTTTCTAAAGCCGACTCAACTCCAGCCTTAACTCTACTTCCTGTTGATTGACCTGGGCTAAACTCCATGCCAAAGTTTTTCTTCCAAAAATTTAAAACTTTTTGTTGCTCTGGACTAAGAAACGATTTTGGTTTTTCAAAAGGTTTTAGTAGAACTCGTGATATTACGTTTCCAAATAACCCAAGACTTCCCCCTGCAACTGTATTTATTGGTCGTTGATAGGGTTTATCCGCATATTCCGTAGCCCCCAAAGTAGTTCCAGAAGTGACCGCTTGAAGCATAGTTCTTGCTGGAACTGCAAGATATGGAACCGCCTGACCAGCAAAAGTCATCCCTGGACGATAAGATTTCATTTGAGCCGTTCTTCTTTCAACAGCCTCTCTTTCTTGTGCAATCTGCTTGAGCCTTTCTGGGTCATTTGTTGCTATTTGTTTAGCTCCAGCTACATAACGGTCAACTTCTGACAAAACGCCTTGCCCAAACGCACTTAACCCACTAAGATTTGGAGGGCTTCCAGCAACCTCGTCTATTGTTTTCCCGGAAAGATTAAATGATTTTGGTTTAAAACCACTTAGCTCTATCATTTTTTTTATATCTTTTATCCTTTTCTTTAAAGGAAACCTTGTTGCTCTACGCATAGTAAAAATGTTTTCGGCAACTTGCGCCCTTTTTGCTTGTATTTCTTCTTCGCTTGGGTACGTTTTTTCTACCCCGCTGTAATATAGCTCCCCAGTCATTAATTAATACCTTTCTTTAATTTAATTAACATTATTTCGGGTTGATTGTTATCTCGTAGTCGGTCTCTAAGCCGCCTTGTTCTTTCAAATAATTATCGTCTACTGTTGGCGGCACATACACTGGAACATTTATATTTGTATAGAGTAATTTCATTAACTCGCCAGATGTAGGCTGTTTGTTTGTTTGAATATAATCGACTAGAGGCTGTCTTCTATTCATACCGCCTCTAAACTCTGCCCTACTAACCGCTAATGTATCCATTAGTGTTTGTCGAGCAGCGGTTACATCTTGCCCTGCTATCCGAGCAGCAATCTTTGCATCATTATCGGACAATCCCGTTCCAGCTCCAAACTGTTTAATTACTTCACCAACCACATACCCTAGCACTGCTTGATATGTTTGTTGATTTGAAATAACTTTTATAGTGTCTTTCCCTAGTGGCAAGCCTAAACTTTTAGCAAATGATAAAATGTTTGTTTTAAGCTCTGCCCCTGTTCCTGTAATAAACCCATCGTCAAGCATTTTTTGTGCAAAATTAACTGCTCTTAGTCCTTTTGAATAATCTTCATATTCTTTATATCGTTCTGTTATTAGTGGCTCAAGTTTTCCTAAAAACGCATCTTGTACTGCATTTGTTGATGTTTGAACATTGTCTTTTATAATTTTATCAACCTCAGACGAGGGTATTTCTTTTTCTATTATTAACCTACCCCCACTCGCATTTGTTTTAGCTTTATCGTACTCAAGCCTAAAAAATCTCATTTTTCCATCTTGACCTCTTCTTGCTTTGATTGCTGTTCCAGGAATTAATTCCTCAGTGCTAAAATCACCCAGCTTAGTATAGGTGTTGGCAATTGGGTCAAACATGAATGCTTGACCTTGAATAGTAGTAACCTTACGAGCTTTTTTTGCATCTACAATTAATTTCAACTTATTTTCTTTTTGCTCTTGAAGGGCAGCAAGAACTTCTTCTTCTTTTTCTATAGCACTTCTTCTTGCATCTCTAGTTTGTTCTCCCGCCCCTTCGGGAAGTGGGATTCGCTTTATGTTGTCTATTCTTGTTTGTTGCCTTTTTATCTTCTTATTTATTGGAGCGACTGTAAGATTTAATTCAGTTTGGTCAAGATACCTATCATCTGTTAAATCGTTTTGGTTTTGTATAGCAACAGGGCTTCCGTATGCGTCAATAGGAATAGCAACTGATTCACTTGTTCCGGCAGTGTTCGCTTCGATCATCTTTAAAATACCTTCGTTAGTCACGTCCTCTTCAAACACTTCTTTTTGTGCAGGACTTAACGCTTGATATTCGTTATATGTTAAAGTGCGCCCTTTCTTTTTTTCAATGGTAGAAACAGGTCTTCCTAATGCTAACTCAAATTCTTTCCTCTTGCTTTCAGAAGAAATCTCTGGAGCTTGAACAGCCGAATAGCTTTCCTCTGGCGGTTGACTTAGCTGATCAATATTTTGCAAAAAATCATTTCTTGCTTTTGAGTCTCTTTGGTTAGCTATAAATTGATCTCTTTGAGTTATTTCTCCCATACGTTCCATGTATGATTTTAAAACATCTCTACTAGGCAAGTTTTGTGATTGCCGTGTTTCGTATGCCAACTGATAAAAAGGCGTTGTTCCTATTGGAATATTTCTTTCTAGGGCTAGTTTGTAAATGGTAGCGTCATTTTCAGCAAGCATACCATCCATTTGTTTCTGTTTCTTAGCCTGAGTAATTAACGGGTCTTCGTAGCCTGACAGCTTTTCTATAGCCCTTCCTAAAGAACGCCCAGCTTGACTGTACAATAAGCCAATTGTTTGCGTTGGATTTAAGGAAGCTCTACCTATAAGGTTCTCTTGCTCCCTTACCCTTACTTGCTGTCTTGCCAGTTCTACTGGGTCTACAGACTGTGTTTGTGGTGTGCTAAATAATCCCATCAATTACCTCTTAAAATTAAAGATGCCAAATCAATCAAATATTACCTGTTGCATTCGTTCAACAAAGCTTTGATCATCTGCTGAAGATTTATCGTAAGGGCTATATGACCCTCTATTAGTATCACTTAACCTATTGCTGTTGCGGTTGTCCATGTAATTTTGCAAAGCAGCGTCAGCAGCCCTTCCAAGACTTTCCCCTGCTTGTTGATAGAACATTCCCTCTCCCAATCCTCTTGCTCTTGTTGCATCTCCCAAAGCCGCTGCTGCCGCAGCATTGCCAGCCGTTGCTCGACCCCCTAAAATACCGCCTTGGTCTACTAATCCGAGTGCTAATTGATCTAAATTTATCACACGACCTAGAGCTTTAAACTTTTCGTCATCCAAGCCTAAAGCAGCCTGTAAATCACGAAGGCGGGATTGTGTCGTAGCATCGGCTCCACCTAACAGTTGATTTGCCATGTCAATTGCAGCCCTTTGTTGATCAATTGCAGCCCTTTGTTGATCCATACCCAATTGCTCTGAAGCTATAATTCTTTTTAAGTCTGCATCTGACAACGCACTTTCCAAAGCCTGTTGTCTTTGCGCTCCACCAGTGCTTGTTAGCATACCTTGAGCAAGCAATCTGTTTTCTTGGTCTAACCTTCTTCTTTCCTCTTCTGGCGCGGCTAATCGTCTAGTAGCGTCCAAGTAAGTAGCAGAAGCTTGAGCAGGGTCAAATCCCAAGGCACTTTGCGCCATATCAAGATAAGTGTCTCTTAAATTAGCCAGTCTTGGATCATTTGCTTGCCTCATAAGAGATTCTCTTATGCCAGCAAGCTCTGGACTCAATCCCTGCGCTTCGCCAAAATATTGATCTCTTATAGATTGAAACCCTGGATTGAGCATCCCTACAGCTTCACCATAACCGCCATCTGGAGCGTCATAAAATGTTCCCGTTCCAAAACCACTCCTAATGTTAAACGGTCGAAATCGTGAAGCGTCTGCTTGTAATCGAGCAGCCGTTTCTGTGGCTTGTGCTGCTTTTTTAGCTCCAGCATATCCTCCAACTGCACCAATGATGTCACCAATGATCGAAGGGTTTAAAAATTTGCTTCGCCCTAATAGAAAATCAATAAAAATGTTCACTTCATTCTTCCTCGTTTCGCGTAAATATCAAATTTTTGTATGGCAAGTTCAGCCCCATTGACCGTTGAAAAAATACCCACTTGAATCATTTTACCAGCACTTTTACCTATTGAAGACACTTCATCAATAATACGACCCGATGAATACTCCGCTATATTATACTCTGCTACGTTGTATTCGTGTGTTGTTCCACCACTCACAGTTTGTTGCTCTGTAAACTCCGATCCTGAGTAGTCGTAACTGTGTCGAACAGTAAATACACTTGATGAACTTCCTTGCATTGTAAAGTTTATTTTCTTTAAAATCTTTTGAATAAAAGGCTCACCAAAACTTATCCAAGCCGTCAAGTACGACATATCAAAGCTACTGGTGTTGTCTTGATACCCAAAGTATTTGCCAATAATGCCTGTTTGCCCAAACAATAAATCACCGTTTATTCTTGTAATCATTGATTTTGGGTTAATCGTGTCCCATGTCGTTACTGGCGATGCTCCATTAGGCAACACCCTCGATATGTCAAAACAAAATGTAATTCCGTTCTGTGGAAAATTACACAAGTAAAATCTTTCCTTCTCATTGTAAGTAGACGTTACCTTACTGATATCTGTCTCTGCCTCTATGTAATACAACATTTCATTTCTAATATTGCTCGAAATGTCTCGCACAGGCATACTTTTTTCTTGAATGGTGCGCTGAAAGCTTCTTACTCCCGTGTCCGACAAGAACAACAAGTCTGTTCCTATGTCTTGAACGCTATCTCTCGCTACACACCCAATACCCTTAACGTGTTCGACTAATGTCATCGATGACGGATTTGTTGCGCCAGAGTAAACTAAAATGCTCTTGCGCCCAAATATGACAAGATATCCATTAAAGGCCGCCACTGCTGATATGCTGTCCATGCCTTGCGTCCATACTGATTTGAGATCAATAGAGCCACTGGCTCCACCCGTCCAAATCTGTCCGGCTAGGGTGTCAGAATAGAATAATACTGTTTTATCGGTTGCTACATCACCAACCCATAATCGACCGTATGCACCAAGAACAGCGTTTCCTTGAGGTGGCGTTCCAGCCGCACTGGTCATCGCTGTTATTAACTTCATAGTAGTGCCGTCCCAACTAAGGGGAGCATGACCACTTTGGAATAACCAAAGAAAATTGTTGAAGTTAACCATCTGCCAACGATTGGCACTAACACTTGTCGAATATTTGCTCGTTAGTGTTGTCGTACCTTCGTACAAATTGTTATTAGCCGCACTAATAATCTGTGTACTGCCATCGATCTTTAAATACTCACCAATTGACTCGATATCGTGACTTCCCAAAGAACTACCAGTAACGGCTGAAAAACCTTTGCGACTTGCAATTCTACCCTTACTGTCGATAACACAATTAACCGCTTCTAATGCAAACCCAGGCTCCAAGTCTACAGAAGACGATTGTTTGTTAAGCCCCTTAAATCCTGGGGCAGAAACACTTACGGGTTGTAACGGCTCCATCTATACAACATTCCATATAAGTTCATCTTGAGCGATAGCCGCATCTTGCGATATAGCATCGTTTAGCGCATATTGATACAACTGATAGGCTTCTGAGGTGTTTTGACCGCCATCCTCTCCTCTTTCTGATATCGCCTTCGCCCATGCTCCCAAAAGCACCGGAAATTCGTTCATAACTAACTCATCGGTATCTGCACTCAAGTCCACTTGTGGAATAATTAAATTAAACCTCATGGAGTAAACTTGGTCAGGCACAGGATAAACATCAACTTTTGCATCTCCCGCTGAATCATGTCCGTTAAACCCATATTCTTGCGGTGCGCCTGTTTGCGTTGTCCCTAGATAAAACCTTTGGTTTAAGGTATTCATGCCTGTCAGACGCATTTCGATATCTTGTGTGTCATTGAAAGCGTCAATAACCCTAAAGCGTTTTTGTGAGCTTGTTAAAGTGTAATTGAAGGTGTCAGCTACTGTGTCTACAGTAATGGTGCTTCTGAGTCGATTCCAATTCCAAGCATCTTCTACTTCTCGCTTTGCCTCATTGATAAACTTTCCTATCAAAACAGAGTAGGAATTGTCCGACACACTTGTAACTTCACTTTCTCTCAAGCGAGCTAATACGTCATTGACCAGAGTAAGGTAAGTTTTGCCGACCGCCATTTATTAATCCTTGTAAAATATTTTCGTTATTTTTGACCATTTCGTTTCTGAACGACTCTACGGCTGCTCCTGTACTTCTTTGCTGCTGAGAGTTCTCTACAAGCAAAACCGGAAGCCATCCTACCGCACAGCCCCAGTCATCTATTTCTTCGCCAGTATTAGGGTTACTACCTCTAAGTTGAGTAAACCAAGCACATTTTAACTCGATACAATCTTTTTTAATTAAAGGGCAAAAAGACCCTGCTTTTAGTTTCATCAAGCATCCTTAGAACAAACTATTACGTCAATGTAATTAACTCCTACGTTTACTGAACCTGATCCAGAAAAACTAGAAGTAGCTGATAACGCGGGTATACTGTGCGTGTGTTCTGTAGAAGATGCTTTTGAAATAGACTCAGAGCCATCTGTACCTGATCCTGCACCACCTGTAGCACCTGAAGTTTTACTGTTTACTCTTGCAGTAGAATCCCCTCCTCCAGCACCATCCGTAGTTTCTGAAGACTGTACACCTGCATGTGTATATACGTAGTGAGTGTGACCGGGGATATTCTCTATGGTCAGAGCTGTACCGCCAGTAGTTCCTGTGCTTACTGAAGTGGACACACTACCAGATACGGTTACTGATTTACTAGAAGCAAAAGCAGTTGTAAAAGCTACGCTACCACCTGATCCTCCACCTGAACCACTAACTACTCGTAGGGCTTTGTCGTTATGAGTTGTACTTTTTGTCCAACCTGTTGGCGCAGAAGCTTGGTAAAACAACATCACTGACCCAGTGGGAATTAGGGCACTTGAAGCAAACGCTGACCCATTTGACATAAGGACATTTCCTGATGTTCCAGCCGCTGTAATGCCTGTGCCACCTTGAGCGACAGCCACGGTTGATGTTGTGTCCCTTTTAGTTGCTACTGCCGTGGCAATGTTATTAAACTCTGTATCAATCTCACTACCCTTGACTACCTTGTTTGCATCGCCAGTTGAAAGAGCATCTTTACTAGCAAAGTTTACCGATTTTGTATAATCACTCATCTATATTGCGCCTTTTTTTCGTGCATCACAGCCCATTTATCGGCTGCTGTAGGACTGCCATTAGGGTCTACCCCCATGTGCAAATAATCTATATACGGAGCCGATATCCGATATTGAGCATAGTTTCCGCAACTGCATTTTATTGACAATTGTTTTTTAAACATAAACTTTTCTGTAATTTTGCCACAATCACATTGATACTCAAACATCGGCATTTAGCTCCTCCATTGTCTCTGCGGTTTGTTGTTGAAGATTAAGAATCCACTTAATAATACTTAACTCGCCTTGTTTAAAGTCTACGTTCTCTGGGGTTACACCATCTAACGTATCAACCGTCTTTTCCATTGCCTTTACGTCTTCTAAAAGATCAGTCCACCCTTTGGTGTCAAACATAGCTAACCTTGCATCGTAGTATTTTTCTAAATCTGGACTCATAAACCCAACATATCTTTTAGCTTTTGCCCGTATTCAATTTGCTCTGGCGTAAATTCACTTTCTATAAATTCTTGCGGATATTGACCAAGCAACCCTCTAAACATTCCTGGGATGCCTGATCGCTCTTTCCATTCCTTAAATGGAACTTTCGAGCCATCTCGCTTACGCATTGGCTCCCCAAATCTTTCCGTTATATTTCCTTCACTATCTTTAGCATAACCTCTTGTTAAATCAGCCCATTGACGCTGTAATCTTTTTTTGTTTTTAGGGGTTAAGTTTTGTTTAAACTGCTCGTAATCTTTTTTTAACTCATTATCCATCGCGTAGTGAGATAAATAATCCATGTAAATATCTTCTGGAGTTGTTTTTTCGCTAAACACCCCAATAGCAAATTTATTATCCGTTCCCTTTGGTCTTATGCTCTCTTCGGCTGGATAAGCTTCTAAAAGACCACCACCTATATTGTCAATGTTAGGTCTATTAACAATCGGAACCGACTGCAAAACAGGAAACCTTCGTCTAGCTTCTTTTATCGACAAATCTATTGGGTCAACAGCCATTCCTGTTCCCGCAAACATTCCTTTCACTAATTTACCCTACTTAGTATTTTTTCTGCCATTCTGGAGTCCATCTTGCCTGATTCTATCTGACTCTTTAAATACAAACCTAGCTCGGCTATATCATTTTTCTGTGCTGAATCGGAACGCTTACCTTCATTTTCATCACGCTTTAACCTCAAAGCCTCACCTTTAAGAGCAAGCTCTGCGGATTTAAGCTGAACATCAGCAGCATCTTTCCTAGCCTTTAAGTCGGCTTGTTTATTTTGAACTTCAACTTGAGCCATGCCCACAGGGTTTGGCTGCGGTCTTTGAGGCTCTTGAGACTGTTGCAACATTTGTTGCAAAGCACTAACCATAAGTTCTCGATTTTGTATAGAAGAGTTTTCATAAATAGATTGTAATATAATCATAAATACAGGTGAATTAGGTTGCGTGACCTGTAAGAGTTGAATAAGTTGCTGTGTTTCAAACTCCCTAGCCATTAAACCTAACGTAGAATGAGGCTTAAATCGGTAATCCATTACCGGATACCTTTCTGAATCAAACTGCATAAAGCGTGAAGCACACTTTTTCAAAGAAGGTATTAAGAAACTGCTTTGAAAGTTCTGTAATGTCCTTTTCTGGCGCTTTATAGAAGCACCCATCATCATCGACATACCGCCCATTGTCGCATTTCGAGGATTTACCCCCAGTGGCGCAGCCGAATCCATCGCCCCTGTGGACATTGTAATCATTCTCTCTAACTCAGCCGACTCTTTATAACTTACTGTATTAAGTTGGCCGTAGTTAAAAGGCATTAAAATAGTCTTAGGATCACCGTTTGTCAGTATAGTCTGCCCAGGGCGAACTTTAGGTTTACTTCCTCTTGGTAGTCTTGAAGCATCCACCGCCATCATAGGGTGGGTTGTTAAGGCAAGAGCGTCAGCCCTTGCTCTTAATTCAGCATCAAGAGCTTTTTGAGCGTTGTAACCCTTCTCGACAATCCCTCTACCGTAAAATCTTCTCGGTACTCGGTCATGTTGGTACGCAACAACTGGGCGGTCTTGCATTAAATACGGTGATTCAACCGCTTTTATAATCTCTGAGTCGTTAGCAATCACAACAATAGCCTCAACCATGTCGTCATTGTCCTCTTCACCGTCTACAAGGTAGTGTTTGGGTACTTTTCCGTAGTATTTACATAATTTAATCGTATTTTCACTAGGAATTTGCTTTGTTTCACCCGAATATTGGTCTTCATACGAAACACTGGCATCTCCTAAGTCTACATCCTCGTAAACTCCATCTTTTATGCCTTGAACGACTAAATGTCGAGGCACTAATTCGTCTATAGCAACTCCCATAGCGTCATCTACCGTTGTTGCCGCAGGGTCTATAGAGAAATTAAAAGGAGAAACAGGCTTGAGCTTAACGCAAACGTAGGTTCGGGTAGCTACACCTCTTTCTGTTAAATCTGTACCCTCTATGGGCTGTTCAACAGCGTATAATTCCTCTTTTTCCTCTGTTAAAATCTCCGCTATACCCGTACCGTACAAACAACCATTGAGCATTGTCTCGCAGATAGCTTCTTTCCAACCTTCTTTCTCTAAATCCTCTTTCATAAGGTTTCGTAAGTAAAGAATGTCGTTCTTGTTCGGGTCTAATACGTCATCTTCTAAGTCAAACCATACATCCCTGCCAAAAGTAGCCTCTTCTAGCTCTGCTACAGTCGATTCAACAGCTTGTTGGGTTGCTGGTGATATAAGCCTTGAACGCTCACTTGATCTGTGCCTGTCGCCTTCATCCCATATGCCACGCCAAATGCGATAGTATTCTTTGTATTTCTCGTCATAGTTGGAGGAACGGTATTGTCTCCACTCATCAATATTGCCCATCAACCATGTCATTAAATCATTCATTAGTATCCACTCACTAAGTCAAAAGGTTCATAATCGTCCAATTCCATATCGTTGTCGTAAGGCGTAAAGGCTACCTGATCCGTATAAGCCAAAGCATCAACAAGGTCGTCATGCGCCAAAGGGTTGGGGAAGTCCAACAACTGGGTAATGAACGGAGCGTTCCAGTTGCTTTTTTTTAGGGAAATGACCCCTCTTTCAAAACGACCTTGCAATGCCCACACGACACGATCCACCTTACTTTTACCGCCATGCGATACACTTTCTATCCTAGGGTAAAAACCAATTCGCCTCATTTGGTCTTCCAGATAAGGC
>CEQC01005935.1_pt1 | contig 10445 bp, 13 predicted proteins | sample 531021 | NCBI WGS metagenome assembly CEQC01 (sample SAMEA2621213, study PRJEB7988) | marine metagenome | biome: marine biome (ENVO:00000447); feature: surface water layer (ENVO:00002042); material: "saline water (ENVO:00002010), including plankton (ENVO:xxxxxxxx)" | depth 5 m
GGCCACGCGCTCGACGAACGCATCGTGGCCGAGCAATTCGTGGTCTGATGCACCTGCCCATGCGGCTGCGTGAAAGTTTTGCAAAATGCCCGCTTGCCAAACCGGAATCGCACCCATATAGGCGCACCCCTGCCCAGCGGGCTGCTCCCCGATAGCTCAGCGGTAGAGTAGGTGACTGTTAATCACTTGGTCGTTGGTTCGAATCCAACTCGGGGAGCCACTTTTTCAGATATTCCTGTTGTTTTGTAATCGGTTAGGTCTTCGGGCCTGCCGACCGTCACACCAGGTGTCACATTTTTGGCGGTGTCAGTGTCCCCGTCGACCTCCCCAGCCGCTCCAGTGATCGAATAGCGATCCCAGCCGCCTTATCCGCGTCGGCACGGTCGACAAACAGTCGCCGCATGTCCCGCTCGACCCATTCGGAGCCACCTTGCGTCATTATCAGGCCAATGGCCAGCAGCGGGCTAGCAACAGCATAGCGAGCACCGCGCCACGTGTGGCCTAGGTCGACCGCATAGGGACAATGCACATTGAACCGCAGGTACTCGACCGGCAGGACGTGCCCGCGATTTAGCGCGCAGTTGTACCCGCTCTGCCGACCGACACCGCGCCAGTATTCTGCGCGCGGGATGCAACGGACATATGGGACTGCGGGGTGATATTCACCCTTCGCCACTAGCAACACTGTTGCCGGGTTTTGAAGCCATAGTGCAGTTACCGTCATGTCAGATAATCCCTTGTTTGCCCGACCTGTAGCGCTCGGAAATTTATCGGCGGGGTTCGTTCGGGCGATTAGTCCTCACACATCACCCGCCACAGATCGGCAATCTTGGTGTCGCTCATGTCGTCGGTGAGCACCGGTACGGCCTCCAAACCCAGCGCTTGGGTGACATCGGCAGGCGGTGACGGCGCGCCCCATTCGGCGCATTCGAGATACGCAGCGAATGCAGCTTCCGGCCCGCCCGCTGCGTCGGTGATCGCAGCGCACTGTTGCTGCCAAACCTCGTAACGAGCGCGCAGGGCGGGCGTCATGCGATGCACCCGCGCCGCCTGCGGGTCGACACGTTCCGCCGCCTCCAGGATTGCTTGGAGCCTTCGCGCTATGGACACACGGCTCATCGCTTCAATGCTCCGATGAGTTGCTCCAATTCGTCGACCTGATTTTTCAATTCTTTGAGTTCGGATGCGTCCATCGCAGCCTTGAACCCGATCGATAGTTTGCCGAATTCTGTGGGCGAGAGTTCACCCGCCGCAACCGCTTGAAGCAGGGCGTCTGGCGTTGCATTTTCCAATTCGATCGTGCGACCCAGCGCGGGCAGAACTGCATCCAAAACGTATTTCGTGGCAGGCCAATTTCCCCGTCGCACCAGAGTCTTCAAGCTGGTGACAGCAAGCCCCGCCATGTTTTGAATCGCCGCCTCTGCCTCTGCGGAACGCTTGTTCCGGGTGCCCTTTTTTCTACCCCCAAAACCGGGGAGGATTCGCCCGCGCGCGTCGCGACCCTCTGCCGGGATGTGCGGTGCATCGGCAGGCGGTCGCGGCGGTGGCGGACAGGCGGGCGGTGGCAGAGGCTTCGTCATCGCAGCGTAACCTCCACCCCGCGAGCGACCAGCCAATCGGCAACGGCGGCGGTCGACGTGAAACGAGTCCACCCTTCGCGATGTGAGGCCGGAAAGCGGTGGTTCGTGCGCCACAGATGCAACACCTGCCGAGACTGGCCGAGGCACGCCCGCAGATGCCACGCTGCAATGAGCGGATCATCGGGCAGCGTGACGAAACGCGGAACTTGGGGACCGCTCTGGATCATGCCGACAACCTCTTGAACGCATCTTCGCGCGTCTCGCCCGTCATGAGCGAGGTCGCTGTGATGATGTTGCCCAGCAAGTTCGGCACCCGTGCCAGCAAAGCCCGCTCACCGTCGAGACGATCCAGCTTGCCTGCTGCATTCTTGCGCGCGGTCGCGATGTCAGGCGTTCCGCCTAGCGGTTCGTCGACGGTCGGTTCGGTTCGCATCGACGTGTCGCGCAGGATGCGCGCCGCCAGTTGCTCGGTCGCCATGTCGCGATGCATCCGGTCGAAGACCTCATCCGGCAAGCCCGATCCGGCTTTGCCAAATTCCACCACTGCCTGTGCAACGGCAAGGTCGCGCTTTGCGGCGTCCAAGCGCTGCGGCATGGACAGCGACCGCCACCATGCAGCGCGCGCCACACGCATGGCCGGATCGGAGTCATCCGGGTGGCGCGGTGTGTAGAGCGCAATTGTCTCGCTTTCGATGTGATTGGCCTCGCGGCGCGCGGCTTCCGATAGCAGGCGGTAAGGCCCCGTGATCGAAGGCACCCGTGCCACCCCGGCCTTTGCCAGCCCCTCTGCGCTGTGATCCCGCGCGACATTGGAAAGGCCTTCGGCAGCGGCGGTGATCGCATCGAGTACACGCTCCACATCGGTTCCGATACGCGGATGCTCGACCAGTTCGCGCTCGGTCGCCATTGTCCAGTGGGTGCGTTCGGTATGAAACTGCACGATATAAGCGCGATCGGATACGGTCGAATTGAATTCCCACTTCATTGCTAGACTCCTTTACTAGAGCCTGCATTGTCTCCAACGTAGAAACTGGGTCAATTGCCTCATTCCATAACATATCGATAAATCGCTATGGTGGTGATTATTGCAGAAATTGTTGCAAAATACAATTATGGCGATTGAGCGGTATTCTTAAATTGGACGGGATTTCTCGCGAATGGGACGATATGTGATTGTGCGCAGCGCGCCGTGCGCGCGCACAGTATCAAGGGGGTATGGGGGATTTTTTGCACGCCCTGTTTGTACGGGGTTTGTGCAGGTTTGTGCGCTAAAGTTGTCCAAAGATGTGTGGCAAGCGGTTCGCATAGAAAACGAACGGTACTTCGCCTCCGAAATGTGAATGTGCCAAGCGGCCCGCGTAGATTCCCACGAAAGAGGTTCTAACCACCGCATCTAAATCTATCGTGATCTCGTCACTATCGTTGTCGATTAGGGGGGCGGGGCCAATATGCCTCCGAAAAACTGGAGCACCGGAAAATCCGGGACTTGTTGAAGCATCCAACAGAAACATCGGCTTCCCGTCTACTGGCAACGATGGTTCTGAGGCGATTGTCGCTCTCCGCCAGACTGGCGTCATCATCCCTCCGATCGCAGCTTGGGGATATCCGACAATAGAACATTCGAAACCCACCATGCTGAATAACGGCGATTCCAGCCCGTCGTTGTCATTCATGCATCGCAATGTGTTGCCATCGGGGGGCGCGCTCATTTCAACTGCCGCAATATCCGTTCGCAGTTCGTCGAATTGCGGGTCATCGAGCCATTCGGGTTCACCATCAGTGTATAAATCGCCTTCCAGCTGCCAGCGTTGCCAATAAGATGGCGCGGCTTCAATCGTCGGAAAAACCCTCAAACGATGAGGAATAAATCCATCTGGCGACATCAGTTCATTGGTGAAAGGGTTTCTTCCGGAAAGCACATGTCTGGCGCTAACCAAGAAAATTCGCCCCTCGTGTCGCCAGAAGAAACCAGAGGCGTGAGAGATCACTTCGCCGGAGCCATCGTTTGCCAACATTTGGATGATGGTAGTTCCCAACGATATTGGGGTGATTTGAGCGCGGTTAAATTGACACTCAAATCCTATTGGAGGTGCGCCACCTAAAATGGGGGTATAAGTCATTTGTAGTCATCTATCTGATGTTAGGGCTGAAACAATAGTCCGATCGCGCCGGTTTTCTCGAATGGTCTTCTGTGTCAGCTTGTCCGCAGCAAACAGCCGTTCCATCGCACGTTTAAGCATGTGCTTTGACAATCCCTCGGCACCCGGCATCATCACCAGTTCACCGGGCGCGCGTAAGGTGGTGAAATAGCGTCCCTGCGCCGCGTTCCGTTCGATTAAGTCCAATACTATCCGTTCGGCCCGCGCTTCATTGTCGGACGTGAGTGGCGACTGGGATGCAATGAACACGCCGTCCTGCCATCGCACCGCAACCTCTCCATCGATCGGACCATAGTTGCTCTTCATCACCTTCAACCGGCGCGCATCGGGATCGCTTTCGTACCCCTCGCTTTTCACGCGCTCGAAATAGAGACGTGAGCGGACGCTGTTGTTCCAAGCTGTCGACCCGCTAGCTCCGGTGCCACTGGCAATGCCGTTAAGCGAGGGGTGCGCCAAGACAAGGACTGCGCACTGGTGGCGGATCGCTAGCCCCCGCAATAGCCCGACGAAGTGGCGGACCTGTGCCCGGTCGTTCTCATTGCCTGGAAAGATGTCCGCTAGCGTATCGAGCACGATTAATTTCGGGTGAATTGCGCCTGCAAATTCGTCGAGTTTGTCGAATACTGGTGTAGGATTAAGCGCCCCTGTCTTCTTGCCTATCGTAGCGAGCAAAGCATCCTTCCCGGCCATGTCCGCGATATTTAATCCTCCCATATTAGCGGGGTTCGTAGAATTGGATTTATGGATCGCGTCCAAGCGCCGATGAAGTTCGGCCCGGTCATCCTCGGCAGAGTAGTAAATGACGGGACCGGACGCTGGCAGCTTATTCAGCCAAATCTGTCCTGAAACCGTTGCCACTGCTAGTTGTAACGCAATAAGCGATTTGCCGGTGCCGCCGTCTCCGTAGAGCAATGAAACCGTTCCAGAGGGAACCATAGTCGGTACTAACCACTCGCGCGGCGGTGGATCGCCTTGAAGTTCTGCCCCATTGATCCAGTCAATAAATAGCGGAGGATCGGCGGGTGTAGGTGCCGCTGGCATTTGCGCCATTGCGGGTGCCGGTGGGCCTCCAGGTGCTCCCGGCATCAGCCCAGCGCTTGGCCCTCTCGGCATAGCAGGCACTTGCGGCACCGCGCCGCTTCCAATATTAACACGCATGTCAGTAGTTCCCCGGCCCGCTTGCGAATGATCCCCGCAGGCGGGTCATTTTTATTGGCAGTCAGGTGTCCGCAGTCGCGGCGGTGCGCGGCGAGGGTGGCGCGATAGTTGATCGCGAATTCCACCATGCGTTCACGTCATCGGCGCGCCAGAACCGCCTGTTGTTCACGTACACAGGACGCGGGAAGCCGGAGCCTTTTATCCACCTGTGCAGAGTCATCAAAGACACGCCGCCGCAAGTTCGGCGGACATCGGCGCTGGTCATCATAGTCATAGCGCCGACCCTTCCCGCTCATCGGCCCGCGCAGCTTCCCACGCGTCGACCTCATCGGAGCGCCAGCGCGAGCAACCGGGCGATAGTTTGAGAGGCTTGGGGAACTGCGGATCGCGGGCAGTATACCGCCACACGGTCGCACGGCTTACGTTCAAGCGGGCCGCGACTTGATCGACGTTCTGGAGCATTTCGTCACCTTCAATTGCTTCGGGTGACAGTCAATTTACGCAGAGTCAGACTGGATGCGACAAGTACGCTTGTACCTATTCGGGCGGATTGAGTGCATCCCGCAGTTTCTTTGGCACTTCTCCGGATTTCGCCGATGCCGGACCTTGCGTCAGCGTCATCGATTTCCAGCCATCGACCAGTACCTTCCTAACCAGATTGGTCCCTGCTGTTTCCACGATCTTACGCACCGCTGATGGACTTAAATGAGCTGAACGCGCAATGATGTTACGTCGCTCCGCCGCGCTCGACTGCCCGAACCGGAACTGTAACCAGTGGTCGAGCATGACGATCTCTAGGTCTCGGTCTCGATTGTCTTGCACCTTGGGACCGGCGCGCATTTTCGCGCTAGGATCGCCGCGCAGCCGCCGCTCAATCCAGTCAATTTCATCAGCGTTCAACTGAACAGCACGCAGCCGCTCCAGCAACGGCCCCAGATCGCCGTCCTGTGCCGCTTGAACCGTGCCGATACCCATGATGTCCATCACGCCGCCCCTCGTGTCATCGGGACCACGTTGTCGCCCGTCAGGCGCGCTAGTATCATATCAGCGGATAAGCCGGTCGCGCGCAGCGTTTCGATCGCATCGGCCACAGGGTCGCGTTTCTCACTGGCTTTGCCGGTGAGGTAGTAGGCCCACGCTTGCATCACCGCCTTGCGCTGGTCGAAATAATTGCCGCGCTGATATGCCAGTGAGACCGTGCCGCCCACTGCGTGGGCCAACACTGCCTCCGCTACCTCAAACTGAACTCCGCCCTGCTCCGCAGCCCATGTGCGGAACGTCGACCGCAGTCCATGTGGCACCGCTGGTCGACCGCTGGTCGCATCGACCCAGCCCGTGCGGCCCGCTTCATTTTCCGCCGCGTGCATGTCGCGCATGACTTTCGACAGGGTGTTATCGTTCATCACCTTGTCGGTGGGGGACGGGAACACAAGGTCCACGCCTTCCCGCCGCTCCAGCCCTTCCAGCAATTGCACGGCCTCATTCGATAGCGGGACAAGGTGCGGCTTGCGGTTCGGGTCGAGTGACATTTTCGTTGCCTCTGGCGGTATCGACCACAACCGCGCGCCCAAGTCGATTTGATCCCAAGTGGCAGCGCGGACCTCGCCTTGCCGGGTGGCAGTGAGCGCGACGAACTCCATTGCACGCGCGCCCATACCTTCGCGCTGCCGCAGAGCCGCGAACCACTCCGCCGCTTGCGACACGGGGACAGCCGGATGCTTGCCACGCCGTCCAGCAGACCCTTTCCGAGTGTTCGTCATGCGCGTTTTCCACGCTTTCAGAGCCTCTGGACGACAGGGATTCAATCTGTCGCGATCCCGGTGTCCTTCATCCAATGCCGCGTCCATGATCGCACCTGTGCGCTGCAACACTCGCCGTGCCGTCTCCCGTTTCTCATTCCAGATTGGAGCAAGCATGTCCTGAATCTGTTTTTCGGTGACGTCATTCATCAGCAACTTGCCGAGATACGGCACAGCGTAGGTCTCAACCGTCGCCGCCCACAACTTACCCAGTTTTTCGGTTTTGAATGTCGTGCGTCGGTCTTCGATGTAGCCCGCCGCGTACTCGGCAAATGTAACCTGCCGCGCCGCCTTGGCCGCAGCGTCCGCTTCTTCAACCCTCTGGACTTCCACAGGATCGCGACCGGCCTTCACGTGTGCATAGGCTTCGCGCGCCATAGCGCGGGCCTCACTAAGCGAGATAGCCGGATAGGGACCGAAACCCATTTGCCTCTGTTTGCCATGTAACTTGAACCGGAAAACCCATGTGATCGCACCGGAATCGAACATGCGCGCATACAGTCCACGCGCACCTTCGCACTTCACCGCGTAGCGACCTGGCCGACGCTCCGGGTCGGTCGGCTTCCACCGCTTCAAAACCAGATCGCTGTCTATCTCCGCCATGCCGAACCTCGCTAGTGTCACACCTTCCGTCACACTTTTACGCGCGACTAATCGAAAATGATAGTAGGTGATTGCGACACGTGGGCCGGTCGGGCAAATACTTGTGAGCGGATCGCTACAGGCATTTATATATCTGTTATTGTTTGGGACTTTATCAGGAGTATCGGTCTGTCTGGTTAGGAGTGCGCCATTGCGAAGGGACCGGGGGGGGCGAATTGCAAGAGCCTACTATCCCCTGCAGGCTCCAACTCGGGGAGCCACTTTTCTCACAAATTCAACAGCAAGCGCCCGCCAACCCAGGCGGTGAGCGCAGCTGTGCCCCAGTGGATCCAGCGCTGCGGAAGGTATTTGAGCGCCAGCAGGCTGCCGACCTGGCCCGCGACGGCGACCGCGACGAGTAGGGGCAATCCCAGCTCCACCGCTGCGCCCAGACGCCCTGGACCGTTCTTGACGACCTGGCCCGCCAGCCCGAACAGCGAATTGACGAGAATGAACAGGCTCGCAGTTGCGGCGATGGCGCGCGCGTCGTTCCAGCGCACCAGATGCAGCAACGGAGCGAGGAAAATGCCCCCGCCGATGCCCACCAGCCCTGCCAGATAGCCGAGCGGAACGGCCACCAGCGGCATCGACCGCGCAAGTCGCGTCGGCCGGGCGGGATCGCCGCCAGCGACAGGCAGCAACATCGAGAGCGCGGTGAAAACAAGGCTCCCCCCGAGCAAGGCGAGAAAGCCGGCCTCGCCGATTGGGGTCAGGCCGCCGATGAAGGCGGCCGGTGCGGCCAGCCCGGTTAGCAGGATCGCGCCGCGCCAGGGAGTGATGCCCGCCCGGCCGAAACGTACCGAGCTGCCCGTCACCACCACCAGATTGCACGCGAGGGACAGCAGCGGCAGCAACCGGTAATCGACCTCGGCCAAGGCCAGCAGCGCGGTATAGGTCGATCCGCCGCCGAACCCGACGCTGGCGTACAACAGGGCGGTAACGAAGAAGGCGAGTGCGAGCGCGGCCATGCCTCCGCCTAGACGCTGGGTGCCGCCCAGGCTAGCGTCGAGGCGGAGGGAACAGGACACTATGCGACCGGACGACATCACGCTGACGGGCGGGCTCGAACGCGCCCGGGCGGGGGACGCGCAGCGGGTCGGTGCGATCACCGCCGATGCCTTCCGCTACGATCCGTTCAATCTGTGGATGTTCGGCGCGTTCGCCGGAATCGCCAATCTGTTTCATCTGCAGGCGCGGCGGATCTACGTCCCGCGCGGCTATTGCTACACGGCGGGCGACGAAGGGGCATGCATGTGGATGCTGCCGGGCGGCGATGCCGGGTTTTCGCTGCCCGATTACGCCGCCTTCGTGTTCCCCACGCTATGGCATTGCGGTCCGCGGGCGGTGCGGCGCGGGATCCGGACCGGGGCCGCGATGGATAGCCGCCATCCCGATTTCCCGCACGCCTATCTCTTCAGCATCGGCGTGCGCGAGACGGCGCGCGGCAAGGGGTTGGGGCGCACTCTCATCCAACCCGTGCTCGACGCGTGCGACCGGCAGGGCCTGCCCGCCTATCTCGAGAATTCGAACCCGGCAAACACCGGGTTCTATTCCGCCTGCGGGTTTGCGCCGCTCGGCGATCCGATCCACCCCGAGCCGGGTTCTCCCCCGCTGGTGCCGATGGTCCGTCAGCCCCGCCGCAGCTAGCAACGGGGCTGCAGGTTCACGCCCTCGCGCCGGTGCCGATGGCACCGTGGCAATGCTTGTACTTGTTGCCCGAACCGCAGGGGCAAGGCGCATTGCGGCTGATTTCCATGTCGGCATAGGGATTTTCGCCCGCCGAGCCGCCCGGCCCAACGGCGGCGCGTGAACTGCCGGCCAGCGCGCCGAACAAGGCTTCGCGCCCAGCCGACCCGTCACCATCGTTCGAGTCGTCGAGCCCGGTCAGCGGGTCGATATGTCCGGTGAGAAAATCGGGCAGGTCGGGAAGGTTGACTGCCGGCATCGGCGCGGGCTCGGCCAGTTCGAGGCGGATGAGCTTGTTGGTCACCGTCTCGCGCAGTTTCTCGAGCATGGATTCGAACAGGCTGAACGCTTCCTGCTTGTATTCGTTCAGCGGCTGCTTCTGCGCATGGGCGCGCAGGCCGACGACCTGCCGCAGCGCGTCGAGCGTGGCGAGGTGATCCTTCCACTGCCCGTCGAGTTCCTGCAGCAGCACGCTCTTCTCGATCCGCCGCCACAGCGCCGGGTCGGCCGCAGCGATCTTGTTTTCCATGATGCGATCGGCTTCCGCCACCAGCCGTTCCTCGATCATCTCGGGCTCGACCTGGTCTTCCTCGACCCATTGTTCGATCGGCGCATCTATGGCGAGGACGTCGTGGACGCGCGCCTTGAGCCCTTCGATATCCCATTGTTCGGGATAGGAGCCCGGCGGGCAGGCTTCGGTCACGATCGCATTGACTGCATCCTGGCGCATGTCGACGACCACATCGTCGACCGCCTCGCTGTCCATGATCTCCGCGCGCTGTTCATAGATCACCTTGCGCTGATCGTTCATGACATCGTCATACTGCACCACCTGCTTGCGGATCTCGTAATTGCGCGCCTCGACCTTCTTCTGTGCGGTCTCGATCGCCTTCGACAGCCATTTCGAACCGATCGCTTCGCCGTCTTCGAGATTCGAATTCATCATCTTGGAGAACAACGTATCCGGGCCAAAGATGCGCAGCAGGTCGTCTTCGAGGCACAGGTAGAACCGGCTCAGCCCGGGGTCGCCCTGACGGCCCGAACGGCCGCGCAGCTGGTTGTCGATCCGGCGGCTTTCATGGCGTTCGGTGCCCAGCACGAACAATCCGCCCGCTTCGAGCACCTGCTGCCGCTCGGCAGCGACCTCGGCCTTGATCCGATCGATTTCGAGGTCCTTCTTGGGCCCGTCCTCCAGTTCGCTCAGCTCGTCGTCGATCCGGAAATCAACATTGCCGCCGAGCTGGATGTCGGTCCCGCGGCCCGCCATGTTGGTGGCGATGGTCACCGCGCCGATGCGCCCCGCCTGCGCCACGATATGCGCTTCGCGTTCGTGCTGGCGTGCATTGAGGACCTCGTGCTCGACGCCCTCCTGTCGGAGGAATTCGCTGAGCATTTCCGACTTTTCGATCGACACCGTGCCG
>CEQC01024009.1_pt1 | contig 10439 bp, 10 predicted proteins | sample 531021 | NCBI WGS metagenome assembly CEQC01 (sample SAMEA2621213, study PRJEB7988) | marine metagenome | biome: marine biome (ENVO:00000447); feature: surface water layer (ENVO:00002042); material: "saline water (ENVO:00002010), including plankton (ENVO:xxxxxxxx)" | depth 5 m
TCGTGCCGCGCTGTTCGTTGACACTCAGGGGCTGCGCCATGGCCGACACTGCAATCGTCGAGAAAACAAGTCCGGTGCAAATTGCTGCGCTCCGGAATTTGGAAAAATTCATGAAAGGGGTCCTCCGGGCACTCACAGCTGCGCCGTCCAGTCGAAATCTCTGAGGTAAAGGCCGATCGGGTTGAGGCGGATGACCGCTTCGTCCTGGGGTGGGGTGAGCGTGACCGTGGCGACGCCCCGAAACCGCTTTACGTCCTGTTCCCTGCCCTGCCGGTCGCGCTCATATTCCGTCCAGTCGACCTGATAGCTCTGGTTGGAGAGCGGCACGATGTTCGTGACCTCAATGGCCACCGTCATCGTGCGGGCGCGGTCGAACGGAGAGTTACCTCGGAACCAGGCGTTGACCTTCTCCGTCGCCGGATCGGCCGTGCGCAAATGCGCATAGGTGCGGTCGATATACCGCTTCTGCACCACGGCATCGGGCGTGACCGAGCGGAAATTGCTGACGAAGCTGCCGAGCGTGGCACGCACCACGCGCGGGTCGGCATATTCGATCTGTTGCGGGAAGCCGGCGCTCGCCGCCGTGCCGAGCCGATCGACTTCCACGATATAGGGCACCAGCTGCACCTGTGTGCTCTGATACAGCGCATAGGAGAAGCCGATCACCGCCATCAGCATCCCGGTCACGCCGACGATGCGCCAGGACGCGGCCGCTTTCACATACGAGCCGTAGCGCTCGTTCCATTCCTGGCGTGCGGCAAGGTAGGGATTTTCCGGTGGGCTCTTTGCGGCCATGGTCTACGTCACGCCTTATCGTCTGCTGATTTTCTGGTGGTGGGGCGGCCCTGGCTCTGATCGAGCTTGGAATTGGCGAGGCCGAGCGTCGATGCGCCCCAGGTGCCGGGAACGCCGATCGCCTTGTCCCGCCCGGCCGAGGCGAGCGCGGAGCCGGCCGCGCTCGCGCCGCTGGTCATGCCCTTGAGCGCGGCCGCGCCAAACGAGCTGCCGGCCGCCCGTGCATCGGAATAGGCCGAGGCCCCTGCCCTTGCCCCGCCCCAGGCCAGCGCGGCGCCGCCAGCGGCCATGGTCGCCGCCTGACCGCCGTGGCGGATTGTCTCCATGCCGCCGGTCACCGACACCCCCTGCACGACGCCCTGGACGATGTTGGGCACGTACATGGCGATGACGAACACCACGACGGAAATGCCGCCGATGGCCAGGGTGGACAGAAACTCGTCGGCGCCCGAAGGGGAGTTGGCAAGGCCGATGAGGACCTCGGAACCGATGCGCGCGATCATCACCAGTGCCATCAGCTTCATGCCGACGGAGAACGCGTAGACGAGATAGCGGACCGCGAAATCCTTGGTGAAGCTCGAGCCGCCGAGACCCAGCATGATCATGCCGGCAAGCAGGCCGACATACATCTCGGCCATCACGGCCACGAAGATCGCGGCCACCAGGCTGAAGGCAATGACGACGATCACCATGGCGAAGACGGCCGCGATCGCCAGCGCATTGTCCTCGAACAGTCCGAACTGCGCCTTCTCCGACATCTGGCTGGCGACCTGCAGGCCCGCATTGAAGACGTTCGCCGGCGAAGCCGAGCCGCCCCCGGCGCCGATCTGGAACAGGCTGTCGACCATTGCCCGTGCGAAATCCGGCCCCTGCTCAAGGATGAAGACGAACAGACCGATGAACATGATGCGCCGCACCAGCTCGGCGAACCATGTGTCGAGCGATGCTGCGCCGAGCGCCAGCCAGACCGCGGCGATGCCAACCTCGATGCCGGCAAGGATCCAGAACAGCGAGCGCGCCGCCTGCATGACGGTCGTCTCCCAACCCTGCGCGGCGTCCGCGACCTCGTTTTCCAGCGTCGTGAGGAGCGAGCCATCCTGTGCAAGGGCGGGCTGGAGAAGAAGCAGGGCCCCGAGGAATACGGCAAGGGCGAGTTTAGTTCTCGGGGGCCTCATCGCCCTGCCCCTCTCCGTTGCCCCAGCGCGGCCGCATCTCCTGCCCGCCGGTGGTGTCGTAATCAGTGGGTGTGTCGAGGACTCTGCGTGCCCCGTCCGGTGCCCCGCCAAGGTTCGGTACGAACCAGATCGCAACGGCGATTCCGACAACCACAGTGGCTGCCGCCACGATAATAAGTGTTCTCGTCACCAGCGCGGCTCCATCACCTGGCCGCCCGATGTCGACGGCGCGTTCGAGTTGAAGAAGTCCTCGCGGCGTGTTTGCGCGAGATCCTTTGCGGCCTGTTCTGAACTGTGCCAGGTCGCCATCATCGTAATCTGCTGGGAGACGAGACCGCGCAGCTTCTGTGTCTGCGCCACCTGTTGCGCGGCAATCTGGTGGCCGACCTGAAGTGCCTGCATCTGTCCGACGGAGCTCTGCGACATCGAGCGAAGCTGACTCATCGTCGCCTCTTCGCTGGCGAACTGATCGGCCGTCAGTCCGGCCGCCCGCAGCGTGGCCGAAATCGTCTCGCGATTGGTGTCCGACCACGACTGATAGCTCGAGGAGAAATCCTCTCCGTTGGCGAGCCCCGTCTCGAAATCCGCGAAGCTCTCGAAGCGCTGATTGAGAACGTCGTCGATATTGCCCATCGCAAAGGCGATGCCCTCGCCCTGATTGACGAGGTTCTGGAGCTGCATGAGGTCGGCTTCAACCTGACCCCAGACGTGGTCGGGAAGCTGTAGGGTGTTCTGCAGCATGTTCTCGTAGATGCGGAGCTGATTCTGGATTTGCTCGGAGAGTTGCGTGATCTGCGTGATCTGGTTCTGGATCTGCTCGGCCGACTGCCCCGTAAGCCCCACCAGCTCGGCGTTGTTGAGGAGCTGGGTCCATTCGGTTGCGTTCCCGGTTACGGCGCCGGCATGAGCCGGCCCCGGTAGAACCAGACACGCGCCTACCATAGAGGCGGCCGTGATCCTAATCGCGTGTGAGAATGGCTTCGGCATTGCCGACCCCCCTTTCCATAAGCCACGCAGCCGGCCATTCCGAACCATGATCCCTGTGCAGCTGATCGATGCGTTTAAGGTCTTCCTTGCCCGAGGCTCCTGCGAAGGCGAGCGCGACCGGGCCCAGCGACATGTCGAAAAGCCGCCTGCCCTCGGAGCTCGCGACGTAGTATTCGCGCTTCGGCGTCGCGGTCGCGACGATCTCGATCTGGCGCTCGTTGAAGCCGATGCGCTCATAAAATTCGCGCGTGCCCGGCTCGCGGGCGGCGCCGTTCGGCAGACAGATCTTGGTCGGACAGCTTTCCTTGAGCACGTCGATGATGCCCGAGCGTTCGGCGTCGGAGATCGACTGTGTGGCGAGCAGCACGGCGCAGTTCGCCTTGCGCAGCACTTTGAGCCACTCCCTGATCTTGTCCCTGAAGGTGGGATGGCCGAGCATCAGCCAGGCCTCGTCGAGAACGATGAGACTGGGCGCGCCCGTCAGGCGTTTTTCGATCCTGCGGAAGAGATAGAGGAGCACGGGCACGAGATTGCGCTCGCCCATGTTCATCAGCTCCTCGATTTCGAAGGTCTGGAACGAGCCGAGCGCCAGCCCGTCCTCTTCGGCGTCGAGCAATTGCCCCATCGGCCCGTCGACGGTGTAGTGGTGGAGCGCGTCCTTGATCTCGCGCATCTGAACGCCGCTCACGAAATCCGAGAGCGAGCGGCCGCGCGCCGACGCCATGAGGCCGACCTGCCGCGAGATCGCGTTGCGATGATCTGGTGTGATCGCAACACCTTGCATAGCGATCAGCGTCTCGATCCATTCGCTTGCCCAGGCCCGATCTCCCTCGGTCGACAACTCGGCCAGCGGGCAGAACGACAGGGAAGTCCCCTCCCCTGCCCCGACCTCATAATGATCGCCCTCCGCGGCGATCGTGAGCGGGCGCAGGGACCGGCCCTTGTCGAAGGCGAAGATCTGCGCGTTCTCGTAGCGGCGAAACTGGGCCGCAATCAGCGCGAGCAATGTCGACTTGCCCGAACCGGTCGGACCGAACACGAGCGTATGCCCTACATCGTCGACATGAAGGTTCAGCCGGAAGGGCGTCGAGCCCGAAGCGACCTGCATCAAGGGTGGGGATCCGGTCGGATAGAACGGGCACGGCGCGGTCGTGCTGCCTGACCAGACCGAGTTGAGAGGAATGAGGTCCGCCAGATTGCGCGTGTTGACGAGCGGTTCGCGGACATTGGCATAGGTGATGCCCGGCAGGCTGCCGAGATAGGCTTCGGTCGCATTGAGTGTCTCGATGCGCGCGCCGAACCCTTCGGCCTGGACAAGCCGGCGCACCGCCTCGGCCTGGTCGCGCAACCGCGCGTCGTCGGTATCGAAGAGGACGATCACCGGTGTGTAATAGCCAAAGGCGACGAGCTGGGAAGAGGCCTCGGCAATGGCGTCCTCGGCCTCGGCGACCATCGTCATGGCGTCCTGGTCGACCGCGCGGCTCTGGGTCTGGAAAAGCTGGTCGAAAAACGGCCGCACCTTCTGCTGCCATTTCTTGCGGGTGCGTTCGAGCTTTGCACGCGCTTCCTGGTCGTCGAGGAAAATGAAGCGGCTCGACCACCGGTAAGTGAGCGGCATCAGGTCGAGCGAATTGAGAATGCCCGGCCAGCTCTCGGCCGGAAGCCCGTCGATCGCGACGACGGCCAGATACCGCCCGTCGACCACCGGCGAGAGGCCATGGTGGAACTCGGCCGTGGCCAGCCAGTCGAGATACATCGGGATCGCCGGCAGTCGAACCGGATGGCTCTCTCCCACGATGCAGAACCGGATGAACTGGAAGAGTTCATCGTACTGGATCTCGCGGCCGGTCTCAGGGTCGGCGACCGTGCGCGTCACCATGCGCCGGATCGAAAGCACATTGGCCAGATACTGCTCGAACTCGCGGATTGACGTGCGGAAGGTCTCCAGGACCACATCGGCGTAGGTCTCCGAGCGGCTGTCACTGTCAGAATAGACATAGCGTGCGAGGCCCGACCGCCGTCGTTCGGGCGGCCGGTAAGTGAGAATGATCGCGTGCTGGCTCTCGTAATGCCCGCTTTCGGCCTCGAAATGCGCCCGGCGTTCGTTGTCGATCGCGCGTGTCACAGGCTCAGGGAAATGACAGTCCTCGCGTGCGGGATAGGCGACGGTGGGGATGCGCACCGCCTCGACCTGGATCATCCAGCCCGAGCCGAACCGGGACAGAATCGTGTTGATCTGCCTCGACACCTCATTGCGCTCGAGATTGGTCGAGCTTTCCGAGTCCGGGCCGGCAAAATACCAGCCGGCCATCACCGACCCATCCTTGAGCAGGATCACGCCGTCGTCGACCAGGCCCGCATAGGGCAGAAGGTCGGAGAAGGACGGCCGGGTGTTGCGGAACTGACGAAGCGCGACCATTCCAGTCAGGGCCTCCGCCATGGTGAGGCGGTCGGACGGTAGCCCGCGCGGTAGCGAATATGGCGCAGATAGACCTGCCGCATCATCGGATCGGCTTTGGCCATCATGCGAAGCGCAGCCAACACGGCGGTCCAGATAGCGATCCCGAGCAGCACGGAAAACCACGTCAGGACCACGAAGATCAGGATCACCGCGGCAAGACCGGTCAGCAACACCAGCTCCCGATCGGCCCCCATCAAATGGTTCGGGCGCGAAAGCGCCCGATGGATGCGGGATCGTGTGAGAGCAACGCCTGGCTCAGCCATCGCTCCCCTCCCCTGCCCCGGCCGGCGGCGCCTCGTCGGCCGGATAGCCGATCGAGGCGCCGCTCGCGCCGAATAGGCCAACGATCTGCGTGGCGCCGAGGAGGATGCCGGCGACCAACACGACATACATCAGCCGGCGCGCGAAATCGTTGAGCTCTCCGCCAAAGATGAGCATGCCGCCTGCGACCGCAACGGCGGCCAGCGCGATGAACCCCGCAACCGGACCGGTGATCGATTGCTGTATCTGCTGGAGCGGCCCCTCCCAGGGCAGACCGCCGCCACTTGAGGCGAGCGCCGGCGTTGCAAGAGCGACAAGTAGGAGCGTTGCCGCAACCGGGATGGCGGCCAGAGCGCGGCTGTTACGCGGCATGACTTTCCTCGTCGATCTGGGGATGGTGATCTGTCGCGTAGCGCGCGCCGTCGAAGCCGGTGACATACATGACATCACGCACCCGCCGCCCGTGGCCGGCGCGTTCGATCGAAACGACGAGGTCGACGGCTTCACCGATCACTTCTCGCATCGGCTGCTGGCTGACCTCTGCGGTCAATTGCTCGAGGCGGCGAAGCGCGGAGATGGCGCTGTCGGCATGAATAGTCGTCACGCCGCCCGGGTGGCCGGTATTCCATGCCTTGATGAGGGTGAGCGCGGCACCGTCGCGAACCTCGCCGACAATGATCCGGTCCGGCCTCAGCCGCATCGTGCTCTTGAGAAGCCGGGCCATGTCCACTGTGTCGCTGGTATGAAGGGCAACCGCGTTCTCGGCGGCGCACTGGATTTCCGCGGTGTCTTCCAGGATGACCAGACGGTCATCGGGCGACCGGGCGACGATCTCAGCAATCACTGCGTTGGCAAGCGTAGTCTTGCCCGATCCGGTTCCGCCGCTGATCACGATGTTCATGCGCGAGGCAACGGCGCTCCGCAGCACGGTTGCCTGGCGGTGGGTCATGATTCCTGCGCGCACATATTCCTCGAGCGGAATGAGCCGGGATGCCCGCCTTCGAATGGTGAACGTGGGCGCAGCGACGATTGGTGGGAGCAGACCCTCGAAGCGGTGCCCGCCGATCGGGAGTTCGCCCGAGATGATCGGCTGGCTCGCATCCACCTCGGTCTGCAGCGCATGGGCCACGCTGCCGATAATGATTTCGGCGGCGCCGGGCGCGAGCTCACCAATGGGCTCGACCCCCTGCCCCAACCGTTCAACGAACAGCCGGGCATCCGGATTGAGCATGATCTCGACGACCAGCGGATCGTCGAGCGCCTGGCAGATCGCCTCTCCGAGTGCGTCCGTAAGTTTGCGCACGAGCCGGTCGTGTGACGGTGCTCGGCTCATCGGGCACCTTCCGGAAACCGGACCTCGCTAGACGCAGTTGTGTCGTATCGAGCGGCTCCGCACCACTCTCGTCTCCATGGCATGTATCTGTCCCACCAATGCGATTGACGGGCTCTTTCGATCATGGATGACTTCGTTCCGTCAGCCCGGCAGAATTGCCGGGTTCGGTTGGGGTGAGTCGGCTTCTGGACGGCGGATTGGAGGATATTTGCTTTCCCAGGGCCCAACGGCCGGGTTCGGCCCCGGCAATTCTGCCGGGCCAGGATTTGCTCCAGGTATCATCAGGCAAAGTTGTTAAGTCACTGAGAGAAAAGCAAAAAGGCCGCCAAGATCAAGGCTGCCGCCGATCTTGGTCGCCCTTCTGGAAACCTTCTGTTAACCTAAAATCGCTTGCCAGAGAACGGGAATCGCTCATACTGGCGCCAGATTGGCCGTATGGCCGAATATGGCGCTATTTTCTCGTTCGGGGGACAAAGCGGAGATGGCATTTCTCCCAAGTTTTGAGTTTGACGACAAGATCCTCGCCCAAGGGGCCGAGATCTCGCGCAAGCTCGACCAACTGAGGGTCGAGAAGTTTCCGACCGAAGGGCAGAAGACGCTTCGGCGGTTCTCGATGGCCGAGGTCGCCCACTATCTCGGGATCAGTCCAAACAATCTGAAACGCCTCCATCTCGAGAAGAAAGGCCCCGAGCCGTTCGTCGTTGCCGGCGGACGGCGCTTTTACTCGGCCGAGCAGATGACCGAGCTTCGGGACTATCTCGATAAGCACGGGCGATCGGATTCCAAAAAGTATGTGCCCTACCGCAAACCCGGCGAAAAGCTGCAGGTCATTGCGGTCGTCAATTTCAAGGGCGGGTCGGGAAAAACCACCACTACGGCACATCTCGCGCAGCACCTTGCGCTCACGGGTCACAGGGTCCTGACTGTGGATCTTGATCCGCAGGCTTCGCTATCGGCCCTCCATGGTTTCCAGCCCGAGCTCGACAAAAACCCCTCGCTCTACGATGCGATCCGGTATGATGACGCCGCTCCGGTCGAAGACGTTATTCGCAAGACGAACTTCCCGTTGCTCGACATCATCCCGGCGAACCTAGAACTGCAGGAATATGAGTACGAGACGCCGCTTGCGATGCAGTCTCCGTCTCAAGAAGGAAAGCGGTTCTTCACGAGGGTCGCCAAGGCGTTGGATTCGGTCAGTGACCGTTATGACGTCGTGGTCGTCGATTGCCCTCCGCAGCTTGGCTATCTGACGCTCTCGGCACTCTCGGCCGCCACCTCGGTTCTGATTACAGTCCATCCGCAGATGCTGGACCTGATGTCCATGAGTCAGTTTCTGCTGATGCTGGGCAATATCATGAAGTCGATCAAGAATGCTGGCGCGCAGGTTCAGCTGGACTGGCTGCGCTATCTCATCACCCGATACGAGCCCACGGACATTCCCCAGGCGCAGATGGTCGGCTTCATGCAGTCGATGCTTGCCGAGGAAATCCTGAAGAACCCGATGCTCAAATCCACGGCGATTTCCGACGCCGGCCTCACCAAGCAGACGCTCTATGAGGTCGAGCGATCGAACTTCAATCGGGATACTTACGATCGTGCAATCGACAGCATGGATGCCGTGAACTTCGAGATTCAGGGACTGATCCACCAGGCATGGGGGCGGCTGTGATGTTGACTGCCGTCAAAACCGCCAAAAAAGTGCGCGGTTTCAAGCGCATAAGTCGGATAAGGGGGTGCTAGCCAAATGGCGCGGAAAAATCCCTTTGCGAGCATTATGGACAACGGCAACGCTCCCGCTGAGCGCCCGGTCGCGCGAGACTACGCCTTCAAGGGTGCATCACGCTCGCTCATAAGCTCGATCGACGAAATGGCAGCTCAGGCAGGCAAGCTGCTCGAGGGCGAGACGATAATCGAGGTTGACCCCGACTTGGTGGACCAATCCTTCGCCAACGACCGGCTCAACGTTGATCAGGAAGACTACGAGGCCGACTACGCCCAGGTGCTGGAGTCGATCCGCAGTTCCGGTCAGAACTCCCCGGCCCTCCTTCGCCCTCATCCCGAGCGGTCCGGCCGCTACATGCTGGTCTTCGGTCGCCTCCGCTGGCGCGCCGCTAAGGAGCTTGGTCTCAAGCTTCGCGCTGTCATCAAAGAGATCTCCGAGCGCGACCATGTGATCGCCCAGGGACAGGAAAACAACGCACGAGCGAACACGTCCTTCATCGAGAAAGCGTTGTTTGCCGCCGACATCGTTCAACGGAAATTCGACGAGGACAACGCGACCGCCCTCGCCGCGATCGGCGTCGATCGGCCGACACTTTCGAAGATGCTCTCTGTCGCGTCGATACCCAAGGACCTGCTCGAAGCGATCGGCCGCGCCAAAGCCGTTGGTCGTGATCGCTGGTACGAGCTCAAACTCCTCCTCGACAAGCCGGGCAATGTCGACACTGCCCTGGCTCTGGCGTCGAATTCCGATTTTCAAGGGATGCCGAGCGAAGCGCGGTTCGATGCGATCGTCGCGAAGCTGAAAGCCTCCAAGCCGCGCCGCCGTGCCGCGCCAGCACCATCCAAACGCACTTGGGCGCCGTCTGATGGGCGTGTCGCCGCGGAGATGGTGGCCAGTGGCAAGAAATTCACCATCGCCCTCAAGGCGAAGGGGACCGACGCAACAGCGTTCGGTGACTACCTCTCGGAAAATCTCAGCGAGTTGTATGAGGCTTTCCGTCGGGAAAAACGAGCAACCACAAACGGAGATTGAGCGCAAAAGAAAAAGGCCCCCGAAACGGCATTCCGGAAGACCTTCTCTTTAAGTTTGGCGACTGAGAGAATCCCACTTCCGCGAATCATAGTCAAGACCATTCAGGTCGGTTTGAGCGCCGATTCGGCGAGCAGGTTTCTTTTGCCTAGCGATAGGTGAAGAAAAATGCAGACGCATACCCCAACGACGCCCTTTGGGCGGCGAACGATGTCGCTTGGCATGATGGCAAGCCAGGCTGTGGCAAAGACCGTGCCGGAAAGTGCGCAGGTCCAGAAATGGAAAGTCTTCCATTCGATCCGGGAGGCGCGCGACCTGATCGGCGCCACGGACCGCGCACTCGCCATTCTCAACGCCCTGCTCTCGTTCCATCCAGAAACGGAGCTCTCGGGCGACGGTGAACTGATTGTCTGGCCGTCGAACGAGCAACTCATGGCCCGTGCAAACGGCATGCCGGCGACAACGCTGCGGCGGCATCTGGCCGTTTTGGTCGACTGCGGGCTGATCATTCGTCGCGATAGTCCGAACGGCAAACGCTTCGCCCGCAAGGGCAGGGGCGGGCAGGTCGAACAGGCCTACGGGTTCGATCTGGCCCCGATCGTTGCCCGTGCGGAGGAGTTCGAGGAACTGGCGGACGCGGTTCGGGCCGAAAAGAATGCCTTTCGGCTTGCCAAG
>CEQC01037599.1_pt1 | contig 10437 bp, 3 predicted proteins | sample 531021 | NCBI WGS metagenome assembly CEQC01 (sample SAMEA2621213, study PRJEB7988) | marine metagenome | biome: marine biome (ENVO:00000447); feature: surface water layer (ENVO:00002042); material: "saline water (ENVO:00002010), including plankton (ENVO:xxxxxxxx)" | depth 5 m
ATCATGGTAATATTGTTGAAATAATTAACATAACGCTTAGTAAAAATGATGAGACTACCCCAACTGTAATAACAGTTACAGGTGATATTATAATTAGAAAATTTGGAACAGCTAATGTAACTTTTAATTTAGACTCAAGTGAGTTTTTAGCAATAACTTAAATTTAAATTATGCCAGATATAACAATACAAGTAACAAGAGCAGATTACCCTTCTTTACAAATAGGAGACACAGCATATTATTCGAACGTAACTAACACAGCTGGATTTAATACTAATGAAGATGATAACGGCAATACTAATGTGACTAAAATAGGTTTAGTAAAAGGTATAAATAATGCTACATCTCTAGATGACGGTACTGAAACGACAACACTAACATGTGAAATAGATACTACTACTCCAGTGCCTACTACATCTGATTTTATATTTTTTTCAAAAGATAATAAAGTTAATTTAACTTCTTTATTAGGATATTTTGCCTCGGTTAAATTTAAAAATAACTCAACTAGCAAAGCTGAAATGTTTTCAATAGGTTGTGAGATAGCTGAAAGTAGTAAATAACAAGCAAAAAATGTAACTATATAATAGTAAAAAACAAGATATGGCAACAATAAAAAAACCAGAACAATCACCTTTTAAAATATGGCAAGCAATTGGCCAGTTAGGCGGTGGTATATATAGTGCGGTACAAGCTGGTAAGTTAGCTAAACAAGCTAAAGCAGCGGAAGAAGATGCAAAAGGTCGTAGAAACGACGCCGCTAACTACTACAAGTCCTTGGAAATGAGTAATCCATTTGAAGGTATGGTAAATCAATACGCTGGTATGGAAAACAAAATGGAAGATTTAAAAGTAAATCAACAAGAAGCAGAATTTGCAGCTCAACAATTTGCTCAAAGCCAATCTAATATTTTAGCTGGATTAAAAGGTTCGGCTGGTAGTAGTGGTATAGCAGCATTAGCTCAATCACTAGCGCAACAAGGACAATTAGCTGCACAAAAATCTTCAGCTAACATAGGTGCGCAAGAAGCTGCAAATCAAAAGGCAGCAGCTCAAGAAGCTAGTAATTTACAAACAAGAGAAAGATCTGGTGCTGCTCAAGTAGCACAACAAATAGCTAGCGGTGAAGCAGCTTACCAACAAAGAGAGTTAGGTAAAAGAAGAGATTTATTTCAAGACGCTACTAATGAATATAATCAATTAAGAGGTCAAGCCATGCAACAAGAGCAAGCAAAGGCCGACGCTATCGGTGGTTTAATTGAAGGTGGTGTTGGTTTACTTGGAAGTTTAGTAGGCCCAATTGGTGGTTAAATTTTAATATAAAATATGGAGACAAAAAAACCAAATATAACAAGCGAAGAACTTTTTGATTTAGCTTCATCTGAGATTGATAGAGAAGTAACTTTTCCGCAAGAAATGATGGAAGGTTTAAGAGTAAAGTATGAAAACCAAAAAGATGAATATGCAGAAGGAAATAAAGAAGTTAAACAATTATTAGAAGCTGGCGTTGTTCAAGATGCTGCAAGAATAACTAAAGCTGAAGAATTTAAAAAAAGTATATCAAGTGATATAGATCCTAGTGTACTTGGTAATAACCTTGAAGCTAAGTTTGGTCAACCGTTTATGCTAGATATTGCTAATATTATAAATGGTAATAACGAAGTTGTTTATGACGGTAATATGCCTGGATACGAATTTGAAGATGGGTTTAACTCAATGGATAAAATACAAAAAAAAGTTAGATCAGCCGCAATAGATAAAGAGTCTAAAAACATGATTCAAGCTACAATTAGCGATTTAGTGAATAAAGCTGGTGATATTCAAGAAGGAGAAGATGCTACATTTAATTATCAAAAACACTATGATAATATTTATAACAAGATAGTTGTACCTGGTAATAAGACTTCTTTATCAGTAGATCAACACTTTGGTAAAAGAGTATTTGAAGAAGATTTATTAAAATCAATTAAAATGGGTACTTATAAAGATCTAGGCGTATCATTAACTCAAGAAAAAGTAAATGAACTAGATCCAAATACTGATAATGACGATAGTAAAATTTCTGAAGAAGACGCTATGGCTATTAAAGACGCTATATACGCTGACGAAGATTTGCACAATAAATATTTAGCAGAATATTATACAAATGCCGCTATGCAGACATACAATGCTAATTTAAAACCTGAAATAAAAGAAAACATAAAACAAAAAGAAGCGGCAAAAAAACAAGCGCAAGTGACGCCAACTGGATTAATGTCTAGACCTCAAGGTAATTTAAGTAACATTATTACAAATGCGGGTGTTATTAACAATGGTAGATTTGCGCTAAACAAAAAATAATAAACATTAATACGGGTAACTAACGAGACAGTTATGATAAAATACAAATTAATTGATAGTAGTATAGTTGAAATTTCGCCAGAAGAAGAAGCGGAATTTAAATTAGCTAATCCTGACGCTACTAAAGTAGTAGAAACAGAGAGTAGTGAAACAGTAGAACCTGAGGAACTACAAAACAACGTTGAAACAAAAGAAGAAGAAGAGGAAGAAGAAAAAGAAGAAAAAGAAGAGGAAGAGGAAGAAAAAGAATATACTCCACAAACAATCGAAAAAGAGGTAGATCCACCTCAAGAAAATCCTGACCAAATAACAGAAACAATAATAGAAGAGCCAGAAGAAACAGAAGAAGAGGAACCAAAAGAAGTAGAATTAGAAGTAGAAGAACCAGAACTAAAAGAAGAGGAAGAAATAGTTGAAGAAGAAGAGCAGCAATATGGCATTGATAATATAATTGATAGCGAAGGTAATTTTAAATCTAAAGAAAAAGAAGGTGGTTATCAATGGAATCGTGATCCTGAAGAAGAATCAGGTCGTGGGAGTCTTCTTGAAGGTAGTATTTTTGATGAAGATGCTAAACCTAAAGAGTCTAAAGAAATAATAATAGATGATAAAAATCTTATTGAAACTGAGATAGTTTCAAAAGAAGATAAAGAAAAGCAAAAGGAATTACAAACACATCAGTATAGCGGAATAGATTATAAAGACTGGGATGCTATGACTGAAGAAGATAAAAATAAAATTCCAGGTTGGGAAGAGTTATCACCTGAAGAGAAAGATAAATGGGAAAACTACTATTTAGTTAATAGACCAGCTGAAATTACTACAGAAGAAATTAGAGATGATGATGGAGAGATTATTCAAACTAAATATTATGTTGGTGACTTTGATTTAAGTGCTTCGTATATTTGGGGTAGAGATGATTTTGATTATAAAATAGACTTTTTTGAAGATTTTTTCGCTCCTATTAGTGATAATTATACAGTTGAGCATAGTGGAGGAGATTTTAATATACCTCTTCTTGATGATTATGGTGAAAAAAAACCTTCTAGTTTTTTCAATTATAATTATATTAAAATTAGACATAAAGACGGAAGAGAAATAAATATAAGTGAACGTATGGCAAAGTCGCAGCTTAACAACCCTGAGTGGTGGGGAAAGTACGTAACTGACTTTTTAAAAGAAACTGCTACTGATGACGATTTAAGAAAAATAAATAAATCATTAGATAGAGACGTTCAGCTATATAAAATATTATATGATCGAGAAGTTAATATATCAGAAGAAGATAAGCAAGATGTGCTTAGTGATGCTGACGACTTAATGGAAGAAACTGAGTTTACATTTAAACATAAAAAAGTAAAAAGTGGATTAAAAGGTTGGCGAATAATAATTGATGGAGGTTTTGAGACATATAGAATAAAAGGTAATCCATCTGGTAGAAAAATATCTGGAGGGTTAGATTATGGGGAATATTACGTTACTGTACCTGGTGAACATTATCAACATACATTAAAAGCACAAGAAACTTTAGAAGAGTTTATTGGTGATAACGCTGGTGGAAAAAGATTTACAAGTGTTAACCACTTAAAAGAACATCTTGATAATTTCAAAATTTTTCCTTATAGAGATAATTCTATTGATCAAGTTAATAGTGATAAGTATCACTATTACTCTTTAATGACCGATGCAGAAAAAGAACAGTTAATAAGAGATTTTGCGTTTGAATTAGAAGCTGCAGAAAAAGATCCTGAATATGATGGTAAAGGTATAAAAATAAAAAACCCAAACTATAAACCATTAGAGGAAGGTGAGACTTTGTTAGATCGTGCTAAAGAGGTTTACATATCTAGCTCAATAAAAGAAATTGAGGAAGAGAACTTTAAATCATTTATGAATGCTATGGATGGTAAAGGTTCATTAACAGAAGATGATGACATCAGTGTAAAAAGGGGTTCTGCGGTTGAATTGAGAAGATTAGAAAACGAGTTGACTATTAATATGAAAAACTCGGAAAAAGCAAGTAAAACCATAACAGAAAGCGTTGAAGTAATAAGTAAGTATCAAAAAAAAATAGATGAAGGTGATTACAAAGTTATACCTGAAGATGATAGAATAGTAGATGCAAATTTGGTATTTAAAGATGAAGGGGCCATTATTGACCAAGATGAGCTTGATAAAGCAATGCAAAGTATAATTAATAATAACCCAATAATTATTAATGAAAACATAATTGAATGGTCAGAAGAAGGTTTTAACAACGCTGTTAAAGAAATAGAAGAAAAATATGATTTAGTTTCTATAGAAGAGTACAATGAAAAAAGAGAAAAGTGGGAGAGTGAGGGAAATATTCTTGTAGAACAGCTACAAGATAAAATAGACAATGGAGAAATAACATTAGAACAAGCTGAATCAGCACTGGATAAATACAATCAAGAGTTTATTGATTATGAGAACGATATAATCCAAACTGAAAAAGATATGGTTGCTGAAATACAAGCATTTAGTAAAGAGTATAATAAGCAATCAGATAATATTATTTCATTAATTAATACTGCTAACGAAAAAAATAACGCAGCAATAGAAAGGGCTAATCTTAGGTTAGAGACGTGGAATGAAGAAATGGAGGGTTATGTGTTATTACAAGATGGTACAAAAATGCCTAAGTTAGAGTTTAATGAGATGAAAGAGGCGTACGAAAATTACGACAAAGCTAAGGATAAAGTAAAAGATTTAATTGTAACGCACGATCTTTTGATGTCTGAATTTAAAAGTCAAGAGCTTAAAAATGATTTTATTCAAAGAAATTATGATGGTTGGGAAAAATTTGCTTTTGACTTTACTCATGGACTTCAAAGTTTAGTATATGGAGTTAAATTTACAGCAGCTGATTTAACATCACTTATAACAGGTAATGCAGATGCTGGATGGATGAATGATATTGAGGAAAACTATAATATATGGAAAACTGAATCAGATAAATTTAGAGCAAACTTCTCTGAAGATGTTTCGTGGAAAGCACTTTTTTCTGGCGATTTAAGTAAAATGGGTGAGTTTTTTGTTCAAGAACTAGGTACTCAAGGTCCAATATTTTTAGCGTTAGCAACTGGACCTGTTGGCTGGGGAGTACTTGGCGCTAGTGGTTACTCAGAAAGAATGAATCAATATTATAGAGAGTGGTTAGAAGATCCTAGCTTAGATGTTTCTGAATGGGAAAAATTTGTTACATCAACCTTGTACGCTGCTGCTGAAGGAGTTGATGCTTATGTAGGTTACATGGGGATTGGTAGAAGTTGGAGAATAATGACAGGTCTTCGTAAATCAGCAATAGACACTGGAATGGCTGGCGCTAGAAAGTATTTTACAGAAACATTACCAGGATCTCTTGGTATGGCAACGCTGGAAATAAGTTCAGAATCATTAACCACTATAACACAAAATTTATTATCTGGTAGGCCATGGAATGAAAACTTAGGACATGCGGCAACTTCAGCTGGTATGTTTGCTTTAATTTTCCAAGGTTTTCCACTTCTTAAAGGTACTGTAATGTCTTCATTTTCTGACCCGAAGACAAAACAAATGTATAAAGCAAATTTAATTGAAATAGCCAAATTAGAAAAACAACTTATTGATAATGAAAACTCTGGTGAATATGATAAACCTGAAGGAGGTTCCGTTTATCCTGGTGACCCAAAATTAAGTCGGAACTTATCTAAAAGTGAGATAGAATCAATACAAGCAAAATTAGATGAATTAAAAAGCCAAAATGAATCTATAGTACAAATACAATTAGATAAGTTTAGTAACATGAGCCCTCAGTTTACTACTACATTTTATGATTACATAAATAGATCTGAGCAATTAAAAATTGAATATGCTAAGACTAAAAATGATAAAACACTTACAAATGATCAAAGAACCGCAAAGCTTAATGAACTAGAAAAGTTGTTTAACGCTAATGAAATTGAATTAAATATATTAAAAACTAACCCAGCGTTTGGAGAAAAGTTTTTTGGTTTTGAAAAAAGTAAGAAGAAAGAAGATATTGAGAGAAAGAAAAGAATATTTGAACAAGCAAAAAATGAGTTAATATATTCTTCAGGTAAAAGTAATCCTAATCCAGGTGAAGAAGCTATAAGAGAAAGAGCTAGATTGATATATAACAAAGAAGAGATAATGAAGGATTACGTTAAAACGAAAGACTCAGGCTATCTAAGTGAAAATTTTAAAAACTTTGAAACAGTAGATGAAGCTGTTGATTTTGTGGAAACAATGGAGACTAATGACAAGTTTACTGAAAAAGACAAAAAGAAGCTTGTTAAAGATCTTAAAAAAGAAATGATTCACGGCGCAACTCTTTTTACTAAGGATAATAAAGGTAAAGAAATTAAAATACCTTTTCAGATTGTTGAAAACATGGCTAAAGATGGTAGGCTTGAAACAAGAACACATGAAAGAGGTCACGTTATTTTAGAAGAAATATTTAAAAACAACCCTAAAGCTTTTGATGGTTTTGCTGATGAAATATTTGCGTATTTACAAACTAATGATGTAGGTAATTATGTAAAATTAAAAATTAATACAGATGGAATGGCTTCAGAAGAAGTTGTTACTAACTTTATGGAAATGGTTGCTGATGGAAGTATTAGCATGAAAAAAGGTAAAAATAGATTATTACCTAACATTATGGGCCATTCGCTTAATAGATTAATATCTAATAGTACTAAAGGTAAAGTCGATCTTAGTTTAGAAGGGGAGACTGATGCGGTAGCATTTGTTTCTACTTTAGCCAAAAAAATTAAAAATGGAGAAATACAATTAAAAGATGTTAGAGCAGCTAAGGAAACTACTGTTGCTCAAAAGTACAAAGATACTAAAGCTGAGCAAAAGAAAGGTTTTGTGTATTCTAGAAAAACAGCATTAAATGCTATTAATGATCTTTTACCTAATAAAATAAAAACTAAAAAAGATTATGATAAGTTTATAAGAAATGAAAAAACAGCTAGAGCTATAAATGAATCTTTAATACTACCTGGTGGTGTAATTAATAATTATATAAGAAGTAAACAGAATAGCAAAGAAGAAGGTGATAAAATAATTGAAGAAACTGTTTTCCGTCTTTTTAATTTTAATCCTGAAACTACTAGACAAGACGGTAAAAAAGTTGGTAATGAAGGGTTTGGTGAGTTTTTGTTTTCTAATACTAATTTTGCTAAGCTTGACGCTAGAAAAGCTTTATTTCAAGAAGGCCAACAAAGAGATAAAGAAATAAGAGGAGACGTTGTTGATGATATAGGTAGAACTGTTTTTGAAACTGTAGAAACAGAGTCTGGTTTATCTCCAGAAGAAATAATGATACTTAAACAAGAAACTCCTGCGCAAAGAAGAAAGACTGAAGAGACTTTATCTAAAGTTTTTGGTATTGATGAAAAGTTAATTAGTAAAGTTGAAGAAGCTCTTACAGTTGCTTTTGGAACCAAACTTCCAGAAGTTAATAGTAAACAAATGAGGAATGAGCTTGGTAAAATTATATCAGATAGATTAAGACCTATAATACAAAAAAAGCTTGGAACAGAATTAAAGTTTGATGAGTTTGTAAAAAATGATTTAACACCATTGTTAAAATTTATAAAAGCTGAAGATCTTCGTCAACTAGAAAGAATGGTAGGTGGTAAAAAGTTTCCTAATGGTAGAAAAATATTTACAACATCTACAAGGATAACTAAAAAACAAGAAATAATAAATCTTCAAAAGAAAGGTCTTATACCTAAAACTTTTACTAAATATGCTCAAGGTTATAATTTAGCAACTAGATTACCTAACCCAACCGGCCAAGAGCTTTTAGCATTTTTTAGAGGTACTAATGCTGAAGTAACATTAGGTTATCAACCACCGGGTTCGATTAAATCTGGAATGCTTGGTGCTAGAAAAGATAAACTAGCGGAACTGTTAACTCGTGAAATAGCTTTTGATCAAGCTGTACAAGTAGCTAAAAAAATGCTACCAAAAATTAAAGCTATTGAAAGTCTTCAAAATAGAAATATAAAAGATAATTACATAGCAGAATTAGGTTTAACGTTAGATAGAGACCCAGATGCTGGTTCTACTAATACTGATAATTCATCTGTTAAGTTTTCAAGAAAAGCAGATAGAGTTGTTTTAGAGCAAGTAGATTTAATAACTGAACTAATAGAAGATCTTGGCGTTAGAAATGTTATTGACGAAGATGGTAACTTTATGCTTTTTGAATTTATTGAAGAAGCAAATATCTCTGCACTAGCAGTGTCTACAGCTTTAGAAATACATGACTCTGGTGTACTTGAAAGAGGTAAATCTAAACAATTTAAAACATCTGTATATAATTCAAAAGTACTTAAAAAAGTTGTTATAGATGCTCTAAGAGATCAAGGTAATTTACGAAACAAAATATTTGATGGCGATAAAATTACAAAAGATGGTAAGAAACTAAGTAAAGATATGGGTGTTATAGCTAACTCATTAGGTTTTGAAGTAATGGACTTAATGGGTTATGATATACTTGGGTTTTACAATAGATTAATGGATTCTGCTTTTGAAAAAAAAGGAAAACTAGGAGTCGTTTCTGGTCCATTTTATAATATTTTACAATCTATAAAAACAACAACTAAAGATATAAAATCTGATATTTCTAATGATGTTTTAAAAGACGTAAGGCCAATGAATAAAGACATACCTTTAAAAAAAGGTGGTTTATTTAAAAAAATTCAAAAAGTGTTAGATAAGCCTATTTCAAGGCAAGATAAGATAGCGGAATTAAGTCAATACACAGATGAAATTAAAGCTGCTAATGTAGCTAATATAAAATTAGCAAAACATATAGTTACAAAGGTTATTACTTTAGCTAGAGAAGGTAAAATATCTAAACTATCAGCTATTAATTTCTTTCAATTTCAAACAAATGCTACTCGCGGTTTAAGAGCTTTAACAAGATTAGATTTAATAGAAGTATTAGATGGGCCACAAACAATGTCAGAAAACCACCCTCAATACAAGCAGGCTTTAGAATATGAATTAAATCTAGGAAAACTAAAGGAAAAAGGTGATTTAACTTTTGAGCAAACAGTTATTATAAAAAAACTTACTAATAAAGGAGAACACATAAATCCTAATGCAAATACAATGTTTGCTCTTGCTGAGTTAATAGAAAAACAAAATGTTGATTTAGACACTGAATTAGATTTAATATTTAATGACCACACTCAATTATTATCGTCTGTTCACCTTACGGATTTAATAGACACCGCTCCTGGTGGTAAAACAAGTACAGCTGGTTTTAGTAGATTAAACATTTTAAAACCTGGGACTTTAAAAAACGTAGTTGGTATTGATGGTAGACCCTTTAAAGATATATTAGCTGATAGATCAATATCTAAACTTGAAAAAAATCTAGTTAGAGACGCTGAGGTTAATAGTCGTAAATCTTCAGCTATGCAACAAGCTAAAAATAATCGTAGTAAATATAGTAGAAGACCTAAAACAAAAGGCATGTCTACTTTTGATTTTGATGATACATTAGCTAGAACTAAATCAGGTGTTAGATACACTATGCTAAATCCAAGTGGTAAACCAATGCCTGGAAAGAAAGTTATATTCTTAGCTGGTAGTGCTGGTAGTGGAAAATCAAACGTTGTAAAACAACTAGGTTTAGAAGGGCAAGGATATAAAATGGTTAATCAAGATATATCATTAGAGTGGTTAGCTAAAAATAGTGGGCTACCTACAGATATGAGGGACTTTACACCAGAGCAAGCTAGTAAATGGGGTAGTTTACAATGGGAGGCTAGAGACATAGCTCAACGTAAAGCTACTAAGTTTAGAGGTAGAGGTGATGGTGTTGTTGTAGATGGGACAGGTGCTAGCACGGTTTCTATGTTTACTCAAATGCAAAAATTCAAAGACGCTGGATATGATGTTCAAATGCTGTATGTAGAAAGCTCTTTAGAAACAGCGTTAGAAAGAAACAGAGCTAGAAAAGAAAGATCATTAAAAGATTTTATAGTTGAAAGAAATTGGAAAGCTGTACAAAAAAATAAAAAAGCTTTTAAAGAAGAGTTTGGTAAT
>CEQC01037665.1_pt1 | contig 10376 bp, 14 predicted proteins | sample 531021 | NCBI WGS metagenome assembly CEQC01 (sample SAMEA2621213, study PRJEB7988) | marine metagenome | biome: marine biome (ENVO:00000447); feature: surface water layer (ENVO:00002042); material: "saline water (ENVO:00002010), including plankton (ENVO:xxxxxxxx)" | depth 5 m
CCATCAAAGTCTACGCTATGATTGTTTTGGAACTTATATATAGGTTCTCCTACAGTAATTTTATTTCCAAGCTGTAACATTATGCTGTTGGGTCTCCGTCTGTTTCTCTATAACCTATTGCTAGACCACTACTTAAAGTAATTGCTGTTATACGCAAAAAGATAGTAGTACCTGCTGGTATAGTAGTTTGTAAGTTACTATCTCCATCAGCGTTAGCTACTGTAATACTTGATATAACGCTTTCTTGTATAAAGTGGATTGCATAATAATCTTTACCAGTTTGTGCTTCTGTTGTAAAGATATTATTAGCACCACCCTTACCTAGCATCTCTAGTAATAATGTGTTGTCTGAATCGTATCTACTCATTGTTTTTTATTTTAAATTATTAATATGTTGTTGTGCATACTTGCAAGTGAAAAAATATATCTCCTCCTGTATCTCCTTCTGAAACTTCTTTTACAAAAGCAATTAGAAAATCACCTGCTGCAAGACTTGCACTGGTTATTGTTGTTTCATTTACAGCTACTAATTTACTTGCACTACCTAATCCTTCAACTGAAATCTCATCAACTAAAACTGGATTATAAGAAGAAGTATCATTAGCTACTGGTGTAATTTTTGCTATGCCTATATTTACAGTATTAGTCAAAGCTGAACTTACCCAACCATAAATTTTGTAAACAGTGGATGCTTCTACCATTACATGAGTCGCACCTGTTTTCATAAGCTGTTGTGGATTTAAAGAAATACTTGTTAGAGTAGCAGTGCTTGTGTTTGCATCGTACTGATTTGGTGATTGACCATCAGTCATGGGTTGTGACCTTAGCCAACTATTTATTATATCAGACTGTGAGTAACCTCTAAATGTGTAAGTCTGTTTACCTAAATTAGTATTACTAATCCAAGATAAATTACCACTACTGTCTTTTGTAAGTGTTGTAGAATTACTCGCTGTGCTAAAATCTTTTGGCACATGGAGATTCGCATTACTTAAATTTTTATGTTCGTTATTTGCCATCTATATATTTTTAACAATCATCATAAGGACAGTAGTCTTTCCAACTTGTATAAGTTCTTGGATAATAATTTTTAGTATATATACTATCGTACATTATAATACCATGATTCTTATATGCAAAACCTCTGTTAGGTCTGTTAGACTCATAGGTTGGGTATAAACCATTTTGGTCATCATCCTCTATGTAATCCATCATGTCTTTTAAATATACACTAGCTTTTCTATATGTGTCTTGTTTATATGCATTGAGGTCTGAGGGGTCAACAATAGAAGAGAACTCATCTATATTGTTTACAATTCCCATACTAGAACTATTGCTCTGTACCTCATTAATAACTTCAAATCTAACAAACCAACATAAAGTTCTTGTAAGAAAGTCATCCATCAATGTTTGATTTGCAGTAGATAAAGTACCAGTAGGGTCATGTTGTGTCTTTAGCTCTTCGTAAAACTTTTTACCAAGCACAGGTTTTATATGAGCTAACTCTGCAAGTAAGATAGAGTTGCTAGATATAAGTGCAGGGTCTGTATTAGCGTTTGTAAAACTATTACTAATTACTTCTGCTGCTGTTACTAAGGTTGCTTTGTTATTTACGTTTGCCATATTATTGTTCTACTGTAACTGATTTTTGTTCTTCTATTTCACCATCTCCATCATCATCTCTCTGTGTCACTATAATTTCTCTATCAGCTATAAACATATCACCCCCTTCAAGTAATGGAAAGTCCTCATCTAATAACTTTCTTTGCTCATTTATTGTCAATACTTCTTTGACATCTATATCTGTTATGTAAGAAATAGGTGGTTCGAAGTGTATCATTAATTCTTCTGGTTCATAGTTAAGTTCTTTAAATAACAATGTTCTTATGCTATTCAGCAACATATCTGCTGTGTCTTTTACAACAGTTGTCATACATAAGTCATAAGCTATTCTAATCTCACTTCCTGTGTTATTCATCTTACCTGAACTAACAATACCAGACAAAGAAGGTTGCCATCTGTGTGCAGTTATAATGTTTTGGTCTGTAATCTTCTGTAAATCTAACCAACTACCATCTTGGTCGTCTTTAATTATCTGTACGTTAGCAGGTGACGTGTCACCATTCTTTACAATAAATAATATCTTACCATTGTTACCCTCTCCAACAAATTTCTTTTGTGCTTCTTTTACCATCTTCTTTGCTTCATCTTCACCCATGTCACCACTTATCTCAACGATTGCTGATGGTTGAAAACCATTTTGAAACTTTGTATGATTCCATTTACCAATCTCATAATCTACTGCAACGTGTTCTAGTGCAGCTACGTAATCTGGTAAGCCATAAAAATTAAATGTTGGTTCGTAGTCTTTAAAATGTATGATAAATCTATTGTCACGCACTACTGGATATAGAGGTAATATACTCATCTTCTTTTTCTCCATCTTGTACCTTGCCCAGTCTGGATGTATATACACATCTTTTTTTGTCTTAGACATTCTAACAGTAGTTGCATCTACATGATACAGGTTCATACCACCCTCATACAAAACACCTTCTAAGTATGCATTACCAAAAGTATAATAGTCATCTGCTAATTTTTTATATACATCTCTGAGAGATTCACCATCAGCATTGACATCTCTGATGTATGATTTAAGATTATCGTTTTTAGTAACAAACTTAGCACCACTTGTAAAGATTGTTTTTTGTGCTAATACACTTCTGTGTGTAGATGACTTTCTTTTTAGCTCTGCAAGATATTGAGGAAATAAATTGTTTTGACCAAAAGGTATAAAATCTGTATATACTCTGCTTAGGTCTTGTGGTTCTTCAATATGTTGTGGTGTAGCTAAATTAAAAACACCGAACTCAAAAGTATTACTCTTGCTCTTTGTCGATGTCTTTACTTTGCTTTTTACTTTTCTTTGAGCCATCTTTTGTTTTTTCAATTTTTTCTACTACATCAGTAGCTCCTAAAACATCATATAGGAAAGCCAACTCTTCTTGAGAAGCTGATGCAGTTCTTATAACACTATTAGTGCCATGATATATTGTTACTTTTTTTATTGCTTTATATGTTGCCATAAGTGTGTAAATTTTTAAACTAGATAAATCTAATAAATTTTCTTTACAATCACACATAAAAAATATTTTAGGATGACTAAGAGTTTTACAGAGTTACCAAACCTAAGTAATATTTATGTTGTTGTTGCTGTTAAAGCTGCTGTGTCAACTACAAGACCAGCACCACTTGCAGGGTCATATTGTCTTGGTAGCTCGAATTGTCTAGCTAACAAATTTATTGTCAAACCATTTTGGTCTGCATAAGCTGCTCCTGTGCCACCTTCCATACTTGCTAAATTTAAGAAAGTTTGATTTCTAAAAGTAACATCTTCATTTGAATATTTCTCACTCAAACCTACAACTAGCTTTTCATCATTAGATGTGACTACTATCGCCATCATACACTCATTTAGCATTGACTGTAACTCGTGCATTTTTGTATTATTTATCTGTGGTAACATAAAGTTTAGACCACATTCAAATACTGTAGAACCATTTTCTTTAGTTGCATTTACTGTCAACTCAGCAGTTTCATTCTTAAATTCAAAAACAAACCAAGAAGCTGTAGAACCACCACCACTAACAATCTTTGTAACATCATGTTTACCAGCAGCGTTGCTGAAAGTTACATCATCATCTGATGCAAAACTTCTTAGACAAATTTGTTTAATACCACCTGTGGTCTGTAAAGCTGAACAATCTATCGCTATACCTGTATCTATTGCCATGTTATTATTTTTTTAAAAGTTATTAAAAGTAATATGAGAGGGTTTTGACACCCTCTCTATCATTACATACTATTAGTAAAAGATTCCCCATTGTACTAAAGAAGGGAACATAAACTGTACACCTAACTTAAAGTAACCTCTTACAAACATTTTTTCTTCTAAATCATCATAGAAGATTTTGAATGAAGATTCTGGGTCAGTTACATCTGAACCTATTGCTAAGTTTTCTACTGCACTATAACAGATACCTTGTGTACCATTTACACCACCTCTTAAAAATAGTGCTGGGTCTGTATCTGCAAGAATTGTATCCCACTCATACATTGGTACAAGCTCTATACCTCTAAATCTTACAGTTAAAACTCCTTCTGCTTGATTTGTTATTGCTAAATCTGCTGAAGTACCTTCTAAATTAGATAAGTAAGCATTGTAAATTTTTGGTGTTACAAATATTTTCTTATCTCCTGCTGGGACTTGTTGTAAAGCTGCTGGTGCACCATCATACACACTTCTAATTAAAGAGAGTGCTTCACCTGCTGTTGGATTTAGTGGGTCTGCTGCACTAAACTCAGTTCTTGCAGCTAAGACAGTTGCGTCATCACCCATTAATTTCATCCAACCAGACATTTGGTTATAATCTGAAGTTGCTCCATCACCACCCCAAGCTAGTCTTACTACATCAGAACCAATACCAGATACAGTTCTATTTAAGATTGCATCTGCTACCATTGTTCCTTCAAGGTTCATTACATCTACTCCACTTTTGTAAAGTTCTTCAATGTAAGTATCTTGAAATTCATTTTGACATTGCTCAAGAGCTACTCTCATTCTACCTGCTGTTATTGTTCTTTGCTCTATATTAAAGTCTACTACAGGGCTTTGACTTGTTGATGAACACCCTGAATAACTTTGAACAATTTTTTTAAGAGCAGCACTCGTATAGACATTCATCGTACGCTTAACATTAGGTATTACTCTATAGTTACGCATGATGTCATCACTCTTGAATACTGGCTCAAAAAATAATTGATTAAGGTCAGCTCCACTATATGTTGCGAAAGTACCTTTATTTGCTACGTTTCCTGTTGCCATTTTATTTTATTTTTTAATTATGATTTTAATTTATTTTTAATTCTATATGCTATTGCATTATAAAAATCTGCGTTAGCATCTACAACTTTGTTTTCAACAACTGCTGGTTCAGTATCTTTTTTTATCTCTGTACCAGTAGCTTCTGATTTATTTAACAAAGTGTTTAGTCTTTCTACCTCTTCAGTCAAAGTTGCTTTTTCACCATTTATAGATGCAGCTTCTTCTGTAAGATTAGAAATAGTTTCGTTAGCTTTAGATAATTTAGCTTCAAAGTCTGTAAGTTTATTCATAACTTCTTCTTTATCAGCAATAGTAATCTCAACGTCAGAAACAGCAGTTTCAGAGTTATTATCACCTTTTACCTTAGTAACGATTTCATCGATTTTACTGTTAAACCAGTTTTTTAAATCTTCTGTCATTTTACTACTTTTTAAATTACTATTTAGGATTTTATTTACTTTTTCGTTTGTCATGTTTTTATATTGAGAAACATCTGCTTTAGCTGCAACTTTAATTGCATCAGATATTGTATCTATAAAACCATACTCAAACGCTTCCTCAGCAGTCATCCATGTTTCGTTATCCATTAAATCCATGATTTCATCATAGTATCTACCAGTTTTCTTAACATAAATCTCTGCTATTTCGTTACTTATCTTTTCTAGCACTCGTGCTTGTTTCATCATGTCATTAGCATCACCCTGACTACTACCCCATGCATTATGAATCATAAACAAAGAGTTTTCACTCATAACTACTTCGTCAGCAGCTAGAGCTATAACAGTAGCAATACTCGCTGCAATACCTTCAATGTATGCAGTAGTCTTACCTTTTCTGTTTTTAATTATCGAGTGCATTGCCATGCCTTCAAAAACTTCACCACCAACACTATTGATATGTAAAGTGATGTCACGTCCATCCAAACCTTTAATGTCATCAACAAACTTTTGTGCTGTTATACCAAAAGTACCGATGTCATTAAAAATATAAACATCTGTTGATGCAGATGCTTCGTTTTTAATTTCGTACCATTTTCCGTTCATACTACAAAATTACTACTGAATTTATTTATTGATACCTAATTAAAGGAAAAAACTTTATGTTATAGATACGTTACTAGACATTTTACTTTTTCTTCTGTCTTTATACACAATATTTTGTACTTGACTTTCACATATTTCATACTTTATAGATAAGTCCATGAATGTAGCAGTTCTATTGCCTTCATTATGCACAAGCATTTTATCAAAGTCAGTTATTATCATATAGTTTCTTAACCTTCTTTTCTCTACCATACCTCTTTCTACAAGATGTCTTAATATGTCTTTAGTTGTGGGGTCATTACCAAACCTTTTAGTTAACTCTATACTTAAAGTTTCTATATACTCGTAAATTACTTTTGGTTTATTTTTTAGATTTTTTGGCACGAGTTTTCTTTTTTGGCGTTACTATTTCTGTATCCCACTCTATGTGCATAGTTCTAAAAAACTTTACTACTGCGTTTCTACAACTACTACAATTCATATCTTGTTTTTGTGCAGGAAATAATTTGTGCCATTCAGCAAATAAAATGTTCATGCAATTTTTTTTGTGTAAGCTGTAATTTCTATTATAGTCATCATTTTCTTTTAATGTATCTATAATTAATTTTTTTTGTGTTTCTGTGAAAGTTTGAGATATATTTTTTAAATCTGTCATATTACCATTTATCTATTGGACATTTACCAAAAAACTCTTTTGTTAATGCTGCTTTTGCATCAAGAAAGCAAGTGCATTTAGCACATCTTGCTCCTCTATCCCACTTTGGGTATTTTAACATTAAAAAGTTTCTGTAAAAGTTACAGCTTTTGCATATATCTAATCTTCTCTGTTTTTCTTTTTTATCAACGAACATATGTTAATTTTTTAAAATCCTGCCTGACTTTGTATCAGACTTACATTATTTTGCGTATTAGTAATATCACTTTCTAATACATATACTCTACCTCCTTGACTCATAGCTCCTGCGAGTCCATTCATTCCAACAGCATTAAATTGATTAGTAGCAAACGATGGCATATTCAATAAACCTCCATCTGCAAACTTAACACCACCTCCTGCTGCATTCATAGCAGATAACTGACTTCTAAACATAGACGTACTACGTTTATTTATGACAGCTTCTCCACCTTCTAATTCAACTACTCTACCACCAACTGCAAACTTCTCACCACCATTAGCGTGTGACTTGCCATGCACTAAACCACCTTTAGCGTATTGCTGACTTTCTATTACAGCTACTTGTGCTAAAGTCGCTGCAATAACAGGTGCAACAGCAGCAAATGCAAAAGCACCAGTTTGTGCATAAACTTGAGTTATAGCCAGAGCACCATTTACTAATGCCTGAGCTCTTGCTAATCTTTTATCTTGATTAAATCTTTTTACATCTAGTTTTTCTAACTCTCTTTCATATCTTTCTTGTGTTATTAAACCACCCTCTAATCTTGATTTAAGTAAATCTTGGTCTATTTTTAATCTCCTATCGGCAGCATTTTGTTCTATTTGTATTATTGCATTTGCAGTTGACTGTGCAGAGTCTATAAGAGCAGAAAAAGTTTTTTGTTCTAATTCTTGATTTTTTCTTAAAACCCTGCCTAATGTATCAAACACAGTCTCAAGAGCTTTTGCTAAAGCATCCTCTTCTTTGGTTGCTTTCTTAGTTTCAGTTGTTCTTTTCTTACGAGATTCTGCTACAAGGTTTTCTACGTCAGCCATTGTAAATCCTTGTTCAATTAATAGTTTTTCTAAATTAGCTTTGTCTTGTTCTAAAGTATTTATGACTGTTTGTATTGCTTCTTTGTCTTTTAGTGTTTCATTAATTTTATTTTGGATTTCAGCAGTTTTTTGATTTACTTTATTACCATCTCTTCTTATATGTGTAAGATTACCCTCTGCATCGGTCATCATTTGTAATCCATGACCATATGTTTGGTCATCTTTAGCTTTATCATTAGTGGTGCTTTGAGCATCTATTAAAGCTAACTTTTGCATCCTAAGTTTATCTTCATTGATTCCAAGAACCTCGTTCTCTACCTCTATTTCATCAGTAAGATTTCTTATTTGATGAGCTAATTTTAAGGCTTCTTTGTTTGCCAATAAAGCTGTTCTAGTAATTACCTTGTCTAATTCTTCTTTATTTAATTTTAAAGCATCGGTTTCTTTATCAATCTCTACAACAGTATTACCTAACTCGTCTTGTAAATCAATTAAAATATTTTCTAATTCTATATTTTCTCTATTAGTCCTATCTAATTTATTATTTAATTCTTCATACCTTCTTGCTGCTTCTGTTAACCTTATATTTTGCTCTCGTGTTTCACCAGCAGTTTCAGCCATTGCTTCATTCAAACTTACACTAGAGTCAAAAAAATTGTTTACCAAACTGACAACATTAGTTAAGCCTTCAACCATTGATGTGATAGCTCTACCAACAAAACTATCTAAAATTACTATAGCTAAACCTTGTAAGGCAGAAGTTAATCTTTTAAAAGCACCTTCTAAATTATCACCTACTATGTCTGCCATATCTTTTGCTGCACCATTAGAATCTAAAAGTGCATCTCTCAAAGCAACTGTTCTATCTCTACTTGTAATCATCTGCTCAAACGCTGCTGCTTGTCTTAAATCAACAACCTCCATAATCTCTGCAAGACTACCACCTTCTTGAGAAAATTTAGCTAATGCAGGTACAAGTTCATCTAAACTATGTATAGTCTTACCGAAAGACTGTACTAAATCAGAGTTAGGGTCTTGCATTTTTAAAAGTATATTTCTAAGAGATGTACCTGCAATAGACGCTTCTATACCTGCATCTGATAATTGTGCCATTATTGCAGTTGTATCTTCTATAGAAAAACCTGCTGCTTTTGCAATTGGAGCAACCTTTGTCATAGATGTTTGGAATTTTTCAATGTCTAAAGCTGACGATGTAAATGCAACTGCCATAACATCAACAACTCTTTGTGTTTCTTCTGCATCTAACCCAAAACCTCTAACTGCTGCTCCAGCTACAATAGCTGCTCTACCCAAGTCACTATCTGTTGCTGTTGCAAGTTGTAATGTTGCTTCTTGAGCATTTAGTATCTCTTGTGTTGAAAAACCTAACTTACCAAAGTTAGTTTGTAACTCTGCAACTTGTTGTGCTGTAAAGAAAGTGCTTCTACCTAAGTCTTGTGATGTTTGAGAAAGTAATTTAAAATCTTTTTCATTAGCTCCTGTTATAGCTTTAACTTTTGCCATCTGAAATTCATAATCTCTAAATGTTCTGACAGTTTTACCAATAATTTGGTTAATTTGTCTAAAAGCTGCAACTGCACCTAAAACACCAGCAGTCAACAATCCATATTGTTTTACTAATCCACCAACACCTTTTGTTGCTTTATTTGTTGTGCTATTGAGATTATTTAAATCTTTTTCACCTTTGACTACTACCTGTACTACTATCTTTTCTGTATTTGTTGCCATATCAACTTAATTTTGTATTGTTTCTAATATTACTACTAATCATATCAGCTACATCTCTGCCTATAGATTCAGCTAACTCTTTTGCTATTTTATTTTTATATTTTCTTGCTGTAAATCCTGCAAAATCTGTTCTTCTTAAATTATTACCTTCTGTCCAATAAACATAAGGTTTACCATAAAACTTATTTTTAAGTTTACTGTATATAAGTATTGCAGTTCTTAAGATACCTTCATTATCTGTCGGAAACCCTGATTTACCTCCCTTGCTCTGTATCCATTTTTGTATAGCTCTTATAGAGACTGTATATGCAGTTTTTGGATTTTGTAAAACATTCCAGTATAATTTATTTGTTTCTATATTTAAAATACCTGATTTACCTTTAACCTTAACTTTAAAGCTATTTAATAAACCTTTAGATGCTATATGTTTTTGAGCTTCTAGCTCTTCTTGTAAACCTTTTACGACAAGTTTACCAACCCTTAGCAACTCTTTACTTGTATGTTTAAATATTATCATTATATACCTAATATGTCTGACCTACCTACACCTCTTGGTGGTGTACTCGTAGTTATTTCTGTAAAATCTTTTGTTGTTGATAACAAAACTGGTTGTAAATTACCATCTTCATCAGTCATCACTATTTGCTGATAATCTGAACTAGAGTTTTCATAATACACATAACCTGCTTTGACTGTCAATATACCATTACTTTTAACATTAAAGTGTTTTGTAATGTTTGCTTTACTCGCTAAAATATTTTGTCTTGTTCCTGCCATAATTAAACTTCAAACCATTGTATAAATTCAACTTTAGTAGGAATGTTTTTTGCTGGTGAAAAATCCACTATTTTATTTATCCTCCACATACTACCATCAAAAAACACCAATCTTCTTAAATCTATATTTAAAACATCTTTTATTTTTAAATTTACATATACACTTCTTATTCTAGGTGATTTTGTCATCTGTGTTACCATTTTTTTATAGT
>CEQC01003648.1_pt1 | contig 10374 bp, 7 predicted proteins | sample 531021 | NCBI WGS metagenome assembly CEQC01 (sample SAMEA2621213, study PRJEB7988) | marine metagenome | biome: marine biome (ENVO:00000447); feature: surface water layer (ENVO:00002042); material: "saline water (ENVO:00002010), including plankton (ENVO:xxxxxxxx)" | depth 5 m
GAGAAGCCGAGGGTATCTCTAAGCGTGAGGTAGATCGACACGAGTTGTTTCGGAGCATGAAGTCACATGAGGTCAAAGAGATTATCGAAAGATTAAAAAATGCAGGAGAAATACAAGAATTATCTGTCAGGGTAGGGGGCAAAGGTAGACCCACAAAAAGGTTTGTTGCAGTAGACCCTGAATTTTTTGGAGAATGATTATGAAAACACCTAGTTTTGAAACCCAACATGACCAAAAGCGCGAAGAAAGAGTGGCTGGTTTTTTAGAAAGCACTTGGGATGTGTGCTGTCACAAACTACCTGTATCTTATGGTATAGATTATTGGATTGAATCGAAAGACTTAGAGTTTTGGTGCGAAGTAAAATGTCGTAGTTTTGCTAGTGATAAGTATGACACTTTTATAGTATCGGCAAACAAACTTAACAAAGGTGCAGCTTTTGCTAATGCTACCAGCATACCCTTTGTGTTGGTATATGCTATGACCGATGGTATTTGGATGCATCAGTGGATGCCAGGGTACACCTATGATATACGCATGAATTTATCACCTAATCCTGAATATGCAGAGGATAACGAACCATATGTGCATATACCTATAAAACATCTAACATGCTTACGAAATACTCCACTAGGTATGGATAGAGATGAAATAGGACTTATATAACAGGTCTGCCCGCTAACCTTTCTGCAAACTCTAATCTATCACTATCTAAAACCACAGGGGTACTTGGTGCAGATATTTCAGGAAGTTCGATAGCACTTGCTTGTGGTGGCCTTGGATCTATTTCTTGTATGCTAGTAGCAAAATCTTCTGCAAGAGGTGCTAAAATGTTTTGGGCATCTTCACTTTCTATTGCTTCTCGTACTCTTTCATCTATAAAACCTATCTCATCATTTACATATCTAACACCTTGTTGTCTTAAAGCTACAGAAAATGCTTCAAGAACTCTAGCAATACTACCTTTGTCTCTTTTTATTAGTAAGCCGACAATATTTGGGTTACTAAAAACTTCTCGCAATATACCTAATCCAATAACTGTAGGTAACATGTTGATGTTAAACGCATTAACAGCTATTGTGGCAGCAACCAAAGTACCAGCTCCACCACCTCTTCCTACCTCTCCCCTAGTAGCAATATCCATAACATCAGCAATATTTCTTAGTTCTTGGCGCATTTTAGTGCCAAACATGGCATCTAATGTTTCATCACCATAACTATCTAATGATTTTTTTAACCTGCCAGGTTTTAAAATATCATTTATGCTACCTCGGCCTTGCACATCTATAGAATTTTCTAAGATTCTTTGCATACTTGTTCTTTGCACGCTTTGAAAGACCTCAGGACTTAGTAAACCCCTCAGTTGATCTATATTACTAGCTGCATTCGGTCTGAATATAGATTCAGTTATTTCTTCAACTGTTTTGTTAGGCAAATCATTTATACCTCGGTTTGCAGTAAATGCTAACCTCTTGGCACTTGCATCAGCTAAGTCTAAAAACCTATTAAGGAAAGTTGTGCCAGTATCCAACTCAGATAAACCTTTGCTGTTACTAGCAAAATCATTTATAACGTCTTTCAAAGCACTAGGTTTTATTTTTGGATTTAACTGCACTAATTGTCCTGCCATAGCTCTAATTCTATCTGCTGTATTAACTCCATTTTTATCTGTAAACAATATATCGAGTTTACCCCTATTATTTTTATCGAACCTTTCTAATCTTCTACCAAATTCTTGTATGTTAATCGTGTCTGTAGAAAAATCTGTGCTCTCATCTATCAAATCAGCAAATAATCTTTGTTTTATTTTGCCCTTAAGTTCTGCCTCTGCAGATTTATATGGCAAGTCATCAAGATATTTTTGTCCACCTGGTATATTTTTTTTATATTCATCAAACTCTTTCAAAGCTTTCATCACACCTTGTAATCTTGTAGTTGTGCCTTTGACTACTAACTTTTCAAATATCTCATCTCCATCAAAAGCACCTAATGTTGCATCTTTAACTATCATAGCTTCAGGTATTTGGTCGAATGCTTGCTCTAACCGATAAGTGTTCCTGTTTGCATCTCGCAAAGCCTCTATAGCATTTTCTAATGCAGCAGCTTCTTTTTGGGTAAATTTAGCACCTGCTCTTAGAGTAATGTCATTGGCAGCATTTAGATGTAAATTTTTTAAAATACTATCACCCTCTAAATAATTTCCTGTTTGCGAATCAAAATTATCTAACAACCTAACCATACTAGTATATGCCTTACGGGCAGGTGTCTTTTGTTTCATTAAAACTCTCATCTCTCTTGCAAGTGAATGTAAATCTCTAACAAATTCTAAATTTGGTTTATTAAGATTTAGACCATCAAAGCTTTTATATAATAATTTTAAATTTTGAAAGTTTGGGTCTAAATTTGCAGCATCTTCAAATTTTCCAAGATATGTTTTATAGATGTCTTCAGCCTTCTGTTTTGCATTTTTAAACTCTCTAACAATAACACCTTTTATTGCATCTGCTTTTTTTATCTCTAAGGAAGTAGCATTTGTTGGTACCTCAATCAAATCATCAAATACTTTACCCACAGCATCATATTTACTCTTAATAAAGGCTTGGCTTGCTGATCGAGCAGTGCCTAAAGCCTGTGCTAATTGCACCCCAAACTCTCTTTTGCCTGGTAGATCTGCTCTATTACCAACTTCTAGGGCATCATCTAATGTTGTTTTCAGAAGATCATCAATAGAACCCATAATGTCTTTTTCTTTGTTTAATAAGTTATTTCTTGCAACATCTATAGACTCATCAATAGTTTGTTTAGTGCTTTGTGATACAAATTTTTCTAGATCATCTCCATAGGAACCTAATTCCCTACCTAGATTATTGAAAAGGTTTAAAAAATAATCTTTTTGATCGTTTAATCTTTTGTTGCCAAAAACTGTTTCTGTTACTGCTTGGATTCTACCTGGGATTTCTGCACCAGCAGTTTTTTGTCCTGGCACAAAGCGTACCCCAGTAAGTCTTATAGAGCCGTCCGCAATACCTTGTTGTATTTCTTTATTTGTAGGAAATCTACCTAAATCTTTTTCTAATGCTCTAATATCAGCACCATTTATGCCTTTGTTAATTTGAGAAAGCATTTTACCTTCATCTATAGGTATTCTTTTGCCTAAGTACATAGTATAGATACTGCCCAAACCTTCACCTATCCCTTGTCCCAATAAACCAAGCAGAGACTCTTTCACACCCTCTCTTGCTATTTCTGCTGTGCTTTGATCTTGCACACCTCGGAGACTCTCTCCAACCTCCTCAGCAATTTTTCCCGAACCTGACCCAAAAGCAACTGCTGTTGTTCTGCCAAATCTTGGAGCTTGTGAAAAATACCGCAAAATACTACTACGATCTCGCAAAAAGTAGAGTGCACCAGCAAGGGGCCCAGCAATACCTGCAAAGTCTGCTAAATCATTTCGTAAGTTAAACCCTTTTTCATCAACAACTGTATTTTGTTCTATTACTGTACCATCTGCTAGTCTTATTTTTTTCGGTTCTAAACCTAATTGGCGCATGCCTTGTGGGGTTATTGCTATAGCATTTCTAGAGTTTTTTAAATGATTGCCACTACCAACTATCCTATCTAATACCAATTCTCTATCATCAAAATTTTGACCAACCTCAGCTTGCGCTAACTTTCTTCTGATACCTCTTACATTAACACCTGTATCATAATCAAAATACAATTTATCAAAAATTTTTCTTGTGCCTTTATCTTGTATTAGTTGATCAACAATTCTTCTTGCTTGTTCTGGACTTTCTGCTTCAACAGTTTCTGCCAACTCAGGTGTGATTTGTACTGTATATTTAGGCATTATCTAGGCCCAGCAAAGGGTATAGTTTGAGCAGAGGGAGCCAATGCAGGTAGAGGTGTGGTTTTTGGTGAATACTTCACCACATCCTCATATGGAAGTCCTAAAGCTAAAATATTAAAATCATCAACAGCTGCAGATCTTCTAGTTGCTATATCATTTAATTGAATATCAATTTTTTCAAGAGCAGTTTTAAAATCTACTAGCGGATCATTTAAGTTACCAACAAGAGTTCTAGCTACTTGTCTGTCTGCATCTGAAATTCTTGCACCTTCAGGCTCACCAGTTATTTCTTGAACATTTCCATTTGCAATCGCCTCTAAAATAATAACAGCTTGCTCTCTTGTGGTAAGCTCTGGATCCTTGCCAAAGAACCTTTGAACTTTAGCACCAAAAGAAGAAACTAAAGGAGTAAATCCTGTTGCATCACCAGTTCTTAGTAAATTTTGAGCTTCTACAAAAAGACCAGCAGTTGTATCTAAGCCCTCAATTTCTGAACTTTGTTCATTAAGTTTTATGAGTGAGTCTTGGTATCCTTTTAAATCTTGAGATCCTTTAAGTTTTTCTATTTCTATTTTTGCATCAAGTTCTTTTTGTAATAATTCTTCTTCTCTTTGTTGTTCAGCAGCTAAAAGGTCTCTTTTTTGTTTTATGGTAGCAGCTTCAACAGCACCAGCTGCTAAACCTGCTCCAAGTTGTCCAGTTGTGACAAGGTTTCTACCAACAGCACCAATAAAATCATTAAACCTTTGAGTGTCAACAAAAGGGGTGATGCCAGTTTGTTGAATATCAGAAATTGCTCCACCATCTTGGTCTGAATCATCACCTAGGTCAGTTTCTTTAATATCTTCTTCCGCAACATCTCCTAAAACTGCACTTGATACATCAGTATCAGCAACCTCTTGTCTTATTTTTTCTCTATCTTCTACGGTTGTTGTTAAGTCAGCACTCTTCAAATCTTGATTACTTTGCACCTGTTCTTCTAATTGTTGGTTTTTTGACTCAACAGTAAGCGCATCTACTTGCTCTTGCATCTCAGTTGGATCGGCTTTGAGAATGCCCAAAGCACCCACACCAGCACCCAAAGTTAAACCTTTGGTTAATCGGGTTGGTTCTAAACCTTTAAACACAACTCGTTTTGGTAAAACTCCCATGGCAGGCAAAAAATCCACACCTGGTATATTTAATATGGGATATACCATTTCTTCAGGTAAATTTACAGGCCTTGGCTTTACAAATAAACCTTTGATTTGTTGTCCTAATCTTGGGGCTCGTGCACCAACAAAATCTAATAATCCTCTACCAAGTCCCCCCGCAACTTTTAAACCTGGCCCTGCCAATGCAGTTTGCTGTGCAAAAGTTATACCTTCATTTATTTTTTGTCTTTGCAAGGCTTCTACTGGGTTACGAGTCGGAGATAAACTTAAGTCTATAGGAAATAAATTTGATACACCATTAACAGTTCTTTTTTCAAAAAACTGTCCACCCTGTTGTACTATTTCAGAACTTCTTTGTTCAAATTTACTTTCTAACATTATGTCGTTGTAGTTGCTTTAGTAGCACCAGGTTGTAAGGCAGAATAAGCACTGAATGCAGCTCCTAAACCTGCTGCTGTAGGATCAGTCGGTAAACCATATGTGGTGCCGATTCTACTTGTTGCTTGGGTATAACTAGGCAGTTGTTGGCCTATTGTGCTTAAGACCGATAAAGGTCTAAATTGTTCTTCTAATTGTCTTTGGCGCTGTCTTTCAAACTCACTTAAACCAGTTCTTTGTGCCTCACTAAAACCACCACTGCGGATAGCAGCTAAACTCTCTGCTAATCCTCTGCCTAGAGCTCTTTGTCTTTCAGCAGCACTTAATCTTGCTCTTGAACCAAAAGCAGATAAGCCGCCTCTACCGATTTCTTGTGCTCTTTGGGCAATATCCCTTTGTTCACCTTCTCTGAGCACATCTGCAATCGTTTGTTGGACAACTGCTTGTTCAAAAGGATTCATAAACTGTTGTGTCATACTTTGATCATATTGTGTAGGCAGAGCTTCAGCCCCAATAATATTTGCCCCAGCTTGTTGTAATTGATTGAAAAAGCCTGGTTGCTCAGCAGTACCAAAATATAGTGCTCTAATCAAAGGGTCAGTAACAACCTCATCAGCAGTTTGACCTGTTATTACAGGATCGACAGTGTTGGGTGCTGTAGGAAAACTTGCAGCTTCTGTAGCAGTTAAAACAGGCCCTTGGTCTAATAAAGCAGCATCTTGCATACCAGTATCAACCGGTAAGTCACCTATTGCAGAACCGATAGGGGTAGGGACACCTCTATCAACCATAGACACAGGAGGGGCAATAACCCCAGCACTTACTGCTGGATCAGGTTCCATACCTATAGGGGGTAAACTAGTAACAAAGGGACTATCCTCTCCTCTGACATCAAATGTTGGATCACCACCAACTACGACTCTACGATCATCAGTTAGAACTGGAAAATCTAAATCACCAGGAACTGGGCCACCCATTATTGGAGGCACAGGAAAACCACCAGGTGCTTTTGTAGGTATATCATCTGCAACAGGTATATTGACACTTGGCAACCCTCTTACACTAGGCGCGGGTATGCCTGTTATTGATCTTATAGGTGCACCAGCAACTGGCCCACTATCTATCCCAGGTCTAATAAAACCTGCTCCTATAGGTTCAGGAGTGACAATAGGGGGTAGGGCTTCACTTATAGGTAAGGGCACTCTAGGCATGCCTGTAGGGACTTGTGGCTCACCTCTGATTTCACTAATTAAGTTTCTTACTATACCCATTACGTCATCCTTTTGTTTGCATCTTCAAACATATCCATCAACATACCCAAATTTTTTGCACCTTTTTCTCTATCAGGCTTGCCATCAGGTATCAGAGTTATGGAATCTGTAGTTTTTGATATTTTAAAACCACCAGCACCATTATTAGCGTCTGCAGTCATTACATATTCACCGTCACTTAACATAGCCGGTATGTCATCTGAAGTGCCTGTACCAATACCTATTGTCGGCCCACCTACTTTTCTAAAATCTAATTCAAACAATTCAGGACTTAAACCACCTTTTGCCATACCTGGTCGAATACCAACATCAAAACCTTGAAATACTGGTTGTGCTACTAAATCAGGGCGCCTAGATGCTCTTATATCAGTTAAACCACCTTCAGTCTTTTCTGCTGCTTTTTTTGTTGCCAAACCATATAAAGCCGCAAGTGAAGCTAAGCCACCAAAAGAATCACTTGTTTGTTGGCCTTTAATTACATCCTCAATCCCTTTTATTGCTTTAGGAGTGGGCACATCTAAAAAACCACCTTCACGCACTGGATCAGATTCTTTTCCTTTTAAAAAATCTTCAACTAATCCAATACTACTTTGACCAGGTTTTTTTGATAATAAACCACCAATTCCTGTTCTGATACCTTGTGCTGTATCTAAAATGCCTTTACCCCCTAAAATACTTGATCCGATACCACTAGGTATACCTAAAGCACTGCCAACACTACTTAGCCCAGCACTTACAGCTGTGCCCACACCAGGTATTAACAAAGGTAATGCCACTGGCGCTACTTTTTTTACAACCTTTTTTACTTTTTTGAATATATCACTTAGAAAACCAAATTGTTGTAGTCCTGTAATTTGGTTGATTCTGCCATTACCGACTACAAAATCATTTGGGTTCAACCCTACAGACTGCAAATCTGCATTTATGGCAGCTTGTGTACTCTCAGAAACTACAGGGGGCACCACCATTTCACCTGGTGCTGCTAAGATAACTTCAGTATCCTCTAATTGTGTTGGTGCTAATTTCTCTTGCATATGTTCTTCCTAGTATTGCTATCAGCAAAAATACTTGTCAAGTATGTTATTTTCCAAAATTAGCAAGTTTGATAGATGTGGCACCATTATTTTTAACAGTAACCTTACCTAATGCACTTGTGGCCTCAAACCCATCATCTACAAGACGGGTGCCTATATCAACCCAGTTATTACCGGTATAGACTTGCAACACCTCTAGTGTTGTGTTCCAGATGATACTACCTGGATTAAAATTTAAAGTACCAAGCTCATTTTGACTCACTTGCCGAGTATTATCAAGGTTTACCGAACCTAAATTTATTTCTAAAGTTCTAATCAATCGATTAAAAACTTCAGGTTTTACCTCATTTTGTGCTAAGGGTAGTTGGGTAGGCAGTAGTTTACTCATCTTTTGCCATCAGGCTGCACCTCAATACGAGTAGCTCCCAAGCGCCAGCCAATACCTAAATTACCATCATTAGTAGCATCATCATTAGATTCTACCCGTATTGCCATTTGTCTTGCTCTAGCTCTAATGAAAGATTGTTGCGTTGTGCTTTGGATTTCATTAGTAGAGTTAGTGCTTAGAGAGTCACCAGGAAAGTTTCTTGTTTTCACAACAATATTAACTGAACAGTCATTTTGATTCTCAATAAAATTAAAATCAGGAATAATTCTACGAGCAAAAGCAAACTCATCTCCATCTCCTAAGTCAAAGTCAGAACTCTCAATAAAGACACCAGTCATAGGTGAACCATCATCATCAAACCCCTTTTCTTGTTCAAACAAGTAACTACTACCGGCTGCTCGAGGATATTTTTCGATACCTGCATCTAACCAAGCTGTACGAACTAACTGACCATAAAACCATATGTCCTCGACATAATTGTAAATAACATACCTATCAATAGTAGTGCTACTACTAGAGCAATAAAACCAACCGACTTCATTTTTATCAGCAATAGTAAAGGCATGTATTTTAAAAGATTGGGTAAGATTAATGTCATTAAAAACATAATTATGTACTGAGCAAGGTATGGTTGCTACTGCACCGTTATAGTAATAAAAGTTGTTATAACTCATAAAATACACACCTGTGGGTGCAGTTATTGCAGCTTTAGGTGCAACTAATCCAGTCCCTTCATTAATTAAATTAACAGCAAACGTAAAAGGTGGCCCAACAAACTGCATACTGTACATAGCAGTATCAGTCCAAATTAGTATTTCTTGCCTAGATTTTACGGCACCAATTATGGATGATCCTGAAGATAACCGCAAAGATCCAGCAGTGTTAGTTGTTAAGGGTTCAAACTCTAATTCGTTTTCTTGGTCACTAAAAGCAATAAGCATAGGATCGATAGTTCCAGTACGACTGCTACCTGATATAGGGTCAGCACCTAAGACCACTAAGTGTCTATCCACTTCTGAAGTAATGACTTGCAAAGCCTTTGTAGGCACTAAATTTGCTCCTGTCAAACCTTGTAATTCTACGGCTCTAGTCCCCACACCCCCTGACTCTAACCACCTATAAATACCCCCATTTCGAGGATTGATTATTAGGTTTTCTCCAAAGTTGTCATGTGTCCATATTCTAAGTTGATTAGTTAGTGATAGTGCAGATACAGAACCAAAAGCACCTGCTCCCCAACCATCTATACCCCAACCTGTACCTGGTACATAAACATCTAAACCAACATTTATTTGGTAAGTGCCAACTACTGAAGAGCCACCATTACCACTGTCAGATGAATTAGCAGTAACTGTACTACCTGAGGTATCCTTAGCTTCTATAGTGTAACTATTCGCATTTACTATAGTTGCTACTTGATATTCTTGATTAAGGACAGCAGCAGTAATATTACCACCTAAAGAAGAGGCACCACTGAAAGTAACAAAGTCATTCTGCACTGCACCATGTGATGTATCACTTACTGTAATCGTAGCATCACCATTAGTAGCAGAAAAAGTTACATCTCCTGCAGAGGTTGTTAATCTTATTGGTGTGATGTCATTAAATACAGTACCACTCTCAATATAATATTTTAAATGTGTGCCGATACCTAGATACTTTGTGCCCTCTAATGCAATCCAAGCATGTAGTGCTCGAGCTGTACCTAGATAGGTTGCAGCAGATAGTTTTGCCCAACCCCCAAACTTTTCAGGTCTACCTTTGCGAAACCTAACAAGATTACAGTCAAACCAACCCCCTTCATTATCGTAGGCAGTCCCTTCTCTATTAATACCTGGTCTAAATACTGCTTTTTGTAATGGCATGACTTATATCTCGTGCCACTCTTTGCCTGCAAAAAGTGCAGCTTCGGCTTCTCGGCGCCTAACTAAACCCTCTAAGACTTTTCCCCCTGCTTTATTCCACCGTTTCATTTGGGCGGGCACATCTTCTTTATCACCAGCATTTAAAACCTTAAGCATCGTTGAATTATTAAGGTTTGTAGAGCCTAAATTGTATGTCCAGGCTACGAGTGCATCAAACTCATTTTGTTCTAGAGGCACATGTACAGCATCACTAACATAAGCAGCGTATACTGGCAGTTCTTCTTCTAACCAAATTTCTGCTTGTTCTTGGGTACAAGTGTCAAACTCTTTAACATCTTTAGTTCTGCCGAAAGCTATTGTCCACACTCCTGCACTGCATTTGTATGCGGTCAATTTACAACCCTCAAACTTTTTTATTAACTCTTTACCTTCCTCT
>CEQC01014306.1_pt1 | contig 10372 bp, 9 predicted proteins | sample 531021 | NCBI WGS metagenome assembly CEQC01 (sample SAMEA2621213, study PRJEB7988) | marine metagenome | biome: marine biome (ENVO:00000447); feature: surface water layer (ENVO:00002042); material: "saline water (ENVO:00002010), including plankton (ENVO:xxxxxxxx)" | depth 5 m
AGATAGGCAAGATCGAGATCCTTGACCCGCCAGCCGAGCATCTTGGTGTCGAGCGTGACGACGATCGCGCCGCAGCCGCAATTCTCGGCGCGGGTGACGAAGCTTTTGACCAGATCCTCGTTCTTGGACCAGTAGAGCTGGAACCACCGCGGTGCGTCGCCCATGACTTTCGCCACCTCCTCCATCGGGCGGCTCGCCTGGTTGGAAAAGATCAGCGGTACACCGTGTTTTGCCGCCGCGCGGCCGATGGCGATATCGCTGTCGGGATGGGCGAGTTCCATCACGCCGAGCGGCGCGAGGAGCAGCGGGGCGGGCATGTCGAGCCCGAAGAGCCTGGTCGAAAGGTTCACCTCGCTCACATCGTTGAGCATGCGGGGCACGATCCGCCATCGGTCGAAATCGGTGCGGTTGGCGGCGATCGTGCGGCCTGCACCGGCCCCGCCCGCGATATAGGCGAAAGCTTCCGCCGAAAGGCGCTTCTCGGCCTGGCGCTCGAGAGCGGCAGGATCGAGATTAACGGGCGGCTGGTCTCCCGCGACACCCGCAAGATAGATGGATCGCTGATGCGCCAGCGCCGATGGCAGTGTGCTCATGACAAAGGACCTCCCGTTCCCTTGAAGATATTTCCTCAAGGAAAGCCTAATCCACTCCGGGGCCGCATCCAACAGCGGCGATAGGTCAGTTTTGGGGGAGTGTCGCGGCCAGTCGCTGCACCGTCTCAGCCAGCAAGGGCTCGCCACCCGGCTCCCAGCCGAGCGCGCGGATCTTGTCGGTTGGCATCGTGGCCACGCTTGCCCGGTCGCCGGGGGCGGGGAGGGCATTCTCGCTGCCGGTCGCCGCCTTGAGGGGAGCCAGAATGTCGTGCGTATCGGTGACGATGTCGGAGACGTTGAAGCTCTCGCCCGCCACCTTGGATGTTTCGGCCTCGAGCATCATCCGACACGCGGCGGCGACATCGCGGCCGTGTACCTCGCTCGCGGCGCGCACCGGGACGTCGCGACCTGCCAGATAATCGGAAAACAATCCGTCCCACTTGTTTGGGCGGAGGTCGCCATAGACGCCGGTGACGCGCAGGCTGATCCCGGAAAAACCCTGTTCGTCGGCACTCATGAAGGCGAGCGCCTGTTCGGCCTTCAGCTTGATTTCGCCATAGAGCGTGGTCGGCGTCAGATGCAGGTCTTCGGAGAGGGGCGTTCGCGGCTCGACACCGTCATAGACCGCCCGGCTCGAGAGGAAGACCACACGGCGGACACCTGCACGGCGGGCGGTATCGAACAGATTGAGCGTGCCTTCGAGGTTGTTGCGGCGGAAGCCTTCCGGATCATCACCCTCGCCGCCGCGATAGCGGCCTGCAACGTGCTCGAAGGCGGCATGGACGAAGTGATAGACGTCGTCGAACGCACAGGAATTGTCGGCATCCGGATCGAGCGTGAGCGGCACATGGTCGACCTCGGCCGAGAAGAGACCCGGCGCGGGTGCCTGCCGCGATGCGACCTTCACCCGATAGCCGTGAGCAATGAGATGCTCGACGATGTAGCGGCCGACAAGGCCGGTGCCGCCGGAGACGAGCACAGCGGTCATGCACCTGCGCCTTTTGCCTCAGGCGCGGGGAGGGAGTTGATGTCGGGTATATCGTTGCCGGTGAGGTATGCCTGCCAGAGATCGATCAGCACCTGCAGCTTGTGCGCCTTGGGGTGGTCGGTCTCCCACGGTTTTTCATACTGGTAGTGGATTACCGAGACCGAGTTCCAGTCCCACAGCTCGGGCATGTTGAACCAGACATATTGCAGCATGTTGTAGAACACCGGCAGGCCATGCCAGTCCGGAAAGTATGTCTGCAGGAAGGTCTGGTCGGTGCGTGGCCAGAAGGCCTCCGGCGCATCGAGTTTTTCCATCATCGCGGCGAAGGTGTCGTGCGACGGCTTGGCCACGAAGACGCCGGAATTGAGCCGGTGGAAGTCTGCCAGACTTTCATAGACGTTGGGTGCCGCGGAGAACTCCGGATAGCCGAACAGCTTGTCGATGTTGCGGATGACGATGGCGTCGGCGTCGATGAAGACGCAGGCCTCGTAGTCCGTCATCTGCCACAAACGCAGCTTGCAGAAATTATCGAGCGGCGAATGGAAATCCGGTTTGCGCCCCTTGGTGAAAGGGTTCTTGCCGTGGATTTCCTTCTTCGCATGACGGGCGTTGAACCCATCCGACGTGTCGAGCAGATCGGTTGCAACCAGTCGGCAGCCAAACTCGGCGAGAGGGGCGAGCTTGTCCGCCTCCACCCCGCCGGTGCGCAGCACTACGATATCGGCTTTCGTCCCCGTCAGCTTAAGCGAGCGGGCGAGCGCTGTGGCGCCCATTGCGTAATCGGCATTTGTGACGAGGGTCACATAGGCGTGGCGAGAGGCCGGCGGCCGGTTTGCCGTCAGCCCCGCGCTCATTTCGAACGTTCCGCTCACGATACGGACTTGAGCGACTTGCCTTCCGGGTCCTTGTTGATCCTGGGCGCGATTTCCTTGGTCCAGGCGGAGGTGGCCGGCACGCGGGTGCGATCGACGCGGTAGGAGAACTTCTTCGCCACGTCGACGACTTCGGCAAGCAGGCCGTCCTCAAGCTTGGTCGGATCGAGGCCGAGGCCGAGGAATTTCTCGTTGTTGACAACGAGATCGTTCTCGGGCGCTTCCTTGCGCGGGTTGGGCAGGTAGGCCACCTGAGCGCCGGTGAGTTTTGCTACCAGTTCCGCCAGATCCTTGACCCGGTGGGTTTCGGTCATCTGGTTGAATATCTCCACCTTGTCACCCTTCGCCGGCGGGTTCTTCAGCGCCAGTTCGATGCAGCGGACGGAATCGCGGATGTGGATGAAGGCGCGGGTCTGGCCGCCTGTGCCGTGGACGGTCAGCGGATAGCCGATCGCCGCCTGGATGAGGAAGCGGTTCAAAACGGTGCCATAGTCGCCGTCATAGTCGAACCGGTTGATGAGCTGCGGATGACGCTCGGTCTGCGGCGTGTGGGTGCCCCAAACGATGCCCTGGTGGAGATCCGTGATCCGCAGGCCGTCGTTCTTTGCGTAGAACTGGAAGAGCAGCTGATCCAGGCACTTGGTCATGTGATAGATCGAGCCCGGATTGGCCGGATAGAGGATATCCTGCTTCACCGTCTCGCCTGACATGGTATCGATGCCGACCGGCAGATAGCCCTCGGGGATCGCGGCCCCCACGGTCGAATAGCCGTAGACGCCCATCGTGCCCAGATGAACCAGATGCGCATCAATGCCGGTCTCGACGATAGCGTTGAGCACATTGTGGGTGGCGTTGACGTTGTTGTTGACCGTGTAGTTCTTGTGGCGGTCCGACTTCATTGAATAGGGAGCGGCGCGCTGCTCTGCGAAATGGACGATGGCGTCCGGCTTGTTCTCGATGAGCCACGACTTGAAAATCTCGTAGTCACGGGCGAGATCGATCAGATGGAAATGGATCCGCCGGCCCGTCTCTGCATGCCAGATGCGGGTGCGCTCCTGGATCGAATCCATCGGGGTGAGCGACTGGACGCCGAGCTCGGTGTCGATCCAGCGGCGCGAAAGGTTGTCGATGATGTGGATTTCATGCCCGGCATCAGAAAGATGAAGAGCCGTGGGCCATCCGACAAAGCCGTCGCCACCGAGAATCGCAATTTTCATATCGTAACTCCTGTTTCCGCCTGACTTATGTAGGGCGGATGAGAAAGAATTGTGACAGGGGTATAAAGCTGACAAAAGCTCGCGTAATCAAGCGCACGCCACGATGTTGGGGATAAGAAGCTAATGAAGCAGGATATTGAACTCGCCGGCACCCTGACCGACGCCGGTCATGAACTGCGCCAGCGGGTTTATTACGAAGACACCGATTTCTCCGGTGTGGTCTACCACGCGCGGTATCTGCATTTTCTGGAACGCGGCCGCACCGACCTGATCCGTCATCTGGGCGTCAGCCAGTCAGAAATCCACGGCTCGGGCGATCCGGCTGATGCGGTGGCCTTCGTGGTGCGCCGCATGGAGATCGACTTCCGCTCGCCGGCTCGGATGGACGATATTCTCACCATTCGTACACGTTCGGACGAGGTGAAGGGCGCACGCATGACGCTTGTCCAGTCGATCGAATGCGAGGGCCGGACGCTGATCGAAGCCAAGGTTCTCGTCGCCGTCATCAACGGCCATGGCCGTGCGCGACGTCTGCCGGATGCGCTTCTGGACAAGTTCCTGCGCGCCGCAGGCCAGGACAAAGACTGATACGAAGGATCGGACATGATCGTTGAAAGCGATGAGGAACTGGAAGGCCTCAAGGAGATCGGCCGCATTTGTGCCCGCACAATCCAGGTGATGGCCGAGGCGATGACGCCCGGCATGACGACTGGTGAACTCGATGCCATCGGCCGTAAATGCCTGACCGAGAACGGTGCGGAGTCCGCGCCCGAGGTCTGCTACGAGTTTCCGGGCGCCACCTGTATTTCGGTCAACGAGGAAGTGGCCCACGGCATTCCCGGCGACCGGGTGATAGCCGAGGGCGATCTCGTCAATATCGATGTGTCCGCGATCAAGAACGGCTATTTCGGCGATACCGGCTCGTCCTTTGCGATCGGGGCGGTGAGCCCGAAGACCGAGCGTCTCCTGCGCGACGGCAAGCGGGCGATGTGGCTCGGGATCAAGCAGGTGAAGACCGGCGCACGGTTGGCATCGATCGGCGAGGCCATCGGCAAGTTCGCCGACAAGAACCGCTACACGCTGATCCAGAATCTGGCGAGCCACGGCGTCGGCCGGTCGCTCCACGAGGAGCCGCGCGAGATCGCCACCTGGCCGGACAAGCACGAGAAGCGGCTGATGCAGGAAGGCCAGGTCTTCACCATCGAGCCCTTCCTGTCGTTGGGGGCCCTTTTTGCCGACGACGGCGAGAACGATAACTGGACGCTTTTCTCCGAGCCGAGGGCGCTGACGGTGCAGTTCGAGCATACGCTCGTCGTCACCCGAAACGGCCCGGTGGTGCTGACGCTGCCGAACTGAGCTTGCGCAGCGCGGTCCGGTTCTATTCCATCACCGCCTCGATCATCTTCTTGGTGACCGACTGGCTCCAGTTGTCTGCCTCTGCCCAAGGATCGGTTCCGTTATCGAGCCGTTCGAGAACATCGTTGATGTGGAAGCCGTTGGCTGATTTCAGCATCTTGAGCTCGTCCCAACTAACGGGAACCGCAACCGGTCCGCCCTCGCGGGCGCGTATGGAGTAGGGGGCGATTGCGGTGGAACCGCGCTCGTTTCTCAGCCAGTCGATGAAGATGCGGCCTTTGCGCTTGGCCTTCGACATCGTGGCCGTATACCGCTTCGGCGCGGCGTCAGCGAGTTTGCCGGCAAGCGCTCTGGCAAAGGTCTTTACGTGATCGAAATCGGCGCGGCGTTCGAGTGGGACAACCACGTGGACGCCCTTGCCGCCAGTCACCATCGGCAGCGACTTGAGCCCGGTTGCCTCCAGAACGTCGCGGACCTCGATGGCGGCTTTGACGACGGTTTTGAAATCGAGTCCCTCGTCGGGATCGAGGTCGAAGACCATGCGGTCGGGCTTGTCGAGATTGTCTTCCGCAGAACCCCAGATGTGGAACTCCATCGTGCCCATCTGCGCCGCACCGGCGAGATCATTCGCTTCATCGAGCACCATATAGTCCGCGGTCTTGCCGGAACTTTCCTCGATCGGAATGCGACGGATCTGGTCGGGAAATCCTTCGCCCGCGTGTTTCTGGAAGAAGGTTTTCTTGATGTCTCCGTCGGGCGCGCGCAGGAACGAGACCGGGTGCCCGGCGGCGTATTTCAGTAGGTGCTCCGCCACGTCGCCGTAATAGCGGGCGATGTCGAGCTTGGTGATCTTGCCGTCGTCGAAGACCACGCGATCACCGCTTGAGATCTTCACGCCAGCAACGGTATTGTCGGAGGCGCCGGTCTTCTTGCCACCGCGCTTGCCGGAAGATGATGGCGCCTTGGCTTTCGATTCCAGAACCACGTCACGAGCCTCCTTGTCTTCGCGCAGGCCTTTGTACACGCCATGGCGCACGTGACCGTCCGCTGTGAATTCGGCGAAATCGACTTCCGCCACGAGGTTAGGGGTCAACCATACCGCATCGCGGGCGATGTCATCGGGCACGGCGTCGAAGGGCGATGTCTTGCGGCCGCGCGTGTCGAAAAGGGCTGACAACTCGTCCATGCGCGCTTCGTTGAAGCCGGTGCCGACACGACCGCGATAGACGAGCGTGTTGCCCTCATAGGCACCGAGCAGGATGGAGGCGAAAGGCCGCCCGACCTTGTCCGACGGTGAATATCCGCCGATCACCAGTTCCTGGCGCTTCGTGCATTTGATCTTCAGCCAGTCACGGCTGCGCCCCGAACGATAGGGCGCATCGGCGCGCTTGGCGATCATGCCTTCCTGATCCCAGCCGCAGAGCCTGGCATGCATATCCTCGCCCCGGCCCTCGATATGTTCGGAGTAGCGCAGCAGCTTGCCGCCCGTATCCGCGATCAGATCGTGCAGCATTTGCTTGCGCTCTCGCAGCGGTTTCTTGCGCAGATCCTTGCCGTCGAGTTCGAGCAGGTCGAAGGCGAAATAGGAGATGTCGCCGCCGGATTTGATCGCCTTCTGAAGCGCGGAAAAGGCCGAGCCGCCGGATTCGACGACTGCCTCGCCATCAATGAGCGCATTGCGGCAGTCGAGCTGCTCGCAGGCTTCCACGATCGTGGGAAATTTGTCGGTCCAGTCGAGGCCGCTACGTGTGTAGCAGGTCACCCCGTCCTTGCCGACGGAGACGATCAGCCGGTAGCCGTCGAACTTGATTTCGTTGAGCCAGTCCTCGCCCTCTGGCGCGTCATCGACGAGTGTCGCAAGCTGCGGCTCGACAAACGCGGGGGACTTGAGCTTTCGTCCGTTGCTCTTGGTCTTTTTGGGCTGCTCCTTGCCGGTGGGGATTGCTCCAGCCTTCACATTGGCTTTCGCGCTTTTCTCCGAATGCCAGACCCGCTTGCCACGTTTGCCTTCACCGGCGGCGATCTCTTCCATCGTCCGGCCCGTTGCGGCGCTTGTCGTCTCGCGTTCGAGAATGGCGTCGCCTTCCTCGTCGGCGAGCTCATCGCGTTCCTTGATCAACAGCCAGTTGTCGCGCTTTTCACCCTCCTTGCGCCGCATCTTCACGAGGGTCCACGCGCCCGACAGCCGTTCGCCGTGCAGCTTGAATTTCAGCTTGCCACTCTTCAGGCCCTTCTGGGGATCCTCGGTCGGTTCCCACCAGCCGGTGTCCCAAAGCATCACCGTGCCACCGCCATATTCCTTTTTCGGAATGACGCCCTCGAACTGGCCGTAGTCAAGCGGATGGTCCTCGGTCCTGACCGCAAGACGCTTGTCTTCGGGATTGAAGCTCGGGCCGCGCGTCACTGCCCAGCTTTTCAGCACGCCATCGAGCTCCAGACGGAAATCGTAATGCAGCCGCGTGGCGTCGTGTTTCTGGATGAGATAGCCGAGCCGTTCGGCTTTAGCCTTCCTCCGGGACGTGCCCTTGGGCTCGCTGGTGCGGCTGAAATCTCGCTTGCGGTTATATTCGCGGATCGAGGTGTCGGCTTCGGCCATAAATCACCTCACGCCGACTTCTTCTTCCGCGAGGAGGAAGATTTCGAGGATGACGACGATTTCGCCTTCGAGGACTTCTTGCCGTCATCGCCGAGGCTCTTCTTCAACGCCGCCATCAGGTCAACGACATTGTCGTTGTCGGCCGATGAATCGTCGTCCTCCTCGTCGATCTCGATCTTCTTGCCTTTGGTCTTTTTCTTGATCAGCTCCTTGAGCGCGGCTTCGTAGTGATCCTTGAAGGCCGAGGCGTCGAAGGGGCCGGATTTCTTGTCGATGAGCGCGGTCGCCACCTCCAGGAGGTCGGCGTCGGACTTCTTCTTCGGAATGCCCTTGAAGGTGGGGTCGGCGTCGCGCAGTTCGTCCTCGTAGTGGAGCGTTTCGAGCAAAAGGCCGTTGCCGCACGGTCTGACTGCGGCAAGATATTCGCGGCCGCGCATGGTCAATTGCCCAAGCCCCACCTTGCCGGCTTCGCGCAAAGCGTCGCGGATGACCTGATAGGCTTCTTCGGCGACGTCGCCGGTCGGGACGAGATAATACGGCTTGTCGTAATAAAGCGGCGGGATCTCGCAGGCGTCGACGAACTGCACCAGGTCCATCACGCGCTTGGTCTCGAGCTTGACCGCGTCGATCTCTTCGGGTTCGAGCAGGACATATTTGCCGTCGTCGAGCTCGTAACCCTTGACGATGTCGTCGGTATCGATCGGTCCGATACCCTGAACCACCTTCTCGTAATGCACGCGCTTTCCGGAGGGTTCGTGTATCTGGCGGAAGCTGGTGCGTCCGGCAGTCTTGGTCGCACTGAAGAGTTCGACCGGGATCGAAACGAGCGACAGACGAATCTGCCCCTTCCAAAGGCTACGCGGTGCCATGCTGGCCTCCGTTCGGGAACATCGGGAAATGTGAGGCGAGGGGAATCCGGGAGGCGGCGCTCGCAAGCGCGCTGTTACCCCGGAAAAACCTCTCAAACCTCTTCATTGCAGTTAAACCCGGGGTGCAACCGTTGGTTCCCGCAGGCAAATGGGGATGGCTTCTTCGATGTTCCTAACGAAGCCTTAACCATAACGCCTTATGAATCACGGTCATCAGACGAAGGTTGGGGAAAACCGCCATCCTTTAACCAAAATTGGCCGTGAGAAGGTCGCTGCGAGTAGGGGCATTTCCCCGGGCTCGCGGTTTCTCCCGGCAAAGAATGAAGTCTTGGCCGCCCGGTGTAACCGCCGGGCGTTTGGATTCGAGGGCTATCGAAATGGAACAGGTTGGACTGGCCGCGACGAGCGACGTGACGTTGTGGTCTCTCTTCATGCAGGCGGGTTTCGTCGTCAAGCTGGTGATGCTCGGACTGATCGGCGCTTCGATCTGGACCTGGGCCATCGTCGTCGACAAGGTCGTCACCTATGGACGCGTACGCCGCCAGCTCGACAAGTTCGAGCAGGTGTTCTGGTCCGGACAGTCGCTCGAGGAGCTTTACCGCTCGCTCTCGGAGCGCAAGTCGACCGGCATGGGGGCGATCTTCGTGGCCGCGATGCGCGAATGGAAGAAATCCTTCGAGCGCGGCGCCAAGTCGCCCATCGGCCTGCAGATGCGCATCGACAAGGCAATGGACGTCACGCTTGCCCGTGAATCCGAAGCGCTCGAAGCGCGGCTGGGCTCGCTTGCGACCATCGGTTCGGCGGCGCCCTTCATCGGTCTCTTCGGTACGGTTGTCGGTATCATGACCTCGTTCCAGGCGATTGCCGGCTCGAAGTCGACCAACCTCGCAGTCGTCGCTCCCGGCATTGCCGAGGCACTTCTTGCAACGGCCATCGGTCTGCTTGCCGCTATTCCCGCGGTTATCGCCTACAACAAGTTCTCAGCCGATGTCGGCAAGATTACCGCGCGCCTCGAAGGTTTTGCCGACGAGTTCTCCGGCATTCTGTCGCGCCAGATCGACGAACGGCTGCAGACGCGTCAGGCCGCAGAATAAGACTTTCATCCCAGCAAGGGAGAGATACGTATGGGCATGTCCGCAGGGGGCCATCAGGGACGGGGATCGCGCCGGGGACGGCGTGGCGGTCGCCGCCAGCTCGTCAGCGAAATCAACGTCACCCCGTTCGTCGACGTGATGCTGGTGCTTCTGATCATCTTCATGGTCGCCGCACCCCTTCTGACCGTCGGCGTGCCGATCGATCTGCCGGAAACCCGCGCGGATGCGATGAATTCGGAGACGCAGCCGATCACCATCTCGGTCAATGCCGAAGGGCAGGTCTATCTGCAGGAAACCGAGATCGCCATCGATGAGGTGGTGCCGAAGCTCGAAGCCATCGCGACCACAGGCTATAATGAACGCATCTATGTCCGCGGCGACACCGCCGCTGCCTACGGTACCGTCATGAAGGTGATGGCCCGTATTTCCGCCGCCGGGTATCGCAATCTCGGCCTCGTCACGCTGCAAGAGCAGGATAGCTGATTTCCGCCGATGAAGGGCAGCCTCATCATATCGACCGGACTCCACGCCCTCCTGTTGGGCTTCGTCCTGTCCAATTTTACCGCCCCCCGAACGCTCGAGGTGGCGGAGGTCGAGGCGTTGCCGGTCGACATCGTGCCGGTGGAATCGATCACGCAGATCCAGCAGGGCGACAAGAAGGCCGAGCTGGCGGAGAAATCCGCCCCCACGCCGACCCAGCGTCCAGAGCCCGTGCAGGATGCGGAGAATGTCGGCGAGAACCAAGTCGATCTCTCCAACAAGGCACCCAAGCCCGCCGAGCGCGAGG
>CEQC01093226.1_pt1 | contig 10271 bp, 7 predicted proteins | sample 531021 | NCBI WGS metagenome assembly CEQC01 (sample SAMEA2621213, study PRJEB7988) | marine metagenome | biome: marine biome (ENVO:00000447); feature: surface water layer (ENVO:00002042); material: "saline water (ENVO:00002010), including plankton (ENVO:xxxxxxxx)" | depth 5 m
CCTCAGTCGTAAGTGGGGGGCTTCCTGGTTCGAAATCAAGCTTTTCAATGGTCTCTAATAAACGATCTCTTTCTCGTCCTTCTGAGGGTGCTTTATCCGCCTCTTCTTGTGAAAAAAGAGTAGCTCTTATGGCCCCTTGAGCAGCATTAGAGAGCATCGGTGTTTGCATTCGCTGTAAGGTTTGGCTTACCGCTCCAAAAGCATCTTCCCGTGCTTTTGTGCTTTCTGCAATGTCCAAACCTTTTGCTAACGCAGCTCTGCCCATGACGCTGGGAGAATAAAGCATCCCAAGCCGCATGGCTGCACTCATCAAAGTGTAACCACTAGCAGAAGGGTTAAGTTTGATTTCCGCCCACAAGGTCGGTAAGACGTTAGCACGGAACTCCTTGATTTTTGCAAGTTCGTCAGGCGTAAATATTTTTTCAATGATGCGCCTGTTTTTTACAAACACGTCATTGTAATTTTCCACGATTGATTTGCGTGTGACCTCACCGCCTTTACCAGCGAAGGCTTTGGTCATGATGCCATCTTTCAACAAGGCTATAAACTGCTCGTAATCTGTAGGCTCAAGAGATTTTTGAAGCTTGTCTAGCGTAAGACTCACGGCCTGATTCGGAGCAAATTTATTTTGCCCGAATAACAAATTTGTCACTTGCACGGGGGTGTATTGAGTGTTCGAAAGTTGCTCTAAGATTGTATTGGCAGCCCTCTCTTGTCGTGTCCTGCCAATACCTCTTCCGACAGTGTTCATGTAGTCTGCGTACAAGCCCGTTGCCTGTTGCAATTGATCTAACGCTTCTTGGTCGCCAATAATAAATCCACGCTCCACGCCCTCATAGATTGCGTTATCGAGCTTGTTTTTCATTTGTATCAACACAAGCTCTTCTGTTGAACCAGGCTGCACTTGTCCGATCGCTGCTCGCAACCTTTTTTGATAGCCGTGTAAATTTTTTAAGGACTGATCTTTGAACTTTGGTTTTTTCGCTAGTTCCCGGAGACGACGGAGCTGTGTCATTTCTCGATAAAGCGGACCCTCTAAAACCTGGCTTGGTGCCATTATTTCAGGAATCGTGTCCAATAGCTCTTGTGCGACTTGTTGAACACCCTGGGGTGTCATCACAGGTGGCGTATCCAAGCCTTTGACTAATTCATATAAAGTTCCTGCCTCTTCTTTGAGTTTTTCCGCCGCACCCGTTATTAATGTTTGCGCTTCTTCAGCAGCGGCACTGGGGATGTTTCCGTAAATGCCTTGAGGAGCAACCGTGCCAGCCCCGAACTCTTCTTGCAGACTAAGCGCGTCATTTCGAATTGCGTTTAATTGTGCGTCGTCAAAACCTCGTATGACCATTGTTGCTGGGTCAGACGATGCCATTTGTCGTAATTGATCTTCTCGGCCTAATTGTTCTGTTTGCCGAGGTGTCACTCCTTGAGGAGGCGGCGCCGTTCTTTGTCCCTGTGTCAGCGGATATTTAGATTCAGAAACAGCGTCAAAAGAAAAACGTGGGAATATAGCATCCAATCGAGAGCCCACCGTAGAGCCCGTCCGCGTCACCGCCTCTGCGCCTTTTCTAATGCCCTTTCCAATTGCTTTTGCCACTGGCGGTAGTGCCACATCAGCGCCAACCCCAATCGCGGTCGAAACACCAACTTGCTCTGCAAGATCACCTGCTGTCCGTTTTTTTTCTGCTGTTGTTTCTGGTGTTAAGAGAAACTCACCCGCTAAAGATGCCGCCTCCGTTGCACTATAGGCGCCCAAACCCCTGACACCTGTTTCGAAAAGAGTTTTCCCTTTGGCAGTGAATTTGCTGGCTGGTGTGTAACGCAACATTTCACCTAAAACAGTATTCAAGTCTTGCGTTGAAAAACCGGGCTTATTCACATAGTACGGCACGTTGTTCCACACAATAATTGGCAGTCCAAACTTATCGCGATATTTACCGCCATACCGGGGATCATCTTTGAATGTGCGATGAATAATTTCTGCCTTACCGTAGTCATCTCGAGTAAGCATAGCTTTGACATTGGGTATAAACGCTTCAAAAAAACCAGGCGCGTTCGTACCCATTTCAGTCAGCTCTGGGAGCTGCGGAAACTCAATCGGTTGATCTTTACCTAAAGCAAGATCCGCCGCCTCTTTTGGCAAGTTTATGATTCTCTCAAGCACGGAGGGATCAGGCCGATTTTGTTGAGCTAAAATATCCTCGTCAGTCGTCTTCTGTGTGGACGACGCGGTGCTGTATCCTTGTGGCAACTTTTCTAAAGGCATTTAATCGTTTGACTCCGTGAAATCAAAACCCTTAATAACATAAATTTGGTCACTTATATCATTACCATCGGCATCATTCAGTGCCAGCGGCCGACCTTGCGAATCACGATTTAAAAAAACAGCTCCCCGTGGCAACGATTCCAAAAAAGATGTAATTTGTTTATCGTCGTCTGAATCGCCCGTAAATTTTTCGAAGATTCCCTTATCGACCTCTTGATCAAGAAAGTCATTTACTTCAGCTTGAGATCGGTACTGATCGGTGCTGAGTGCCTCCTGCTCTGCACGATTGTTGGCTATTGAATTTTCTGTCATCCGTTTAAAAACGTAGAGCGCAATGTAGTTTGCTTCTGGGGTATTACCTAAGCTAAGGATTGCATCTTTGTAAGCTTGAAACTCCATATCTGAGGTTGATCCCGAACCTACAGGTCGCATTTTTGGAGCTAACTGATTCGAAATAGCAACTAAAGACTCTAGATTTGCAATACTTGGATCTATCGTCCCAAAGACTTGTTTGAACAACCTACGCACGTTAAATGTGATCTCAGTCAATCTCCCGGTTTTTGTTTCTAATAGTAGTTCAAGCGCACGCTCTACTTGGGGTATTGTTGAAAGCTGTAAACCAGCAAAATCACTTTGTTTTTTCGCTATCTCTTTTAGTCTTGCGTCAGCATAAGTCGCAAATCGCGTCTCTCCTCCAGTGATAGGACTAAGAAAAATATTTGTAACCTCATCATTAATCACATAGGGGCGGAGCTCCAAATATTTGCCGCCGCTTATTATTCTTTCACCAACCAAAGCGTCATCTTCTGGTACAAGTTGTTTCACTGCCAACTCGAAAGATGGATGATCGCGGCTCATGCCTAAACCTTCTACTGTCTTTTCTGCATCCGCTTTCTTTTGATAAAAAGCGATTGCTCCAGCGGCGGGTACTTTAACCCCGCCTTGTCCGCTCGGTGATTTTGCTACACGACCGCGATACCTAAAAATTTCTGCGTCAGTCAGCAACGCGGGTGAGCCTTCCTCATAATATACCCCGTCCACTGTGAGGCCAGCAGGGTCTGTTACCGTCATTTCGCTAACTTTGTTTTCGGGCTTTGTTTTAGCCGCCAATAAATCATATTCGTTGATCATTTTTTTGGCTGCGTCCACATCTTGCTTTGCAAGCTCAAAAGCCTTCAGTCCTATCTGACGACGCTGTAATTGTTCTTGTTGTCTCCGCGCACGCTCTTCCTGGTTGAATTTTGCCAAGCCCATGCCAGCGGATCGAAAAGCGCCCGTTGCTGGGTCAGCCGCGAGCATTGCAGCACCTACTTGTGAAGCAAGATCGAAAAAGTTAGAGCGAGGCTGAGGACCATACAACTTTTCTAGTTGAGTTTTGTATCTCTCAAAACTTTCATCAAAGTCTGGCACCTCCAGCAGTGGAGTTTTAATTTGTGCCTGTTGTACAGCAAGGGCTGCTATCAATTCGTCAATTTCTCGTTGGTCTGTGGGCATCGGTGGTACTTCAATAGGCGGCAAAGCCACACCCATATTCATTTCCGAATCCGTTTGCTCACCCAGGCGCTTGATCTGCTCAGACAGCGGTATAAATTCTGTAGACGACATCACCATCGAATTAACCTTGCGGCTGACTTTGTTGCTGTTGCGGGGCGTAATAGTTGTATTGCGGTTGCCCGGTAAAGTTGCCCATGGCCCCTAAGGTAGATAAACCAACGCCCAAGCCCGCTTGTAACGCGGAGGGCGGCATTCCGAAGTTGGTTGTAAACTGGGTTGTGCCAGCGGGCACCATGCTGGCGAACGGCATTAGAGCTTGATATTGGGCTAACGGCGCCATGCGCGCCTGTTCCAAATCGCCACGCCGGGCGTCTAGCTGGCGCTGACGTAGACCTTGTTGCATACTGCCAATCCCCATAAGACTTCCAACGTCGGCCGCGCCAGCTCGTTGCGCTTGGCCACCTAATCCAGCCAATGTGCTGCCATAGCCAGACTGGGCGGCGCCGAGTGTGGCACCACCTGCGGCTGTCTCACGCCCTATCTGACCAAATTGACTCGCAAGATTCCCAGCAACGTCCATGCCTGTCGATCCTGCCGTGCCTCGAGCGGCGGCCTCTGCAAGACCCAGGTTGCTGAGTCGAGATCCAAGATCAGTTCCTGCGCCAAAGCGCGATTGTGCGAAGCGTGAAAGCTGTTCTCCGAGTCCTGTTTGAGCGCCAAGCTGCTCTCCGGCTGTCTGACGTATCAAATCACCGAAGCCCGTGCCCGCAGCAAAATCTTGCCCGCGTAGACTGGCCAGCCCACTGGCCGCTGATCTTTTGGCTTGGCGCTCTCGCTCATCTTCACTGATCGCCGTCTCTTGTGCTCTTCTAAATCCTTCGGAGCGTAGTCCGCCGATCTGCTTTGCCAAGCCTCGACCTAAAGCCTCAGCTCTTTCAGCCGCGCTAAGACGCGCGCGCGAACCGAAAGCCGATTCGCCGCCTGTCGCAACATCTCTGGCAAATTGTGCCATGTCTTGCTTCGCTAACCCCTCAGTCGCGTCTTGAATCATCTGCTGGACCACCTGGTCCTCAAACGGATCTTGAAGTCTTTGCGTTGCGCCAATGATATCGAAGTCGCCCGTCGTGTCTTCTAAAAGCTGTCGCGACTCACCAAGACCTCGTCGTAAACGTGCAGTTTCTGCAAGACCAATGTCCCTGGCACGCCCCAGGTCCATTCCAAACCGTTGTGTGTCCCGCACACCGCGCCTTTCAAGATCACTTAAATCGCCACGTAACCTTTCCTCTGCGGAAATCGCACGACCTCTGCCCTCCTGTATACCGCTCAAGGCATCTTGTAAGCCAAGATCGCGTTGATCGAGAGCAAACCTTGCGCCCTCTTTGATAGCCTCTAATCCCTGACCGGAAGCGAGGGCTTGATCTGCAAGCCCCTGACGAATAGATCCAATACCCTCACGGCCTAACGCCATTGCTTCATCGATGAAGGGCTGTTGAATACCTATGTTTTGTCGGGCGAGCTCCATCGCCGCAATTTGGTCAGGTGAAAATCCTGCCACTTCGGTGGGAATGACAATGGGACGCCCTTCCTCGTCGAAAAAGGTGCGCTCCGCCGCACGGAAGGCGCCGGGCAAGAATCCCCCTTGACCATCCAACCCGAACAAAAATTGCATGGTGATGGGGTCTAAACGACTTTCAGTTTTTACGACACTATCAACAAAAGGTTGAGCCGCGTCATCAACCACAGGGCTTTCGACCACGGGGTCATCAACTTCACCTCCCTCTTGCATCCGCCGCACTCGGGCAAGCTGTCCTGGTGTCATAATCATGCGGCAGACCTCGCTTCTTTCGGCTTATCAGCGTACTCCGCAAAAAGGCTCATCATGTCGTACATTAGATTCGTGCCTTTCTCGCGGCTTTCAGCACCGTTAGGTGTTAGCGTCACAATGCCACCGTCACCTTTTGTCATGTCAAAAGCACCTGCGCCACGCACTGCCCGGCCTGTCATAACAAACTCACCGTCTGACAACATCGCAGGTATGTCATCACTAATCTCTGTGCCGGGACCAGCGATTTTGCCATCCATCCGCTTGAACTCCGCCATGTCCACATTGCCACCGTCTTTGAACGCCATAACGGGTCCACCATAGCGGGCGGTCATGACGGCTGAATTTTCGACAGGTTCAATCGACGTCGCTAGTTCAGGCGTTGCTCGACCGCCACTTAGGGTTGGTATTGTGCCTGTTGGTAAGAGGCCAAACTCAACGGGATTTGGAGCGGGCTTGCCCATACGACGGGCTACCTCTGCCTCGATGTTATACCGACCCGTTGCGCCTTCTTGCGTTAAAGGTGTAAGCGGTACGCCACGCCTCATTTTGCTTTCATCGTATGCGAGCTTCCCAAGCGCGCCTGCTGCGCCTATTGCGCCCAAGGTGCCCAATGTGCCAAGCCCGCCAGTACCACTGCTTGTTAGACCAACGAGAGTCGCAAATTGACCCAAGAGGCCGGGATTCTCTTTTTCTGTTTCCTCTGCTATTTCAGCGTCTGTGGCGCCCGACGCTCTTGCTTGATCGACCGCTTCTTTTGCTTGTGGGCTTGTCGCTGCTAATTCATCTAACAAACGACGAAAATAATCTTGACTTCCCTCCATTCCTGAAACACCGCCGTAGGTAGAGCCTTGACCGCCGAAAACACCACCAGCTAAAGGGTTTGAAAGAGCGCCACCTATGGTGCTTAGTGCTGACCCCGTGCCGCCAGCAAGTGCTCCTTGTGCAGCGGGCGATAAGCCTGGTATACCCAAACTACCAATACCCTTCAGCGCAGTGGTCAATCCACCGCCAACGGTGCTAACCACTCCACTCAGCCCTGGCACGGCAGATAGCGCACTCCCTGCCAAACTGCCGATACCACCAAGTGCCGCGCCCAAAGCAGTTCCAACTCCCGGAATAAATACTGCGAGAGGCGCTACTTTTTTCACAACCTTTTTGATGCTTTTGAAAGCTTTTTTAAAGAAACCAAATTCTTCTAAGCCAGTAATGGGATTGAGACTGGCAATGCCCGCTCCGACAATATAAGCCTCTGGATCTAAATCAAGCTCTTTGAATTTTGCACCGACCGTGGCTTCGAACTGTGCGTCGTCAAAAGCTTCTGGTGGCACGACGACCTCGCCAACACGCAAATGAGCAAGACGAGTGTCTCCCCCTCTTCCTTGTTCAGCCAACATCATGGCTTGTTCAGCCATCGGTGCCGCGCTTTGAGTCGCAAGGTTTTCAGTCGTGCTTTCTAAAATCTGTCGTTCCAACGGATCATCCGTTGCGTCGCGCTCCGCCATTAAAACATTTATGGCTTGCTCTAAATCGTCGGTTGAGGGCGTGGCTTCCATCATCATTGCAGGGGCTGGCTCAACTTCACCACCCTCTTGAAACGACATTGGCATCTCGGGTCCAAGCAGTGCTTGAATTCTGTTCTGTAACATCTGGTCCATTATGGTGTACTCACTGTTACGGCCCCTACACCAGCGGTAATCGCCAGCCCAGTCGGGTAGGTCTGATGGCTATACAAATCGCGAAATTGCGTGCCATCAAAAGCCTGGTGAATTTCAGTTGTAGTATTGAAGATTATCGAGCCTGTTGCAAATTGTAACTCACTGATTTCGGTAGCCGAAAAATGCGGAGAAACGGTGAAATCTACACGCCCCAGGTTCAATTCCAGCACGCGCACCAGGCGGTTGAATGTATTCGCATCAACTGTCTCGCTCAAGGCAGAGGGCAGTCTTGTCTCAAGCAAGCGACTCATTAGCGTCTGCCGCTAGGTTGTAGATCCAGCCGTGTAGATCCAAGTCGCCATTTGTAGCCGAGTTGGTTATCAGTGGTCCCGTCATCATCGCTTTCAAAGCGCAAGACGACTTGACGTGCGCGACTGCGGACGTTACTCAACGTGCTACTTTCGGTAACCTGAGACGTAGAGTCTGTCGTTAAGCTCGCATTTGGGAAATCACGACGCTTGACAACAATATTCATCGCAGGGGTGTTGGTCAGTCCAGATGATTTGACAAACGCGACGTCGGGTATAATTCTTTTGACAAAAGCAAAATTTTCGCCCTCAGAAATGTCTAAATCAGCGGATTCAATGAATACACCCGTCATCGGATCTTGGTAATCATCAAACCCGACTTCATGATTGAAAAGGCACTGTGTGTTACTGGTGGTAACACCCGCGATGGGTTGATCTTCTATGCCCGCATCGAGCCAGGAGTAGCGCACAAGGTTGCCGATAGACCAATGGTTTTCTTCGTAGTTGTAAATAACGTAACGACTAATCTCGCCAGTGCCGTCTGTGATACTAGGGTAAAAAAACCACATTTCACCAAATTCACTATTGAGCCCCATGAAGCATTTGAAGGCTTGGCTCAAGTCTAAATCGTCGAAAACATATTCTTGGACACTGCATGGCAGTTTCTGCACGGAGCCGCTGTAAAAATAGAATCCTGTTTTGCTGGCAAAATAGACACCGTTTGGTGCGTTGACAGCTCCTTTGGGGCTGATGAGACCCGATCCTTCATTGATCAGGTTGACTGCAAAAATTAAAGGCGGCCCGATAAAATTCATGCTGTATAAACTGGTGTCGGTCCAAATCAAAATCTCTTGACGAGATTTGATGCCACCCACAATGAATGATCCAGCGGAAAGCCTGACGTCACCAGCACTGTTTGTCGCCAACGGCTCGAAGACCAAATCTTGTTCTGAGGAACTGAAAGCTACGAGCATTGGATCGACAACGCCTGTGCGAGAGCTGCCCGATATCGGGTCCGCGCCCAAAACAATGAGGTGACGATCTGTTTCAGACGTTAAAACTTGAAGGCCGCGTGTGGGCACTAGATTTGCGCCCGTTACTCCTGACAGCTCGACCGCTCGAACGCTAGTCCCACTATTTTCCACCCATCGGTAAATGCCGCCGCCACGGACGTTGATAATCAAATTCTCACCAAAGTTATCATGAGTCCACGTTCGGAGTTGATTTACAGCGGAGATGGCACTGGCAGAACCCCAGGTTCCTGCACCCCACGTCCCTACACCCCAGCCCGTGCCTTGGACATAAGTGTCCAAACCGACGTTGATTTGGTACACGCCATCCACACCAGAACCGCCATTGCCTGTGTCACTACTATTGGCGGTGACAATGGCGCCTGAAGTATTTTTTGCTGTGATTTCATAGGTGTTGGTGCCAGTGACCAGGGAGATTTGATACTCCTGGTTAAGCACATCAGCCGTAATCAACCCGCCCAGACTGACGGCGCCTGAGATTGTCACAAAATCGTTATTGACTGCGCCGTGTGATGAGTCTGTGACCGTCAGAGTTGATGACCCATCCGTGGCTGCAAAAGTGATGGAATTGGTAGAGGTTTTGCGTATGGGCGTGACGTCATAGTAGTTATCACCCTCAGCCACATAGTATTTGAAGGTTGTGCCAATACCGATGTAGCGCGTCGCACCCAAGGAGATCCAAGAATGCAGCGCCCGGCCGATACCTAAAAAGGTGTTAGTGCCACGCTTGAACCAACCGCCAACCTTTTCAGCGCGACCTTTACGGAAACGAATTAGGTTCCCATCAACCCAGCCGCCGCTGTTGGCGTAAGGCGTTTCTTCTTTATTGATTCCGGCCCGGAACTCAACCTTCGTAAGCGGCATAGCGCATCAAGCCAGTCTGATGATTGCGCCTGTCGCGGTAGGGCTTGGGAAGACCACAGTAAAATCACCCGCCGTGCTTGTTTTATCGCCGCCAAAATCGATGATCGCACACGCCTTATCTGACTGCGTGTCATTATAAATCATACACCCCCTCGCACTGACGGTTGCAGTTCCGAACGTGAGGTCTGCGAAGTCGCATACAGCGGTTGTTCCCGTAGTCGTAGGCGTCACGGAGGTGAGCGTGTTCCCCCCAGATGTATAGTTTGTCCCACTCACTTGGCCCGTAGTCGTAAAGGCGGTTGTTGACGCTCCTAAAGTCGCACTTGAGGTATACAAAGCCAACTTGAATGAGTTGCCGCTCGTAGCTGTAAAATTATGTGTGCCGACCAAGAGCTCTTGCTTGAAGCTGGTTGGTATTGCCGAGGTTATAGCCATGTCAAAGCTCCTTGATGATTTTCGCCATGTCCTCATGCCCTTGAGCAGTAAGTTTACCTCGAATCGTGACGCGATCGGAGGCGATGGCATTCTTCATGCCTAACAAGATTAACGTATAAACCTGATTGCGGAAAGCCTCTGCTTGCAAGCGAATATGGGGGTCTGCCTCTTCACTGATGCCCACAATTTTTTTGGTGGTTTGCGCTGCCCAAAACTCTACGTCATGACCTTTGTTGTGTGTCGTAGACACCATGACCTGGCCGAGTTGAAAGCCAATTTGATCGTCTATCATCCCTTGTAAGGCTCCGGGCTGGTGAGCGGCTCCACCGTCTCTATGTTGTGTTTTTGAATCATGCTCGCAAGCTCTGATCGGTTACAAACGACCCACTCACC
>CEQC01006991.1_pt1 | contig 10241 bp, 11 predicted proteins | sample 531021 | NCBI WGS metagenome assembly CEQC01 (sample SAMEA2621213, study PRJEB7988) | marine metagenome | biome: marine biome (ENVO:00000447); feature: surface water layer (ENVO:00002042); material: "saline water (ENVO:00002010), including plankton (ENVO:xxxxxxxx)" | depth 5 m
CCGGCTCGGCACCACCAGCCAGGTCTACGAACGCGGCCTCATGTTCCAGCAGGCTCTCGGCCCGGCGCTCGAGGAAATGCTGCAGCTTTCGACCGGGCTTGAGATCGACGTACGCCCCGGAAAGATCCGCACGGGACGTCGTCGCGAGCTCTGGGCGGAACTCATAGACGGTTCGATCTACTGCACCGGCCACCTGCGCAAATGGGCCGATGACGTGAGCTATTTCTGTGGCGCACCGCTGGTCATCGGACTTGTCGAGTGCCTGCTGGGCGGCGCCGATCCGGAGACGATCGAACCCGTCACCCGTAAACTGTCGGCCATCGAGCTCGACATGTCGCTGGTCATATTCGAAAACCTGAACGACGTCGTCGCCGCTGCAGTCAGCACGACTGACCAGCCGAAAAAGGCGACTGTCGACACACCGGCTGCCGAAATTCCCGAAGAGATCGACGATCCGGTTCCCGATTACCACGCGGCAGCCATCGGCTTCGAAATCGAGTTCGCTGGCAGCTCCACGTTTGCCTATTTCATCGCCCCTCAGCAACAGCTTCTCAAGACGAAGCCGGCCAAGCGGGCCACCGTCAAGGACGAGGAAGCCAAGGCCCAGACCGATTGGCGCGAACGCCTGAGCAAGCGCGTTGTCCGCTCCGATGTGCGGCTTGAGGCCCGGATTGCGCTCGACCAGATGCGGCTCGCCGATCTCAGCCGACTGCAACCCGGCGACGTGCTGGCGTTTCCCGAGGAAACCGGCGCGCGTGTCATCCTGGGCGGCAATGGCAAGGATATCTACAACTGCGCGCTCGGACGGACCGGCCAACGCTACATGGTTCGTATCGAAGACCCGACGGGTGTCGACGAAAACTGGCGCGCCGCCTTCACGTGAGTGCTTTTGCCCCCCGCGCAGGCTCCGGGCAAGCTTGAGATCGGATAAGTAGCCATGGCAAAAGAGAACCCACTCGACGATTTCCCCGATGCTTCTCCGCTCAGCGGAGAGGAAACCGATATCGACCAGCAGGTCGATGGGCTTCGCGGTGTGTTGAAGAAGGACGCGGGAGAACTTCCAATCGTGGATGACGACAGTGCAGGCGGCGCCAACATGGCGGATTTCGGGAGCGACTTCGGTAGCGATTTTGCTGCCGAGCCGGAGGCTGGCGGCCTGAATGACCCCTTCGGCCTTGAGGATACCGGCGCGGAAGCCGACTTCCCTGCCCCTGGCAGCGATTTTGGCGGCGACTTCGGTGCGGGCGCCGGAGACTTCGGCGGCGGTGCGGATGCGCTGGGCAGCGATTTCGGCGCGGCTGCGGCGTCCAAGCATGAACCGAAGCTCGGCCCCACCGGCGAAGCCACCCGGGCCGATGTGGTGCTCGACATTCCGGTCGACGTCCAGATCATCCTCGGAACCAGCCGCATGTCCGTTTCCTCGCTGATGGATCTTTCGGAAGGCGCCACGATCGCGCTCGATCGCAAGATCGGCGAACCCGTGGAAATCACCGTCAACGGCAAGCTTATCGGTCGCGGCGAGATCACCGTTCTCGAATCCGACGAAACCCGCTTCGGCGTGCGGATGATCGAAGTTTACGGCGCTCCGGCAAAGAAGGACTGAACTCATGGAAGCCTACGCCCCTGGTGCACTTGAAGCCCCGCTGAGCCCGCCCGAAAAGGCGGCCGCGGTTCTTTTGGCCATGGGCAAGCCGGTGGCGGGCAAACTGCTGAAATTCTTCGAGCAGGACGAGTTGCAGACCATCATCAAGAAGGCACAGGCACTGCGCACCATCCCGCCGCAGGAACTCATCGAGCTCGTCAACGAGTTCGAGGACCTGTTCAGCGAAGGCGCCGGCCTGATGGACAACGCCAAGGCCATGGAAGGCATTCTCGAAGAAGGCCTGACACCGGATGAAGTCGACGGCCTGCTCGGCCGCCGTACCCAGTTCCAGGCATTCGAACAGACCATCTGGGACAGACTGCAGGACAGCGACCCGGACATGATCGGTGCCTTCCTCGCCAAGGAACACCCGCAGACGGCAGCCTACATCGTCTCCATGCTTCCGTCCGCCTTTGCCGGCAAGACGCTGATGAAGCTGCCGGATGATGTGCGCGCGACCATTCTGCACCGCGCCGTCAACATGAAGAACGTCAATCCGCGCGCCGCCGAGATCATCGAGCGCCGGGTTGAGGAACTCGTTGCCACGATCGATGCGGAAAAGGGTTCCGCCGGCACCGCGAAGGTGGCCGAAATCATGAACGAACTCTCGAAGCCGGAAGTCGATACTTTGCTCGGCCAGCTCGAGACCGTCAGCAAGAAGGACGTCGAGAAGGTCCGTCCGCGCATCTTCCTCTTTGACGACATCCGCCTCATGCCGGCGCGCAGCCGTTCGACGCTGTTCAACGACATTTCGGGCGAAGTCATCACCATGGCGCTCCGCGGGGCAGATGGCGAACTGAGCGAGTCGATCCTGTCCGCGATCGGCGCGCGTCAGCGCCGCATGATCGAATCCGATCTCGCGGCAGGCGATCAGGGCATCAATCCGCGCGAGATCGCGGTTGCCCGTCGGACCATTACCCAGGAAGCCATTCGTCTGGCAGGGCAGAATCAGCTAAGCCTGCGCGAAGAAAACGCGGCCCAGACGCAAGAGGCGGCTTGATCAGCAAGCCGGTAGGCCATGGCTGACAGTCCCGACAAGGACTCCAAAACAGAAGAACCGACAGAGAAGAAAATCCGCGACGCGGTAGACAAGGGCAATGTGCCCTTCTCCCGCGAGGTGCCGATTTTCGCATCTCTGCTCGCGATCCTGTTCTATACCGTCTTCATCCTGCCGGGAGCGGCCGGCACGTTGTCGGTGCAACTCAAGGACCTGTTTTCCAAGGCGGACGACTTCCGTCTGGATAATGGCGGCGACGCCATGGCGCTCTTCCAGCAGCTGTTTCTGATGGCAGGCGGCGTTCTGCTGCCCGCGTTTGCGCTTTTCATGGTGTTCGGGCTGGCTGCCTCGGTGTTTCAGAACATGCCGAGCCCCGTACTCGACCGCATCCAGCCGAAATTCGAACGCATCTCACCAATGGGTGGCTTCAAGCGCATTTTCGGCCCCAAGGGTTTGGTCGAATTCGGAAAATCGCTGATAAAAATTCTGGTGGTGTCGGCCATTATCGGCGTCGTTCTGCGCAATGATTATCTTCACGTGCTTGCAGACATGTTCTCAGATCCCCGCGGCATTGCGCCTGAAATGGCGCGCCTCGGGGTCAAGATCATCACCGTCGTCCTGATTGCCACACTCGTCATTGCCGTCGCTGACGTCTTCTGGACGCGCTACACCTGGCACACCGACCTGATGATGACCAAGCAGGAGATCAAGGACGAGGTCAAGCAATCCGACGGCGACCCAATTCTGAAAGCCCGCCAGCGCTCTCTTGCCCGGGACCGCGCCCGCAAGCGCATGATGACTCAGGTGCCACGCGCCACCTTGGTTATCGCCAACCCAACCCACTATGCCGTGGCCCTGCGCTATGTGGCCGGACAGGACGGCGCGCCAATGGTTCTTGCCAAGGGGCAGGACCTTATTGCGCTCAAAATCAGGAAGATTGCCGAAGAGAACGGAATTCCCGTTTTTGAAGATCCTCCGCTCGCTCGATCCATGTTTGCGCAAGTCTCGGTCGATAACTTCATTCCCACGGAGTTCTACAAAGCCGTCGCGGAGCTTGTGCATCGCGTTTACCAGTCAAAGTCGAAACCCATGAGTATGAGCGGCAGAAGATGAAGCCAACCTACCCCTCCCGGGACCGTGAAAAGATCGTAGCCGATGCCATCTGGCCCGTCGCGAGCGAATTGCGGATGATCGATGTCGTGGATCTGATTTCCATGCTTCGCTTCGAGCGCTACGCCAATCTGGCGGACATCGTGGCGACAGCATCGGAACTTTATTATCTGCCGGACACCGTGAAGCTCGGGATCGGCGGCGACTACAAGCTCGACTGGGATACCGCTGCAAAGGTCGTTCTCGACCTCGAACTTCGACCGATCGGCGTGACCATCTATGTGCGGCTCACCCTGGAGCACGACAAGGCGGGCGTCGAGATCGCACATATCGTCTTTGATCAGCCGGATGAAGATCCTGACGTCAATACGGCGTTCTTGGAGGCGGCACTCGCTACCGCCGCCTACCGGCCTCTACCGGAAGCAATGAGCGCAGAAACCCGCTCGGAAGCGGCGTAGATCAATTCGAAATCAGCTGATCAGGCCAAGGCGGATCGCCTTGGCGATCGCCTGGATGCGATTGACCGCATCGAGCTTGGTGGTTGCCGATCCGAGATAGGCGTTGACGGTGTGAACCGACAGGCCGAGACGTTCTCCAATGGCTTCGCTTTTGAGACCGTCTCCGACAAGCTGCAGACATTCGATCTCACGTTCGCTCAGAAGCTCCGACGTCGTCAGGCCGCCGAACTCAAGCTTCAGTGCGTCTCGCATGAGGCCGATCGCCTTGCGGTGCAGGTCGAGACAAAGATTGACATCCATCTCGGCCCGAACGTCGAACAGAATGACATATCCATTGCCCATGGCTCCGAGCTGGACCGGAAAGGCTAGCCCGAAGGACCCGTCCGGGGGACGCCTGTTCTCATGATCCGGTCCGGCCAGAACGCATGGCTCCATGCCCTCGGCATTGAAATGCAAAGGCATCGGCGACGTGCGAAGATGTGAGACCAGAACCTCACCATGGGTCTGGATAAGAGCCTGCAGTTCCTCGGCCTCATGATCACCCGCGCTGTGTATCCGGACAGCCATGTTGCCGGGGCTGACCGCCGTCTGCGCATTCACGGAAACAACTGCAAAGGCTCCCGCATTGGCAGCACGCTGAACGGCTATGGCCTTCGGATAGAGATCCGACAACGTGGCGCCGAACTTCTTGGATTCAGCAATGGCGATCGACTTATCCATGGTTTGCGAGAAAAACGCCATTCCAGGGCCTCAAATGATCTGGTTTCGCACGCCGAATGCAACGGCTTCCGAACGGGTTCGTGCGCCAGTCTTGTTCATGATGGACGTGATGTAGTTGTTCACGGTGTTGCGCGAAATGCCGATGATCAGCGCAATCTCGTCGCTGGTCTTGCCCTCACCGATCCATGACAGACATTCGACCTCGCGCTCGGTAAGATCGGCAGATCGATCAGATCGACCGCAGTCGCCGGGGAAACCGGCGGCGTAGTAGGAAATCGCGACCGCTGAATCGCGCAGTCGGTCATGAGAGAGAAACAGGCCGTCATCGAAGAGCAGCATCAACAGCATGCGCGCTTCGCCGGCATTGAATGGAATCATGCAGACCCGACGGGACAGTCCGGCAGGTATGACAACCTCCTCGGGCGCATCATGGAAGGTTGGTTCGAAGGCGCCGAGGCACCGCCTGAACTCGCTGGTTCTGGAATGAGCGGTGATCAGGGATGTGCCGAGGGAGCGCACAAGATCGAACGGCCAGTCGGACGTAACAATCGTATCCATGTGGGCATCCGAATATTGGTCGAACCGTGCCACCAAAAAATGGCGTGCCCCGGCATAGTCGCGAATCAATTCCAGCCCGGAATGCCATCCGCCGCCACTCAACTCGTACAAAGACCCCAGGAAGGTCCCGCGCGTCACTATGATTACCCCTTGCCGCATTCACCGCGTCACAAACGCGGGAAAATTCCGTCCAAACAGACACCCGTTACACGGTGGCCTGCGAATTCCCCTCCAATTGCGCGATACGTAGAAAAACGTGCCTTGGCCACAGATATACGCAGATTCGCGGAAAACCTACAAAAATTAAATCGCTCGAATGTGGGTATTTACAAACGTGAAAATGCTCGAGCCGGACTGTGAAACAGCGAAGTAACGGTAAGTGGAAGCTTATTAGGAAGTCAGTTTCCCGAACCTCACCCCGATCAGGATTGATTATCCCCAGATTTAGGTTAGACGCCGGTCAAGTTGCTCAGGCGGCTTCCGCACTTGCCCACTGGCGAAGGATCTTGGCCGCACGCTCCTCGTTGATCTCGACCATGCGTGCCAGTCTGCGCTCCGGCCCTTCCTTGATCCGACGGCTGGAAACCTCGCCCTCTTCCATTTCGAGACCGCCAACGCCCTCGTTCGGATCGAAGCCGAAGTCCGCGCCGAAGCCTTCCATGCTGCCGGCGCCGCCGTCCGCACCCATCGCAGCGGGGCTGAAGTCAGGCAATTCGAGACCAAGGTCATCGCCGTCCAGTTCAGCCTCGGCTGCAGCCTTGCGACCGATCGCGGTTCCGAGAAGCGGCCGGAAACCGAAGAAGATGAGCAACGCTGCGACGACAACGAAGGCGATCGCATTGATGATCGTACCGATCTGAGCCTGAAGTGCGTCCATGAAGCCGGGCTGGGCAGCTTCAGCCGTCAGCAGTTCGCTGGCAAGGAACTCCATCGTGGTAATGGAAGCCGTGTCGCCACGAGCCTGGTCGAGCCCGGCAGCGGTATCGACGATTTGACGAAGCTCGGCAATATAGGCGTTGACCTGTGCATCGCTGGGCTGACCGCCGAGCATGCCCGCGACGCGCGCCTTGTTGACCACCACCGCGATCGAAAGCTTTTCGACCGAATAGCTGTTGCGCACGGTGTTGATGGTCTTCTGGTTGATCTCGTAGTTGGTCTGCTCTTCCTTGCGCTCGGCCTGGTCGCTGGATTTCGGACCCGCCGCGCCGGCTGCCGGAGCCTGATCGGGAATGTTCTGCTCCACCGTCGCGGGCGCCTGGCTGGACGACTGGTTCGATTGCTGGTTCTCACGGGTGATACGCGTAGAGCGCTCGACACGCGATTCCGGGTCGAAGATCGTTTCCTGGATCTGCTGACTGTCGGTATTGACTGCGGCCGTCACGCTGGTGCGGAAGTTCTCGACACCAAGGAAGGGTGCCAGCGCACGATCGATATTGTCCTGCACCTCGTTCTGAACGAGCTGGACGATCGACATCGAGCGGTTGAGATTTGAATTGGAGAAGTCGTCACCCGAGGCCAGGAGCTTGCCGGTAGCATCCAGGACGGTGACTTCATCCACCGTCAATCCTGGCACTGAGGATGCGACAAGGTGGCGGATCGAATCTGCCGCACGATTGGCCGTCGCATTGTTCGTGCGCACCATAACGGAAGCTGACGGTTTTTGTTCGCCACGACGGAAGTTGCCGCGATCGGCAAGGACGATATGGACGCGAGCCGCCGAGATACCGTTGATCGACTGGATCGTGCGGGCGATCTCGCCTTCCAGCGCGCGGACACGGGTGACTTCCTGCATGAAGCTGGTCAGGCCGAGCGAGCCGACCTGGTCGAAAAGCTCATAACCCGATGTGGAGGACGACGGCAGGCCACGCTCTGCAAGCAGCATGCGGGCGCGCCCCGTCATGCCTGCGGGAACGGTAACGGAGGTTCCGTCGGTGCCGGTGGAGAAATCGATATTGGCTTCAGCAAGGACCTGGGAAATCTGGGAGATATCCTCGCCAGACAGGCCGATATAGAGCGTTTCACGAGTAGGCTTGTTCAGGAACATGCCGGCGACCACGATCAACGCGATTGCCGCGGCGCCCACGGCGCCCAGTCCGATCAATCTTGCCTGGCCCAGCCCGGCCAGGTTTTTTCCGATTTGTGTTAGCTGGTCGAACAGATTCATTCTGTACCCACGCTGCCCATAAGAGTTACAGGCTCCCAATGCCCTGACGGCACACTAGAAGCTGAAACTTGCGCGAAGGTGTTCGAAGATTGCCCGCCGCCCTCCGGCGTCAGAAGAAATCGAGATCGCCGGAGGCCGCCTGATAGGTTTCAGCCGACTGTTTGGTGTCAACGGCCGCACGCAGACGCATTTTCATGTCGGAAAGCGTAACCAGATTGAGCGCGGTGGTAATGTCGACCAGATGATCGACATCCAGTTCATCGCTGACGCTATCGAGAAACGCCGCAAGCCCCTTGGACTTCTGCACGGCGAGATCGATCCCCTGCAACAGGCGCATGTGCTCAGGCGATTCAAGATACTCGTCGGACTGCGCGTCCGACAGCATCGGTTCGAGCTGCTCGATGAGCTTGGCCACGTCCCGCAATTCCGTGCTTACCCTTCCGATTACATCGAATAGGGGCTCGTGCGAGAACTGTGGTGCTCCCTCTCCAGTAGCCATTGTACGAACCTCTCTAGAAAAACTCGATCGACGTTTCCGCGGGCTTCCGGACCTCGGGCTTGGGAACAGACTGCTCCCGTGCAACGGTCTTCTGAGTTTCCGCACCTGTAAGTGGAATCTGGCGTGCCCGGCCGCTGACCGGCCAGTATTCCAGCTTCCTTCCGTTATCGCCGCCTACGTTGATTCCAACGATCTTGATGCCTTCGTCCTTCAGGAACTGCTGGGCGAAGGCCGCATTCTGTTCGCCAATGTTGGAAAAAGTTGCAATGGTCTTGGCACCGCCGATGATCTTGGCTTCCAGTCGGTCGCGACGCGCGCCGGCCTTCAACAGTCCGTTGATCAGAAGCTCCATCAGATGGACGCCGTAGCGACTGGCCTCGGTGCCAGTCGCCCCGCTCCCGACATTGCCCGGGAGAAGAAAGTGGTTCAGCCCGCCAACTCCTGCGACGGGGTCACGCATACAGGCGGCTACACAGGAGCCAAGGATGGTGCAGAGCACGACATCCGGATCGCTGGAGACCTTGTATTCGCCTTGTATGACGTGAATTCGCCGCGTTGACGGATCATGTATCACTTGAGAGCTCCAAACACGGCTTCGATAGCCGCCTGCATTTTGGGGATGGTGAAAGGCTTAGCCAACACATTGTTGGCGCCCAGCGCCGCCGCTTTTTGCACCAGAGCACGATCGCCTTGCGCGGTCAGCATGATGAATGCCGCGCGCTTGGTTGCCGGGTTGGATCGAACTGCCTCAAGCAATCCGAGACCATCCATCTTCGGCATGTTGAAGTCCGAGATCACGAGGTGATGGGGCTGCTGGGCCATGATTTTCATGCCCTGTTCGCCATCACCCGCCACCGTGATCTGCTTGAAGCCGAGCTGCTGCAGCGCATCGCCGAGAAGCAAACGACTCGTAACCTGATCGTCTACGATCAAGACCTTGATTTTTTCTGCAATAGACATTTATGCGACCCTATCCTTGCGTGTGGTGGTGGAGCGGAGGATCTCCTCTCCGATATCATTCAGAGGCACTTGGGTCCCGACCGCACCCATTTCGTACGCAACGCGGGGCATTCCGTAGACCACACAGGTCTTTTCGTCCTGACCGATGGTCGTTGCACCGGCCTGCCGCATGTTGAGAAGTCCGCGCGCGCCGTCGCGCCCCATTCCCGTGAGAATTACGCCAACGGCCCGACTGCCCGCCAGGCTGGCGACCGAATCGAACAGCACATCGACCGAAGGGCGGTGACCGTTGACGGGATCGCTTTCAATCAACCGGCAGGAGGGAGCGGCAGCGTTCCCTACCTCGAGATGCTGGTCTCCGCCTGGCGCAAGGTAGATGCGGCCGATCTCCAGCCTGTCGCCGTTCTCGGCCTCCTTGACCTTCGGCTTGCACAGCCGGTCGAGACGTTGCGCGAAGCTTTTGGTGAAGGCTGCCGGCATGTGCTGCGTGATGACTGTGGGCGGACAGTTTTCCGGAAACTTCGAAACGACCTGGATCAGCGCCTCGACGCCGCCGGTGGAGGCGCCGATGGCGATGATCTTGCGCGACGGAGCGTATTGTATTGCCGCTGACGGACGCGCCTGCGTCACCGGTGCCGGTGCAGCAGGTTGCTTGTGGCGCTGCGAACGGGCGGCTGCCTTTACGGTTTCAATCAGCCCTCCGAAGGGTGCCGGGTCGCCTGGAGTCGGCTTGCCGACACAGTCGAAGGCGCCGATCTCGAGCGCGGCAAGCGTTGCCTCGGCGCCGCGGTGGGTCAACGTCGAAACCATGATGACCGGCATGGGCCGAAGCGTCATGATCTTTTCGAGAAACTCGAGGCCGTTCATGTTCGGCATCTCGACATCCAGTGTCACGACATCGGGGTTGAGCTGCTTGATGGCCGCACGCGCTTCCATCGCGTCGCCGGCCTCGCCGACAACCTCGATCTGCGGATCGCTCGACAGAACGCCACGGATCAGACCACGCATGGTCGGGGAATCATCTACAACAAGTACGCGTGCCATTGTCATTTCCGCGCTCCTCCCCGATAGCGGTAAGTGGTGATGCCAACATTATCGAACCAGTCCTTTGCCTCGCCCCAGAGGCGCTCGGA
>CEQC01002575.1_pt1 | contig 10212 bp, 11 predicted proteins | sample 531021 | NCBI WGS metagenome assembly CEQC01 (sample SAMEA2621213, study PRJEB7988) | marine metagenome | biome: marine biome (ENVO:00000447); feature: surface water layer (ENVO:00002042); material: "saline water (ENVO:00002010), including plankton (ENVO:xxxxxxxx)" | depth 5 m
CGCCCCGCCGGCCGAACGTTCGGCCGCCGGGATCTGCACGGCGATGGGTCTCGACGGAATCGATGTCGAGGCGCAGGAGCCAGCTAACCGCGATTCAGATGACATCGTCTATCTGGCCTTCACAAGCGGCACGACCGGAGAGCCGAAGGGGGTCATGCATTCCAACAACACGCTCTTGGCAAACGCTCGTGCAATCGCTCGGGATTGGGGGTTTGGAGCCGATTCAGTCATCTACACCTTGAGCCCACTCAGCCACAATCTGGGCTTTGGCGCGCTCGTGCTCGGTCTCCACGTGGGGGCGCAGACAGTGCTGCACGATGTCCAGCGCGGCGCCAGCCTTCTTGCACGCCTGCGGGAAACCGGCGCAACTTTCGTCTTCGGCGTCCCGGCCCATGCGATGGACCTGCTCGCCGAGATCGAGGCCGCCGGCAAGGCCGATCTCCCCGACATGCGCGGGTTCCGCATATCCGGTGCCGCCGCATCGACGTCGGTTGTCGAGGGACTGCTCTCCTACGGCATCATTCCCCAGAGCGGATACGGAATGACTGAAGCTTGTTCGCACCATTATACCCTCCCCGACGACACGCCGGAGCGCATCGTCAATACGTCGGGTCATGCCTGCTCGAACTACGAAGTTCGCATCTTCTCCCAGGAAGACCCCGACCGCGAATTGCCTGCCGGGGAAATCGGTCATATCGGCGGCCGCGGAGCCAGCCTGATGCTCGGCTATTTCGACGACCAAACCAATACCGAAAGGGCGTTCAACAAGGACGGCTGGTTCATGACCGGCGACCTGGGCCGCCTCGATAAGGATGGCTACCTCCAGATTACCGGACGGCTGAAGGACATCATTATCCGCGGCGGACACAACATTCACCCCGCGCGCATCGAACAACTGGCGATGCGTTATCCGCAGGTGGAGCGCGCTGCAGCGCTCGCGGTCAATGACGAGCGCCTGGGCGAAAAGGTATGTTTGGTGGTGATGGCAAAAAACGGCGCACAAGTCGATCCGCACGGCCTCCTGGCCCATCTCGACACCAGCGGCCTCTCCAAATACGACATGCCGGAATATTTTCTTCAGGTCGATGAAATTCCGCTCAGCGCCAACGGCAAAATGCTCAAGAGGGCCTTGCAACCGGCACTGATCGACGGCACCCTGTCACCGCAACCGATCCGCTTCCGGGGCTGACCCCATGCTCCTGGATCGACTGCGCGAGGAGATGACCCGCCCGCCCTTCAACACCTGGCTTGGCCCGGTCGCTGTCAAAGCAGATGAATCTGAACGCTGCGTGGTCATCGAACTGCCCTTTCGACCCGAATTCAGTCACATGACCGGAGAAGAGGTCTTCCACGGAGGCGTTATTGCAGCCCTGGCGGACATCGCCGGCCACGCGACGGTGGCGGTCTTTCATGGCAACGTGACCCCGACGGTCAGCCTGCAGACCGACTTCCTGGCTCCGGCTGTCGGTACACGCCTTCAAGCCGTGGGTCGGCTGCGCAAACTCGGACGAACGCTCGCCCGCGCCGATATCGATCTTCTCGTTGCCGATCGCCTTGTGGCGATCGCGCGGGGTACGTTCAGCACGAAAGGATAGATCCGATGAGAGCTGTCGTCATACGCGATTTCGGACCGGTGGGGTCGGCTGCGATCGAAGATATCGCAACGCCTGAAGCAGGCGTCGGCGAAGTGCTGATCAGGATTGCTGCCGTGGCGGCAAATTTCGTTGATACGCTCGTCATGACTGGCAAGTATCAATTCCTGCCGGAGCGACCCTTCGTTCCCGGAAAATTGCCCGTCGGAACCGTTGAAGCGGTCGGAGCCGGCGTCGATCGTCTCAAGGTCGGCGACCGGGTCCTGACCCTGGCCGAGCATGGCGGCTATGCCGAAGCGGTCAGCGTAGCTGACGACCAATGCATTCTCTTGCCGGATTCCCTCTCTTTCCCGGAAGCAGCCTCGATGGCGCTCGCCTATGACACCGCATGGTTCGCCCTGACCGAGCGCGCACGCTTCCAGAAGGGAGAAACTGTGCTGGTTCTCGGCGCCACCGGTGCGGTCGGCCTGGCCGCGATGCAACTCGCCAAGGCCAAGGGCGCGCGCGTTCTCGCGGGTGTCTCCTCACTCGGGAAGGCAGACCTCGTGCGGCAGGCCGGAGCCGATGAGATCATCGACCTGTCGGTCGACAATTTGCGTGATGGCCTGCGCGAGCAAGTCCGAGATGTTACTGCTGGCAACGGTGCCGACATTGTCATCGACATGCTTGGCGGTTCCTTTTTCGACGCAGCCTTGCGCGCCCTCGCTTGGCGCGGACGCCTCGTGGTGATCGGTTTCGCCTCGGGACGCATCCCCGAAATCAAGGCCAACTATCTGCTCGTCAAGAACATCGAGGTCAGCGGTCTGCAGGTCAGCGATTACCGCAAGCGGATGCCGGATCTGATGAGGCAGTGCTTTGTCGACATCTTCGAACTCCATGAACGCGGCGTCATCGCCGCGGCGTCACCGGCCATTTTCACTCTGGCCGATTACGACAAGGCTCTGAAAGGCCTTCTTGAGCGGCAGATAAAGGGACGCGCCGTCATCTGTCCGTAACAGCCCGAAACCAATCAAAAAAGACCAAGGGAGAGTATCAATGGAAATGCAAGGCAGCGAGCGGATCACAGCCTCCCGCGAAACGGTGTGGGCCGCATTGAACGATCCGGAAATCTTGCGCGCCTGTATCCCGGGCTGTCAGTCGCTCGAAAAAACCGACGATACGACGATGAAGGCGACCGTGAAACTTAAAGTCGGCGTCGTCTCGGCAAGCTTCAATGGCGAAGTGACGTTGAAAGACATCGACGCCCCCAACGGATACCGGATCGAGGGCGAAGGCAAGGGCGGAGTTGCCGGCTTTGCGAACGGCGGAGCCGACGTGCGCCTTGTCGAAATCGACGAGACGACGACGGAACTCCGCTATTACTGCCAGGCACGTGTGGGCGGCAAGATTGCGCAGATGGGCAGCCGGTTGATCGACAGCACCGCCCGCAAGCTCGCAGCGCAATTCTTCAGTCAATTCAATGAGAAGGTTTCCCAGAACACCTGAAGCGCGAAACCGGTACGAGGAGCACCGCTGAGCCACCATGCCGCGAAAAAGGCCGCAACAACTGATCGAAAACCTCGTGACGGCGACCCGCATCCTCGTCAACGAGGGCGTCATGGACGTATTCGGCCATGTTGCGGTGCGCGATCCCGATGAAGCCGACACCTTCTGGCTCGCACGCGCTGGCGCGCCGGCACGCATCAGCGCCGACGACATTCTGCCCTTCGGCCTCGACGGCGCGCCGCTTGTTGAGACCTCAGACGCGCTTTTTTCAGAGCGCTTCATTCACGCTGCCGTCTTCCGCGCCAACGTAACCACCATGGCAAGCGGCCATCATCACGCGGCATCCATCATGCCCTATTGCATGGGCGGGCGCACGCTTTGCGCGTTGAGCCAGACCGGCGCCTGGATGGGTTCCGTCGTCCCGCTGTGGGACAGTCGCAACCGCTTTGGCGACACGGCCATGCTGGTCAACGACATGGACCAGGCCGACGATCTGGCGGCTACGCTTGCGGATCGGCGACTGGTACTCATGCGGGGACACGGCGCCTTGGTGACCGGCACATCGATCGAAGACATGACCTTCCGCGCCGTCTATGCATGCCGCGAAGCCGACACTCTCACCGCCGGGCTTCAGATCGGCTCTTTCATGCCGCTTTCCGAGGGTGAGATCACGCGGGCCGAGAAATTGTCGAGTGCGGCAATCGCCCGCGCCTGGTCTCACTGGACAGCGCTCTTGAAATAGGCCGGTCCGGTAAGCCGATAAAAAAGAGGAACAGAGATGGCGAGCAAGATCTGGGATGCATTTATTTCAGAGCGCGACCGCAAGGTATTCAAGGCCGCGGGCTACGGTGTTGAGGGAACGAAGCCTGCCCGCCCGGCGCTGGTCCTGATCGGCTTCAACAAGCGACATCTGGAAGGCCCCGATGCCGTGTCAGGCGCATCCGAGGCCATGAACCGCGCCGCCGTTCTGGCGCGCCACTGCCGCGCCAGAGGTTTGCCTGTCATCCACGTGACAGGCGCAACCCGCCCCGATGGCTGGGACCGGCCGCAGGAGGACGGCGTAGCGGCTGGGGCGGACCCTGTCGGCGACAACGCCCTCGTTACCACGATGAGGCCGGAGCCGCGGGACATCGTCATCCGGCGTCAGGCGCCTTCCGCATTCTTCGACAGCGACCTGATGAGCTTCCTCAACCTGCTTGGCGCGGACGGCCTCATCCTGGCAGGCGGACAGACGGCCGGCGCGGTGCGCGCGACCGCAATCGACGCCTTCAGCCTCAATCTTCGTGTGGTCATCGCCGATGATGCATGTTTCGATCCTTGGCAGGCCAGCCACGCTATCGCGCTCTGCGATCTCGACGCAAAATACGCCGATCCGACACCGGTGGACGCGCTGCTGCCCTGGATCGACGCACTGCCGGAAGATGCTTTCTCGCTGCCTGCCGGCGCACGGGACAAGCGACCGCCGCTCATGCCCGCCACGGAAGGAACCGAACGATGATCTGGGACCCCTTTCTTTCGCCCGATGACCGCAAGCGCATCGAGCAGACGGGCTTGACCGGACCGACCGGGCTCGGCGCGCGGCCGGCACTGATCGTGATCGATGTCTCCTGGGGCTTTGCCGGCGATCGTCCGGACGAGGACATTCTCGACAGCATCCGTCGCTGGCCGAACTCCTGCGGCGCGGAAAGTTGGCAGGCCATCGAAAAGATCATGGCTCTGTGCGAGACGGCGCGGACCCGCGGGATACCGGTGATCTACTCCACCGGCCGCGCCCGCGAGGATGCCTGGGACATCGGAAGCTGGGCGTGGAAGAATTCGCGCACCAGGGAACAGGTCCCGGCGTCGCCGCAGGACAAGGACGCAAACGAAATCGTCGCCCCGCTGGCCCCGACCCCGTCGGACATCATGGTGTACAAGCGCAAGCCTTCAGCCTTTTTCGGCGCACCCACGGCAACTCATCTGCGGCGGCTGGGATGCGACAGCGTCATCCTGACCGGCACCACCACCTCAGGATGCGTAAGGGCAAGCGCCGTCGATGCCTTCAGTCACGGTTTCCAGGTAGCCGCCATCACCGACGGCTGCTTCGACCGGGCACAAGCGAGCCACGCATTGGCCCTGTTTGACATCGCCATGCGCTACGGCGCGGTCATCGATGCGGAAGCTGCCATTGGGCATATGAGCAAGATGGAACCGCCCGCGAACTCCACTCTTCCGAACGCCTGACCACCCCGGTTCAGCATCGCTGTCGAGAAACGAATGGCCTCTCCCTCACGGGAAAGGCCTTTTGCATATCAGCGCATCAGCGAGGGCAGGTACGTCACCAGCGGCGGGTAGAGCGCCATGATCACCATCCCGAGGATGAACAAGCCGATAAAGGGCCATGTGGAACGGAAAATGGCGGTCAGGCTTTCGTCTGGCGCCGCCCCTTTCAGGGCGAAGAGCACATAGCCGAACGGCGGCGTGATTCCACCGAGCGTGATGTTGACCAGGAACAGAAGCCAGAACCACAGCGGATCGTAGCCGAGGTGGTTCACCAGCGGCAGATAGATCGGTACGACGATCAGCATCAGCGCGATCTGGTCAATAAACATGCACATGACGAACGGAAACGCCATCAGCACGATCAGCATCGCCCAGGAAGGCAGGTCCAGCGCACCAATCAAAGCCGTTAGGGCGGACACGCCGCCGGTCATGGCGAGCAGCTGGCTGAACATTTTGGACGACGCCATGATCAGCAGGATCATCGCAGAGATCTTGGCCGCGGACAGAACCGCGTCCATCAACGCCCGCAAAGTCAGTCGTTCGTAGATGAAGGTGGTGACGAGCGCACCAAGAACACCAGTCGCGGCCGCCTCCGAGGGTGTTGCAATGCCGCCCATGATGAAGCCCATGATGGCTGCGATGATGATCGTGAAAGGCGCAAGGTTCACGATAGCCCTGAAGACGTCGCCGCCACTGCGTTTCTTCGGCTCATCGATTTCCGCCGCGTCCAGAGACGGATCCAGCCGCACCCGTACCAGAATATAGATGATGAATATAATCGAGAGGAGAAGGCCGGGAACGATGCCCGCCACCAGAAGATCGCCGATCGAAACACCCGCCAGGGTGCCGACGATGATCGCCAGCAGCGACGGCGGAATGATCGGCGCCAGCGAAGCTCCGGAAACGATCGCGCCCATGGCGAGTGACGACGATCCGCCCCGTGCCTTGATGCCCGGCAGCAGCGTCTTGCCCAGCATGGCCGCCACACCCATCGCCGCGCCGGACAGTGCGCCAAAGACCGTCGAGAGAATGATCGCCAGTACGAACTGGCGGCCCCGCAAGCGGCCCACGAGCACGTCGATGGATTCGAACATGACGGTGAGCGCGCGTCCCCGGAACAACAGCTCTCCCAGCAGGATGAATAGCGGGATCGCCGTCAGCGAACCGGTCGTTGCGGTGTCGTAAATGGAATTGGCCAGCAGCGTGAAGCCGTTCGTCCCCAGAACCATCACGGTTCCGACGAGGTTGACCAGCAGGAAGGCGACGAAAATGGGCAGTCCGGACGCGAAAAGAAGAAGGAGAATGCCGGCCAGAACGAAGACAGCTTCGATACCGGTCATCATTCGACCGCCTCCGAGCGGGCGCCGAACACGCTCGCCAATTGCAGTAACAGGATCACGCCCGAGAGGATGAAGCCGAATGCTATCGGCGCGGCGATGATCCATTTCGGAACTGCCGCGAGCGACATCGTGTCGATGCCGCGAACGAAATTGTAGTGCGTCTGTTTCAGCGCCAGCCAGCCCACGAACAGACAAGTCCCGGCCGAGACCGCAAGACCGAGAGAGATGGCGAAGCGTTCGACTGCCGCGGGCAATCGCCCCTGCAGCACCGTAACGGCGACATGGCTGCCTTCAAGCGTCAACAGCGGCATCGTCAGGAATACCGAACCGCAGAGAAAGTAGGTCACGTAGTCACTGGCCCACGAGGTCGGCGCGCTGAGCACGTAGCGCATGAAGACCTCAATGGAGTAGCTGACGAGAATGGCGAACACGCAGAGCGCGCCCAGACCCGAGCCGAGAAATGCGATGCCGTTGACGGCATATGAGACGCCGTACCGATTTCTGGAGTTCATCGCCAAAAGCCCTTCGCGCTATATCATCGCGTTCGGTCCTCCCGCATGCAATGCGGAAGGACCTTCTCAAGGGTGGAGCAAAGAGTCGCGGCGGATCAGAAGTCCAGACCGGCCTTCGTAACGGTTTCCTTCAGGGCTTCGACCGGAGCGCCGCCCTTCTCGATGCCGAGCGCCCAGACGCCTTGCGCCCAGTCATGCTCGACCGTTTCGGCCTTGTCGCCGCAGATCGAGGTCGGCTTCATCCCGCGCTCGATGAGGGCTGCCTCTTCTGCCTTGGCAACTTCGGCAAGCTTGACGATGGACTGCTTTTCAAGCTCTGCGCCTTCTTCAAGAAGAAGCGTCTGTTCCGCTTCGTCGAGGCTGTTCCATTTGTCGAGGTTCATCAGGATCATGTAGGTCCCGGTTCCGAAAGCCGGACGCAGGAAGTACTTGGCAACCTCGTACCATCCATAGTCCAGCGCACCGATAACCGGCCATGCCGCGCCATCCACGACGCCCTTTTCAAGCGCGGAGTAGATCTCCGCCGGCGGCAGGACGACCGGCTGCGCGTTCAGCGACTGGATAAGCGAGGTATAGGTGGCCGTACCGCGAATCTTCAGACCCGAGAGGTCGCAGCTTTCGCCGATCGGCTCGCGCAGCAAGAGGTTATAGCCTTCCGGCAGCGTGGGCAGAGCGATAAGTTTGAGCCCCTTCTCCTGATAAGCCTTGTCGACTTGGTCCCAGACGCCCGACGTGCGGCGGGCTTCAGGATCTCCCTTCACCGCATCCATGACGAGACCCATGGAGGTCTCGTTGGAATGATAGGCTCCCGAAGTGAAAAGAAGATCGAACACGCCCATCGACACGGGCTGCAGCTGCTCGAAAGGCGGAACTGCTTCGGGACCCGTCATCGCGATCGTCGTCTTTCCATCCGACGCGTCCTTGACCATGTCCATATAGACTTCGGCGACGTTCGGCACGACCGGATATGACCCGTCCCAGCTTGCAAGCATCCTGAAATCGCTAGCCATTGCCGCGCTCGCGGAGAACGCCACACCGAAAGCGACGGCCTGAATTGAAAGTGCCGTTTTTTTGATAATAGAAACCATGTGAACCCCTTTTTTTGTACTTGTCTCATATTTTGCACTTTTCTCGAAAGGTTCGCAATAGGCAAGAGGCGTATCCTTTTTAGAATTTTACCACTCCACCAGTCGAATGCGGCGCAGGCGGCCTTCCACCAGCAATGCGATCACGTAATGGGAGAAGTCACCGAGCACCGCCGAGAGCCACCTTCCCAGACCCACTCCATGCTCGTGGTATGGAACCGATCGGCCGCCTCGATCACTGCACAGGAAAGGCGGTTGATCAGGTCATGGGCCTTGCTAACCGGCCAGAGGCTATAGACTATGGCGGCTCAACTATCATCTCGATCGAGAAACGGGTGAAGGCCCAAGGACCATCATGAACAAGCTGTTTGACTTCAACCACCCGTTCTTCAAACCGCTATGGATCCGCATTCTCGTCACCGGCGCGTGTCTGGTTTGGGGGCTCGTCGAATTCATGACCGGCGCTCCCTTGTGGGGAGCCGTGTTCTGCGGCCTGGGGGTGATCGCCGCCTATGGCCTGTTTGTCACTTTTGACCCCGACCAGATCGATCAGGCTCAAAACGAAGATCGGTCAGACGCCTGAACGCGTCGGCAGCCGACCCTGCATAAGATACCTCCGCAGAGCTCCGATCGCTCAGGGTGTGCCTGCAATTGGCTCCGATACGCTTGCAACGGAATGGCGCATTTTTTGCTTCGATCCAGATGCCGTGATCAGATCTGATGCAATGAATGGTGCGTTGAATGAACCTCCAGAGCCTCGATATCCGTATGCTTCGGTCACTCCAAAGTGTGGCCGAAACCGGTAGCGTAACCGAGACGGCCCGGCGACTGGGACGAACACAGCCGGCGATATCCCTTCAATTGCAGCGGCTTAACGAAATCTGCGGCTGCGATCTTTTCGCCAATGACGGCCGCCGCATGAAGCTGACGGTCGACGGCAATCTCGTCCTCGGATATGCCAAATCCATCCTTCGCCTGCATGACGAACTGCTGTCGCGGCTTTCGGCGCCGGATATCGAAGGCACGGTCGTGCTCGGAACGCCTGATCTTTATGCATCTTTTCTGCTTCCATCGATCCTGGCGCTCTTTCGGCGGTCATTTCCGGGTGTCCAGGTCCAGCTTCAATGCTCGCTGTCGACTCCGCTGGTGCAACTCGTGCACCGCGGGGAGGTCGATATCGCGCTCGTCACCCGCATGAATGATTTTTCCGGGGGCCAAGTCGTCCGCCAGGAACAGCTCGTCTGGCTGACAGGCGAGAATTCCAACGCCGAAAACGAGACACCGGTGCCGCTGGCGCTGCTTCCGCCGGGCAATATCTATCGCGACCATGCGATCGACTATCTCGAGAGCGTGCGCCATCCCTGGCGCATCGCCTGCGTGTCTGAAAGTGTGGCCGGGCTGCAGGCGGCGGTCTTCTCGGGCATGGCGGTCACGGTGCTCGGCCGCAGTGCCAAGGTCCCCGGCATGCGCGAGATCGGGAAGGGCCAGGGTTTCCCACCGCTGCCGAAGGTCGACCTGCTCCTCTACAAGGCGCCCGGTGCGAAATCCGCGGCAGCCAATGCGCTGCACGACTATCTCGCCCACTATCTCAGTCTCGGCAACGCACTCTCGCCTTCGGCAGAGATTGGCGCGGCAAACCGCCACCATCACGACGATGGCGAGGATCATCCGACCGAACAGCCCCCCTCCAAGACCGCGATCTGACGCAGGAATCAAAAAAGCGGGCCGAAGCCCGCCAGGTTGTTCCCGTGACACGGGAACAGGGTGTGTCAGGACACCAGGAGAGAAGGGAATTTCTCCGCCCAGGGAATTAGCCGCTCAAGCGCTTTCGCCACATCGAGGATACTGTCTTCGCGTCCCCAAGGCGCGATGATCTGCAAACCGATCGGCAGCCCGTCAGGCGTAAAGCCGCAGGGCACCGTTGCGGCGGGCAGAC